>ERZ1031010.17-NODE-17-length-22140-cov-26.604256_pt1 | contig 22140 bp, 21 predicted proteins | sample MGYA00518594_ERZ1031010 | MGnify/ENA primary metagenome ERZ1031010 (study PRJEB33718, sample SAMN03159722) | human skin metagenome | collected 2014-05-20 | study: EMG produced TPA metagenomics assembly of the PRJNA266117 data set (Human skin bacterial metagenome... | reverse complement strand
ACACGTAAGGAGTCGTCGGCAGCGTCAGATGTGTATAAGAGACAGGGATAATATATGTCATTATAAAATGCTTAATAATAATAGCAAATTAATATATAGCTTTAATACAAAGCGGGTAAAGTCATTGATGAAAAGGAGTTAAGAAATATTGATCCTCGTTCAAAATTTCACTAACTCCTTAATTATAACATCTATCTTATTCTACAATTTATAACATTAAATTTGAATTAATAGAATATTTAATAATGGTAAAACAAACATAAAACTATCAAATCTATCTAATATCCCACCATGACCAGGCAAAATACGTCCCGAATCTTTAACGCCAAAATGACGTTTAAATCCAGACTCTACTAAGTCACCTAGTTGACCAAACATACTTAAAATAATTGTTACAAGTAATAAAGTCCAAATATTCATATGGAAATCAACAAAAAACTGCATGATTAATGGTACCAATATACTACAAATAATACCGCCGATAAAACCCTCAATAGTTTTATTAGGACTTATAACTGGCCATAACTTGTGTTTTCCCATTAATTTCCCCAAAATATAAGCACCTGTATCAGTTAACCACACAATTAAAAATGCATATAATATGTAATGCAAACCTTCTGAACGTGTTTCATAAAAATACATAAACCCTATACCTATATATGCAACAGTCATCAAACAAAAAGCTGCGTCCATGAAACTAAATCTATTCTTAGATAAAACAGTATAACTCAATACAATAAAACTCATCGCAATTAAACCTTTAAGTTGTATGACTTGAACCCAATCTCCCGCATCTTGAGGGAGCATGATTATAACTAATGCTAAAGCACTAATAAGTCCCGGTATAGATAAAAATTTAATCATATTCATATTTAACAATTCTTTTAATGCAATCAAAGCTAACAAGTAAGCGAAAAGCATTAATATCATGCCACCTTGAAGTAAGATAGGCAAGAATATTAATAAAGCAATGATTGCAGTTAAAGTTCTAACTTTCATTTGTTACTCCTCACTTAATCCCCCAAAGCGTCTTTGGCGTGATTGATAAATTTTTAAACATTCTTTAAGCTCATTTTCATCAAAATCTGGCCATAACTTCTCATTAAATATAAATTCACTATATGAAGCCTGCCATATTAAGAAGTTACTAATTCTTTGTTCCCCTGAAGTTCGAATTAATAATTCTGGATCTGGATATTTATGAGTCATTAAATATCGATTGAATAATTCTTCATCAATGATATCAGAGCTTTGATTATTTGATTGTAATTCCTTACAAATTGCTTTTACACCTTGTAAAATTTCGGCGCGACCTCCGTAATTAATTGCAAAAACAAGTGTTAAACCTGTATTGTGTTGAGTCTTAGCTTTGGCATGATCAATAGCCTCGATAGTTGATTGAGGTAACCCTTCATAAAAACCAATCGTTTCTACTTTGACATTTTTCTCAATTAATTCTGGTAAAAATGTTTTAATGAAATTAACGGGTAAATTCATTATGTAATTAACTTCACTTTCAGGTCTAGACCAATTCTCTGTAGAGAAAGCATATAGAGTTAAATATTTAATACCAATATTACTTGCTTCTCGAGTAATCTTTTTGATTGTTTGCATGCCTTCGTAGTGTCCTTTAATCCGTGGCATTCTACGTTTTTTAGCCCAACGCCCATTCCCATCCATAATAATGGCTACGTGTTCAGGTATATTATGTATGTCTAGGTCATTATTTTGATTTGTCTCACTCTTGTTTTTATTTTTCAGCTTTTTAAACATGGTCTTTCCTCCGAGCCTGATCGTCTCTGTTTTATTATATTAGTTAATTAAACAATCATCTATCATTTTATCATACTCTTTATCGCATTGAATAAGCAAATAAAAAAACTGTACCAAAGTCTTACTTGGTACAGTTTAGACTATAAAAACAACTATTGTCTATATTGATTTTTAAATACTAATCAAATATAGCTTCACATGTTTCTTCGGTAATATATTTTTGCATTGTTAAACAGACATAATATCTTTTTCTTTTTCATCAACTAATTGATCAATATCTTTAATTGAATTGTCAGTGGCTTTTTGTACATCATCCGTTTGATTTCTTAAATCATCTTCTGTAATGTCACCATTTTTCTCTTCTTTTTTAAGATGATCATTAATATCACGACGAATGTTTCTAATTGAAACTTTAGCATCTTCACCAATTTTTTTAACTTCTTTGACTAGTTCTTTACGTCTTTCTTCAGTTAAAGCAGGGATAGAAATACGAATGACCTCACCATCGCTTGAAGGATTGACACCTAAATTAGCAGCGATAATCGCTTTTTCAATATTGTCTACTGACGTTTTATCATATGGTGAAATAACAAGAAGACGTGCTTCAGGAACATTAATGCTTGCCAACTGTTGAACTGGGGTTGGAGCACCATAGTAATCTACTGTTACACCATTTAATAAATTAGAGTTGGCTCTACCAGCACTAATATTTGCTAATTCACGTGATAAGTTGTCGATTGATTTTTGCATTCTAGCCTTAGTATCTTTGATTATATCACTCATTTTTTACACCTCTAGATTATTTTGTGATTAACGTACCGATTTTTTCACCCATGACAGCACGTTTGATATTTCCTTCTTCCATTATAGAGAACACATTTAACGGAATATTATTATCCATACAGAATGAAGACGCAGTAGAATCCATTACTTGTAAACCTTCTTGTAACATTTGAATATGAGTTAAATGGTCATATTTAATTGCTTTGTCATCCACTTTAGGATCTGCTGAATAAACACCATCTACATTATTTTTACCCATTAAAATTACATCTGCTTCTACTTCAGCTGCGCGTAAAGCTGCTGTTGTATCAGTTGAGAAGTAAGGATTACCAATTCCAGCTGCAAAAATAACAACTCTCTTTTTCTCAAGATGTCTAATGGCACGACGACGAATATATGGTTCAGCAACTTGTTTCATTTCAATTGAAGTTAATACACGTGTGTCACAGTCTAACTGTTCTAAGCTATCTTGTAGAGCTAATGCATTCATTACCGTAGCTAACATACCCATATAATCCGCAGTACCACGGTCCATTCCTAAATCGCTACCTGTTTTGCCTCTCCAAATATTTCCGCCACCTACAATAACTGCAATTTCACAGTCCATTTTAGCAACTTCAGCAACTTGTTTCGCTACACTTTTAATGATAATTGGATTAATTCCAAACCCTTTATCACCTGCTAGTGCTTCACCACTCAATTTCAAGATTACACGTTTATATTTAGAAGTTTGAGCCATTTTCTTATCCTCTCTATAGTAAAAATATGTAAATATATAAGTAAAGAAGACACAAGTGCCTCCTTTCTGTAGCTATGAAATGATAGGCTAATAAAAAAGAAACGTATTAGGCGTCTTCTTCCTTGTTAACCTTTATGACAATTATTTCATTTGTCCTTTAACTTCTTCAGCGAAATTTTCTTCGCGTTTTTCCATACCTTCGCCTACTTCATAGCGAACAAAGTCAGTAAGTTGACCACCTTTAGATTTTAAGAATGCTTCAACTGTTTCATCTGGATTTTTAACGAAGTTTTGATCTACAGCACAAATTTCTTGTAAATATTTACGTAAACGACCTTCAACCATTTTTTCAACGATTTTTTCTGATTTACCTTCATTTAATGCTTGTTGTTTTAGTACTTCTCTTTCATGACTGATTTCTTCTTCACTTACTTGTTCAGAAGAAACATATTTTGGATTAATAGCAGCAATATGCATTGCGACATCTTTTGCTGCTTCTTCATCAGTTGTACCTTCAACTACAGTTAACACACCGATACGTCCACCCATGTGTAAGTAAGCACCGAATGCGTCGTTATCAGTTTTAGTTCTGATTACAAAACGACGAATACTTAACTTTTCACCAATTGTTGAAATAGCTTCTTTCATTCTTTCGTCAACTGTTTGACCACTAGCTAATTTAGATTCCATTAAAGCGTCAACAGTTTCAGCTTTGCTATCAAGAATTTGGTTAGCAATTTCTTTAACTAATTCTTGGAAACCTTCGTTACGAGCTACAAAGTCAGTTTCTGAGTTGATTTCAACGATAGCTACTTCATTTCCTTTGACTTCTACGTGTACAAGGCCTTCAGCTGCGATACGATCAGCTTTTTTAGCAGCTTTAGCAATACCTTTTTCACGTAAATAATCGATTGCTTTATCGATGTCACCATCTGTTTCAGTTAGCGCTTTTTTACAATCCATCATTCCTGCGCCAGTTTTTTCACGTAATTCTTTAACAAGTTTTGCTGAAATTGCCATTCATTATTCCTCCAATATATAATTGTATTTATAGATATACCCAAATTTTAGCATTAATTTAGGTTATATTTCCAATACTCTATCTAATTTTCAATTTTCTTTTTAAAAAAAGGTGATAAGCATTAGTATCTTATCACCCATTTAAACTATATCTTAGTTTGATTCAACAGAAGTGTTTTCTTCAATTGTTTCTACTTGTTCAGAGTCTTCTTTACCATCTAAATTGATGTTTTGTTCTGCAGCTACTTCTTCATTAGATACACCATGTTGACCTTCTAAGATAGCATCTGCCATTTTGCCAGTTAATAATTTAACGGCACGAATAGCATCATCGTTTGCTGGGATAACGTAATCGATTTCGTCTGGATCACAGTTAGTGTCAACAATACCTACGATAGGAATATTTAATTTACGTGCTTCAGCAATCGCGTTACGCTCTTTACGAGGATCAACAACAAATAATGCTTGAGGCATTGATTTCATATCACGAATCCCGCCTAAAAATTTAATTAAGCGGTCATATTCTTTTTTAAGTTCAACAACTTCTTTTTTAGGTAATACTTCAAATAAACCGTCTTCTTCCATTTTTTCAATTTCAGAAATACGTTTAATTCTTTTAGAGATTGTTTTATAGTTAGTTAAGATTCCACCTAACCATCTTTGGTTAACATAGAATTGACCTGCACGTTCTGCTTCAGCTTTAACTGATTCTTGTGCTTGTTTCTTAGTACCTACGAATAAGACTTTTCCACCTTCTTCAGAGATTTGTTTAACGAAGTTGTATGCTTCTTCAACTTTTTTCACTGTTTTTTGTAAATCAATGATATAGATACCATTTCTCTCAGTGAAGATATATTTTTTCATTTTTGGGTTCCAACGGCGTGTTTGGTGACCGAAGTGAACGCCGGCTTCTAGTAATTGTTTCATTGAAATTACTGCCATTTTAAATTTCCTCCTATTGGTTATTTACCTCCATAATTAACTGATATAAAGACAAATCATTTTCATTTGCACCCTTTATATTTAAATTAATTATGTGTGTATTGGCTTCATAGCCGTGAATTAATATATCATAACTCAGTACTAAAAGCAATGACTTTTTATTCGTCTTCGTAAGTCAACGCTTAAAGTGAAACATCGTAAATAACTTTAGTTTGTATAAAAAAAGAGTACCTTTAGACAAATGAGAGGATACTCTTTAGTTTGAAAAATAATTATTTATTTTTTTCCAATTCATCTAGGAATTTCTCTTTTTTAACTTTAATGAAAGTCCCCTTCATTCCTAATGAACGTGATTCAATAACACCAGCACTTTCTAACTTACGTAAAGCATTTACAATTACTGATCTTGTTATACCTACACGATCAGCTACTTTTGATGCTATAAGCAGACCTTCAGTACCACCTAACTCCTCAAATATATGTTCAATTGCTTCTTTTTCAGAATATGACAAGGAATTAATAGCCATTGTTATTGCAGCTTTATCACGAGCTTCTTTTTCTACTTCATTGTGCTTTTCTCGTAAGATTTCCATACCTATAACTGTTGCCGCATATTCACCCAAAACTAAATCATTTTCATTGAAGTCGTCTTGCACACGGCCTAAGACTAAAGTTCCTAGTCTTTCTCCACCACCTAAAATTGGGAAAATAGTCGTTCTACTATTTACAAATACATCTTTGTTTTCTGGTGGAAAGACAGTTAACTCATCATCAATTTCAATGTTAGATTCAGTTTGCTTAACGTCCATTAATTTTTCAGTGTATTCACGAGGGATATGTCTATCTTCCAACATATCTTTAATACGTTCACTTTTTAATAATTCGTTGAGACACGACCCTAAGATTTTTCCTCTTCTCGATACGATAAATACATTTGTAACTGTAACACTACTAATCGTTTGAGCAACATCTTTAAAGTCCACTGCAATGCCTTTATGTTTTTGTAATAACGTGTTTAATTCTCTAGTCTTAGATAATAAGCTCATAATTTTTCTCCTTATATATATTATAAAATAAATGTACTTAAATCCTTATTTGTTGAGATAGATTTTAATTTATCGTCAACGTATTGTGGTGTTATGTCTACAACAGCATTTGGCATATTTGGTGCTTCGAATGATAAATCTTCAAGCATTTTTTCTAAAATTGTGTGTAATCTACGGGCACCGATGTTATCAGTATCTTGGTTAACTTGATAAGCAATTTCAGCTAAACGTTTAATCGCTTCTTCTGAGAAGTTCACTGTGACAGCTTCAGTTTGAAGTAAGGCTTCGTATTGCTTAATTAATGACAACTTAGGCTCTGTAAGAATACTTACAAAGTCGTCCACAGACAGACTCTCTAGTTCAACTCTTATTGGGAAACGACCTTGTAATTCGGGAATCAAATCACTAGGTTTTGATACATGGAAAGCACCAGCGCCGATAAATAGCATGTGTTCAGTATCAACAGTACCATATTTAGTTTGAATCATGCTACCTTCAAGAATCGGTAAAATATCGCGTTGAACACCTTGCCTTGAAACATCTTGACCACTACTTTGATTATTTGTCGCTACTTTGTCAATTTCGTCTATAAAAATGATACCCATTTGCTCAGCTAATTCAAGTGCTTCTTGATTAGCAGTCTCTTGATCTATTAATTCATCTGCATAGTCATCAGCTAAAATTTTTCTTGCTGTTTCAACAGAAACTTCTCGCTCTACTTTTTTCTTAGGCATTAATTGATTCATCATATCTTGTATTTGTTGATTTTGATTAGTACCTAACATACCCATTGCAGCTGGATCTTGTTCTACTTTAATTCTAACTTTTTCCTTTTCAAGTTTACCTTCATCAAGCTGTTTTTTTATTTCAGAACGTTTAGTTTTAATTTCTTCTGTAGGTGGTTCTTCTTCATCATCGTTATTTTGACCAAAGTTAGGTATCGCACCTCCTAAAAGATTTTCAAGTGGGGTATTACCTTGAGAAGCTTTCTTTTTCATACTTGGAACTAATAATTTAACTAATATGTCATTTGCTTTAGCTATAGCTTCATCTTGGACTAATGATTTTTTCTCTTCTTTAACTAATCGTACGGCAACATCAACTAAATCTCTAACCATGCTTTCGACATCTCTACCAACATAGCCAACTTCAGTAAATTTAGTTGCTTCAACTTTAATGAAAGGTGCCCCAACAATTTTAGCCATACGTCGTGCAATTTCAGTTTTACCAACACCAGTTGGTCCAATCATTAAAATGTTCTTAGGTGCAATTTCTTGTTTTTCCTCATCTTCTAGTAAACTTCGTCTATAACGATTTCTAAGTGCAATCGCGACTTTACGTTTAGCATCGTCTTGACCGACAATATATTCATTTAGTTTAGATACGATGTCTTTAGGAGTTAACTTAATTCCATTGGTATACATCTTTAACATTCCTCCATATTGCTACTTTGTTTCATTAGATTCATTTCCTTTTTAAATTACAGTATTAATGCATTTTATAACGTTTCGACAACAATATTGTCATTTGTAAATACACAAATATCTGCAGCGACTTTTAAACTCTCGTAAGCCATTTCTTTAGCGGATAGATGAGAAGCATGTCTTTTGAGTGCTCGACCAGCACTTAGTGCATAATTCCCTCCTGAACCTATAGCAATAAGGTCATCATCGGGTGCAATCACCTCACCTGTACCACTTACAATAAGAATTGCATCTTTATTCATGACTATCAGCATAGCTTCTAATTGACGTAATTGTTTATCACCACGCCATTCTTGTGCTAACTCAACTGCTGCTCTTTCCAAATTACCACTAAATTGTTGAAGTTTAGTTTCAAATTTTTCAAAAAGTGTAAACGCATCAGCTACACTTCCAGCGAATCCAGCTAGTACTTTGCCTTCATACAAACGTCTCACCTTTCTAGCGGTTTGTTTCATAATCACTTGTTGACCTAATGTCACTTGTCCATCGCCAGCCATAGCAGCTTCACCATTATGACGTACAGCGTATATCGTTGTTGCGTGTAAAGAATTGTCCATAAATTACTCTCCTTTTTTAGCTCGAGGATGTGCGTTTAAATATACTTTCCTTAGTTGTTGATTTGAAACATGTGTATATCGTCCAGTGGTAGATAAATTTACGTGTCCTAATAATGATTGTACAGTACGTAAATCAGCTCCTTGATTTAACAAATGGGTTGCAAAGGTATGTCTTAATTTATGTGGGTGAATATCAGTGATTCCAGCAGTTCGTTTCACTACATCATTGAGTACATATCTGACACCACGTTCAGTAATAGGCTCGCCCTTCATATTAACTATTAGACAATCATGGTCACATGATTGTCTTGGTTTAAATTCATCTAAATACCGTTCGATACTTTGCTTACAAAATTCTCCAAAAGGAATAAATCGCTCTTTATTCCCTTTACCTAGGACTTTTACCCCAGGCAAATTCACATCAATATCCTTTATTTTTATATTAACAAGTTCCGACACACGAATTCCTGTTGCGTATAATAATTCAATAATTACTCTGTCTCGCATGCCTTTTTTATAATCAAGCTCTACGGTTTGAAACAACGCTTCCATTTCCTCTTCATAAAAAAATTGAGGAAGGTACTGTTCTTTCTTCGGGTGCACAAGTTGAACAAAGGGATTAATGATTGAGTCATCTTGAGTCATCCAAAATTCGTAGAAAGTACGCAATGTAGAAATCTTTCGAGATACTGTTGTTCTTTTTAAATTATTTGAGTATAAGAAAGATAAATAATTTCGAGCATCTTTATATTCAAATGTGTCTAATTGTAAATGCTCTTTATCTAAAAAGTTATTAAATTGAGCTAAATCATCATGATAAGACTTTAAAGTATACTCAGAAAAGTTCCTTTCTACTTTTAACATATATAAAAATGTATTTTGGATTTTATCCAATATCAATCCCCTCCATTATATTGCATTGTAGCATATGAAGAATAGGTCATACAGTAATTTGATAATCAATTCAAAATCTTTAGAGCATTAGCCACAAAACATTAATTAATATTTAAAAACGTTACTCCACTCCTCAATGAGAATAACTGTTATTATTTATCACAAAAAAACCAGGTAGCATCCCTTCACTACCTAGTTATACTTGTTTCAATTTAAAGTGTTTGTTTAAAATTGTCCAAATATTCTAATGCTCTATTAGCTTGAGCTTCATATCTCTCTTTTTTATCTTTAATGCGCTTTTCTAAAGAAGGTAATAAGCCAAAGTTTGCGTTCATCGGCTGAAAGTTCTTTTCATTTTTAGCATGCGAAATATAATAAGCCATACTACCTATCATTGTCTCTCTAGGGAAGATAACTTCTCCTTTATTTAAAAGCTTGTGAGCTAAATTAATGCCAGCTACTAATCCACTTGCTGCACTCTCAACATAGCCTTCAACTCCAGTCATTTGGCCAGCAAAGTATAGGTCATTATGCCCTATAAATTCATATTTTTCATTTAACACATCCGGTGAGTTGATAAATGTATTTCTATGCATAACGCCATATCTTACAATATCAACATTTTCAAGACCTGGAATAAGACGAATAACCTCTTTTTGTGCTCCCCATTTCAAATGAGTTTGAAAGCCTACTATGTTGTATAATGTCCCTGCTGCATCATCTTGTCTTAACTGAACTACTGCATAAGGTCGTTTGCCGGTTTTAGGATCTTCCAATCCTACAGGTTTCATAGGACCAAACAATAAAGTTTTACGACCTCTTTCAGCCATCACTTCAAAAGGCATGCATCCTTCAAAATACTTTTCTTTTTCAAATTCATTAACTGGTGCAACTTCAGCTTCTAAAACCGCGGCATAAAATTGGTTAAATTCTTCTTCAGTCATCGGACAATTTAAATATGCTGCCTCACCTTTATCATAGCGAGATTTAAGATAAACTTTATCCATGTCTATAGATTCCTTTTCAATAATAGGTGCCGCGGCATCATAAAAGTATAATTGATCTTTACCTGTAATCTCTACTATTTTCTGTGCTAATTGTTCTGTTGTAAGTGGACCAGTGGCTATAATTGTATAACCTTTGGGAATACTATTTATTTCTTTATTTAGAACAGTTACATTAGGATGCTTTCTAAGGGTTTCAGTTATAAAACCAGAAAAATCATGTCTATCAACTGCTAATGCACCTCCCGCTGGTACACGTGCTTTATCAGCAGCTTGTAAAATGAGAGAGTCTAGACGTCTCATTTCTTCTTTCAACACACCGACTGCATTTGTAAGTGAATTTCCTCTTAAAGAATTGGAACACACAAGTTCTGCAAATTTATCAGTGTGATGGGCTGGCGTTTGCTTAACAGGTCTCATTTCAATTAAATTTACGTTAATCCCACGTACCGCTAATTGATATGCAGCTTCAGAACCTGCTAAACCTGCCCCAACAACATTAACTGCTTGAGTCATCATTTCCCTCCTATAATTAAGTTCTCAATTATTTTTGAACTTCTTCTTGGTAGTCACAATTTGAACATACAACTTGACTACTTTTACCTTTTTTCTTATCAACAAGATAGTGATTACATTTTGGACAATCTCTACCTACAGGTTTATCCCATGAAATAAAGTCGCAATCTGGGTATTTAGAACAGCCGTAGAAGATTCTATTTTTCTTAGATTTACGTTCTACGACATCACCTTGATTACATTTCGGGCATTTTACACTAATCGTTTTAACAATTGCCTTAGTGTTACGACAATCCGGAAAATTAGAACAAGCCATAAATTTACCATATCGTCCCATTTTAATCACCATGGGTGAACCACAAACCTCGCAATCTTCACCAGCTGGCTCATCCTTGATTTCAATTTTTTCCATCTCTTCTTCAGCACGATCAACGTCTTGCTTAAAACTATTATAAAAATCGCCAACAACTTTACGCCAATTCATGTCCCCTTCAGCAATTTTATCTAATAACGTTTCCATGTTTACTGTGAATTCAACATCAATAATTTCAGGAAAGTATTCTTTAACTTGTTCATAAACAATTTCTCCTAATTCAGTTGGAACGAATCGCTTACTTTCAAATTTGACATAATTACGTTTTTGTATTGTATCTATAGTTGGTGCATAGGTAGAAGGTCTACCTATTTTTAATTCTTCCAAAGTTTTAACTAAACGTGCCTCAGTATAACGTGAGGGAGGTTGAGTAAAATGTTGAGCAGGTTCTATTAGTGTTGCAGTTACTTTATCTCCTTCTTCTAATTGAGGTAGCTTATTCTCCTTATCATTTTCTTTGTCATCTTTTGCTTCTACGTATAGTGTCATGAAACCTTTAAATTTAATCGTCTGTCCATTGGCTCTAAATTTTATATTATTTTGAGTTACATCTAAAGCTATTGTATCTAAAATAGCAGTAGCCATTTGACTCGCTACAAATCTTTCCCAAATTAATTTGTATAGACGATGTTGATCTCTAGTTAAGTAAGGTTTCATTTCATCTGGCGTTCTTAAAGTGCTGGTAGGTCTTATAGCTTCATGAGCATCTTGGTCACCCTGTTTACCATTTGCTTTACGTTTAGAAGCATATTGTTTGCCATAATTATCAGTAATATAGCTTTGTGCTTCAGACTTCGCCGAATCAGAGATACGTGTAGAATCAGTACGCATATACGTGATTAAACCAGTGGTACCTTGACGTTTTAAATCGATACCTTCATATAATTGTTGTGCGAGCATCATTGTTTTACGAGCTTTAAAATTTAATTTACGTGCTGCTTCTTGTTGAAGCGTTGAAGTAGTAAATGGATGAGCTGGATAACGTGTCTTTTCTTTCTTATTTACATTAGTAATTTCGAATTGATCTCCATCTAGTGCTGCTGTTATTTTTTCAACGTCATCTTTAGTTTTAAGTTTATAAGGTTTGTTTTGATAATGAAGGAATTTAGCATTAAATTTAGACTTTTTATATCTAAATTCACCTTCTATTGTCCAATATTCTTCAGGTTTAAAGTTACGTATTTCATTTTCACGATCTATAACTAATCGCAATGCAACTGACTGTACTCTCCCAGCAGACAGTCCTTTTTTTACTTTTTTCCATAAAACCGGAGAAATATTGTAACCCACTAATCTATCCAAAATTCGGCGTGCTTGTTGAGCATCAACTAAATCCATTTCAATTCCTCTAGGATGCTTAAAGCTATCTTTAACTGCATCCTTAGTTATTTCATTAAATACTACTCTGTTTTCTTTTGAGTCCTCTAGTTCTAAAATTTTTGATAAATGCCAAGCAATCGCTTCACCTTCACGGTCGGGGTCGCTAGCTAGAAAAACTTTTTTAGCTTTCTTTACGTGTTTCTTCAAGTCTTTAACTACAGGCCCTTTACCACGAATCGTAATATATTTCGGTTCATAGTTATCTTCAGTGTCAACACCCATTTGACTTCTAGGTAAGTCGCGAACGTGTCCCATTGAAGCAATAACTTTGTATCGTTTTCCTAAATATTTTTCAATGGTTTTAGCTTTTGCAGGCGATTCAACTATGACTAAATTATCTGCCAAAGTTATTTCCCCCTTGCAAATTGAATTACTAAAGATAAATGATAAACTCTTATTTTTACATTTGTCAACGTTTTAATATTTTATTTCCTATTTTGTTAGAATTATTATTAATTTTGTTTCATTAAACTTTAACTAAATTAATGCATGTTAATAATTAAGAATGTCAGAGAATAGAAAGTTATTTCAAAAAAAGTAGTCCAATAATATACTATTTTTATCTATAACTACTCGTGCACCTTCGTTAATTCTTAATAAGTTTCCTTTAGTCATAGTATTAAATAACGATCCAGGCAATACATAGACATTTCTATTTTGTTCAAGTGCACAATCAATTGTGATTTGACTACCACATTTTACTTCTGCCTCTGTGATTAACACACCTTTAGACAAGCCACTAATCAACCTGTTTCTTTCAAGAAATTTATAGACGAATGTGGAGGATATTCACTAAACCTCTTTTTTCAATTTCATTTCTCAATTTTATAGTTGATTTAGGATAATATGTATAATGACCAAAACCTAACACAGCAACAGTGGGCAAATCATATTTATATAGAAGTTTGGTGTGCAATACTATCTGCACCTTTAGCTAAACCTGAAATCACAGTCATATTAATCTGTTTAAAAAGAAGGAAAAAGATATTCTAATGCTTGTGTAGTATAATGCGTAGATTTACGTGAACCAATAACAGCTAACGTATTAGTTTGATTAAAATTTTTGAGGTTTCCTTTATAAAAAATCACATATGGGAAATCATAAATCTCCTTTAACAATTGGGGATATTCTTGAACAAAGTAAGTTACAAATTTAAGACTTGAATGTTTCATAGTAGAAAGAATATTATTGAGTTTTAATGTCTTAAATTTTTCATATTTTTTCCACAAAGATGAAGAGGATTGGTGTGTTAACCATTCTACTAATAGTTCATTTCTTCTTAAATCATTTTCCGTAATAAACTGAGGATATAAGTGGATAAGATTGTGTACTTGATTTGTATTGAAATGCGCCCAATACAGCTTTAATAATGTATATTGAATCAAAGTCATTGCTCCTTTAGTAATAAATAGTATGTCCTAAGGAACAATCAATTTGGATTACTATTACAAGACAAATTATCGATCAATTTAACGTACTTGTAAGAAGTAATTTTTCTAATGTATCAAAAGTTAAAATATTCACACTTTTTCATCTGAAAAATTCGAGTTTCTACTATTATACATATTTAAACAAAAAAGCTCGAACCCAAAATGAGTCCGAACTTACAAAAATATATCAACTTTAGATTTATTTGTTAACTGTTAATAATTCATCATAAATTCCAGCTTTTTTAGCAGCTTCAATAAGAGTAGTACCGATTTCAGATGGAGTATCTGCCGTTTCAACACCACAATTATTTAAGGTTTTAATCTTTTCATCTGCAGTACCTATACCGCCAGAGATGATAGCACCTGCGTGACCCATACGTTTACCTGGAGGTGCTGTTTGACCACCTATAAATCCAATTACAGGCTTGTTCATATGCTCTTTAATCCATTGCGCTGCCTCTTCTTCTGCGGAACCACCAATTTCACCAATCATTACTACTGCTTTTGTTTCAGGATCTTCATTAAATGCTTTTAAGACATCAATAAAGTTTGTACCATTAACTGGGTCTCCTCCAATACCTACAGCAGTAGTTTGCCCGATGCCTTCTTCAGTTAATTGATAAACAGCTTCATAAGTTAATGTACCAGAACGAGATACGACACCGACATGTCCTTTTTTATGAATATATCCTGGCATAATACCAATCTTACATTCGTCAGCAGTAATTAAACCAGGACAGTTTGGTCCAACTAAACGTGTTTTACGACCTTGTAAATATCTTTTCACTTTAACCATATCGACAACAGGAATATGTTCAGTTATACAAATAACCATATCTAAATCAGCATCTGCAGCTTCAATAATAGAATCTGCGGCAAAAGGTGCCGGCACGTAAACAACGGATACATTAGCACCAGTTTCATTTTTAGCTTCTTCTACAGTGTTATATACTGGAACACCTTCTACAACTTGCCCACCTTTACCTGGTGTTACCCCTGCAACAATCTGTGTTCCATAATCTAGCATTTGTTTTGTATGGAAAAGGGCAGTAGACCCTGTGATACCTTGTACCATTACTTTCGTATTTTTATCAATAAATACACTCATCTTAGTGCTCCCATCCTTTCCTTACGCTTCTTTTACAAGTTTTACAATTTTTTGTGCGCCTTCAGCCATTGTTGCTGCTGGTTCGATAGCCAAACCTGATTCATTTAAAATTGCTTTACCACGCTCTACATTGGTACCTTCTAAGCGAACTACTAACGGTAAAGTAAGTTCAACCTCTTTTACTGCTGCTACAATACCTTCTGCGATAACGTCACACTTCATAATTCCACCAAAGATATTTACAAAAATACCTTTAACATTGTCATCACCTAAGATGATTTTAAATGCTTCAGTAACTTTTTCTTTAGTAGCACCGCCACCAACGTCTAAAAAGTTAGCTGGATTTCCACCATAATGATTAATTGTATCCATCGTTGCCATAGCTAAACCTGCACCGTTAACCATACAACCAATGTCTCCATCTAATGCAATATAAGATAAATCGTATTTAGAAGCATCGATTTCTTTAGGATCTTCTTCTTCTAAATCACGTAATTCTAAAATATCTTTATGTCTGAATAATGCATTATCGTCAAAGTTTAACTTAGCATCTAAAGCTAAAACTTGCCCATCACCAGTTGTTACTAGTGGATTGATTTCAACAATAGAACAATCTTTTTCAATAAACACATTATAAAGTGCTAATAAGAATTTAGTTGCTTTACCAATTGATTCTTTAGGAATATTTATATTAAAAGCAATGCGATGTGCTTGATATGGTGATAATCCAACAACTGGATCAATTGTTTCTTTGAAGATTTTTTCAGGTGTTTGAGCTGCAACCTCTTCGATTTCAGTACCACCTTCTTCTGATGCCATTAAAGTCACTTTGTCTGTAGCACGATCAATAACAAAGCCAACATAATATTCTTTTTGAATATCGCAACCTTGTTCGATATATAAACGTTTAACCTCTTTACCTTCAGGTCTTGTTTGATGTGTGACTAATTGTTTCCCTAATAATTCATTTGCGTAAGTTTCAACTTCAGATAGTGATTTGGCAATTTTCACACCGCCTGCTTTACCTCTACCCCCAGCGTGTATTTGTGCCTTAACCACGTATACATCTGAATCTAATTCTTTCGCTTTCTCCACCGCTTCTTCAGCAGTATATGCTACTCGTCCTTTTGGAACTGCAACGCCCATAGAACGAAATATTTCTTTACCTTGATACTCGTGGATATTCATCTTCCATCCTCCTGTTTCTTAGGTTAAGTTGCCCTTTAATTATAAAAAATGTAAGCGCTATTGTAAACTAATTGACTGTATTTATTGCAATTGAAACAAAATTCAAATTATTTCAACATCGATTTAATAGGTTCAAATGTTTTACGATGTTCTTTAATGACACCAAAAGTGTTAATTGCCTCTAAATGCTGCTTTGTACCATAACCAACATTACTTTCAAATCCATACTCTGGAAAATGATTTGCCAAATCTCTCATATAGTTATCTCGATACTCTTTAGCCATAATACTCGCTGCTGCAATAGACACACTTTTCGCATCACCTTTAATAATTGACGTTTGAGGTATATCGTTATCAAGTTTCATAGCATCAATGAGTAAATGTGAAGGTCTGACCTTTAAGTCATCAATAGCACGTTGCATTGCTATCTGAGTTGCATGATATATATTATATTGATCTATTTCTTCAGACGGAACTACACCATAAGCATAGCTATACACATTTTTCTTCAAATCTTCATTTAATATGGCACGTTTTTTAGCAGATACCTTTTTAGAATCGTCCAATCCAAGATAATGGTGCCCTTTATTAAGAATCACAGCGCATGCTACAACAGGCCCAGCTAATGGTCCTCTCCCAACTTCATCTATACCACAAATGAATGCATCACTTTGACGTTTGAATATATCATTTTCATATTGATTCATTGATAGATATTTATCTTCAAGTGCTTGTTCTTTTAAAAGCTGCTTTCTACGAGATTCAATTGCTTTTATAACGCCTTTACGATGATCTTGGTTAGCAACATGCTCTTCTAATTCATTCAAAGTTTGAATGAGCGCAATTTCTTCTTTAATTTTTTTAATTGTCTTTGTCATATTACATGTCACGCTTCATTTCTTTTAAAATATCAAAACAATATGTTCCAATCTTAGCGTTTCTCATATCATTAATTATCAATTCAATGACTGATTCATAGTCGACCTCGTTACCCTTTTGCAGTAAACCACGGCGTCTACCTATCGCATCAAACCACTCTATGATTTCAGCTTTCTCATCTACAACAACATTGTAATGACGTTTCAAACCTTCTAGGTCATGCGTAATCATAAAATTTAATCCATAAATCGCTACTTCATCTAAATGGACAATGCTATCTTTAATCGCACCAGTCAAACTTAATTTCTTACCAACTTCTTCATCTTCAAATTTAGGCCATAATATTCCTGGCGTATCTAATAATTGAAGAGATTTGCCTACTTTAATCCACTGTTGTTGTTTCGTTACTCCGGGTTTGTTACCCGTCTGAGCGATACTACGTTTTGCCAATTTATTGATAAGTGTTGATTTACCAACATTAGGAATACCAACTATCATGGCACGAATAGCTCTTGGTTTTAAATCTTTAGCTTTTTCTCGATTAAATTTTTCTTGAGTTACCTTAATCGCTTCAGCTTCTACATTTTTTAAGTTTTTACCATGCTTTGCATCTACTGCAACAGGATAAAATCCTTCTTTTTTAAAATATGTTTCCCATTTTTCTAATTCTTTTAAATTAGTCATATCTTTTTTATTTAAAATAACAACTCTCGGTTTTTGTTTAATGACATCATCAATCATAGGATTTCTTGAACTATACGGTATTCGTGCATCAACTATTTCAAAGACAACATCTACTTTTTTTAGTTGTTCATTCACTTCTCTTTTCGCCTTAGCCATATGTCCTGGATACCATTGTATTGTCATGATGTATCACCTTACTTTCATTTTTCTTTATATTTTATGTATATCATTAACTTATCAAGTATACTTTATATTACGAATCACTACCACTTAAAGTTTAACATTCCTTACTTCTTATTTTAAAAATGATATAATTGACTCATTTATATGAAATTCAATCTATAAAATTAAGATAAAAAGTAAATCGATAAAAAACTATAATATTAAAGATTATGTAAATCACTTTAATAAAAGTTACAATCGCTTTTAATCATTTAAACAATAACCTACAATTTAATTAAAGATAAGAAGATTTAAGACATCAATATATAGTGTTTTAGGAGTATGTAATGAAGAAAAAAGTAAGCTATAGCATTTTATTTTTAGCACTATCTTTAATAGGTCATAGTTACATTATTTATTGTTTTTATCATGATGGTATTTTCTCTACTGGCCCAAATGACGATATGGAACAAATGGTACCTATCCAGATGTACCTTTTTAATCATTGGAGTCATGGTAATTTATTTTACGCTACTAATTTCGGTTTAGGTGGAGACTTCTTTACCGATTTAAGTTATTATTTTTCAACAAACATTCTATTTATTTTTAACGTATTAATCATACTCTTATTAAAATTATTTATTACTATAGATACAAATCAACTCATGTTTTGGATGAATAATGCGTTAATTATCTCAATTATCAAAGGCACATTTGCACTATTTTGTACTTATCTATATGGTAGATTTATCTCTAAAAATAGAGTATTAAGTCTATTCATTGCATTTATATTTGTCATTTCACCTTTGTATTTCAGATTCACTGTGTATTGGCCATTCTTTAGTGATGTTTTCATCTGGCTACCTTTATTTTTATATGCCATTGAAAGGTTTCTTCAACACCGCAAATTAGGTTTAGTTATTTTAAGCATAACTTTAATACTTATCAACAATTTTTATTTTGCCTATTACTTTTTAATTACTGGTGCAGCATATGTGCTAATAAGAATCATCTGTAGACATCCTAAAGATATAGTTACTCGTGGCCAAGCATTCATTACCTTATTTATAAGTGCAGGTTTAGCATTAGGAAATAGCTTATTAGTTTTCTTTCACGGTGTGCAAAGTTTTATTGATAATCGACGTGTTCCTTTCTCTGGACATGTGAACACTTATGATAATTTAAATGTAAATACCAATATATTTTTCGATAATTATCTTATTGTTATATTATTTATAACAATCCAAGGAATACTATGCTTTAAGTTATATAGGCATTATTATTATCGATTATTTGCTATTTTGTCACTTGTTTTTATTATTTTTACTTTCTTACCATTTGTAGATCAAATATTTATTGGATTCTCTGCACCACAAAAACTATGGCACTTTATTCTAGCGTTTAACACTGCAGTACTCATCAGACTGTTCATTAAATATTTTAAAACCATCAGTATTAAATCATATGTAATTACAAGTTTAATTGCTCAAAGTGTTATTTATATTAGTGCATATTGCTATCATAATTATTTACCATGGCTAATCCTAGTGCCCGTAATTTCCATAATAGGACTACTCATTTTACTTTTAAATGAAAAAAATGTGCGCATCAATCTCACTTATCTTTATATCATTTCCATTGCAATATTAAGTGTCATGGTTACGTTTGTTTTTATTAGAAATCAAATCTATTTTAAAGACCATAGAGAGCGAGCGAATACATTTTATGTTAATTCAAGTTTATATAGTTCTGATTTACAGAGAACATTAGTTAAAGAAATGAATGATAATAAAAATGGCGACCAAAGAATGGATTGGCGAGTCAATGAACAAGATAATACCCCTATGTATCAAAACTTTAAGGGTCTTAGCCTTTATTCAAGCATTTTTCATCACAATATTTTGGATTTCTATTTTGATGCCTTAAAAATAAATTTAGCTGAAGAATCGTTAAGCTGTTATCAATCGACAAATAGTCGACAAAATTTAGCTAGTTTATTTTCAATCAAATATCTTATGTTAAAGAATTATCAGCACACTGTACCAAGTTATTTTAAAAAGATAAAAACAAGTGGACAATACAATATATATGAAAATCAACTTAATTTACCGAGTGTGAAAGTAACGCAACATCTATATAATAGCAAAAGTTTAAAGACACCTATTAACCGAGAACATGCTATGCTTGATGGTGCTATTATAGATTCATAAGGAAAACCTTTTAACTCAAAAAGTAACAATTTATTAAAAAATTCTAGAATTTCGACACAAAATCTAACTAAAAAAGGTAACAACAAATTTAACATCAAACATGATGTAGGTACAATAAAAATTCATATTCCAAAAAAACTTCGTCAACATTATCAAGATTTTTACTTAACTATATATATTAAACGAGTTTATCCAGATAGTAATTATAATGTAAACGTAAAAAACTATCTTAATCATCGTTTATATAATAACTCTGTGTATCGTATTGGCGTTGACACTCAGCTCTATAGAACTGTACCAAATTAAAATGGTGATATTCATATTCAATTGTCACCTAATGGCACATTTAATGTTAAATTATTAAATCTTAATGGAGAAAATTATGAGACGCTTAAACAAGCAAACCATCGTGCAAACTTTAATATGCGTTATAAAGATATAAAAAATGGTATAAAAGTTAACTTAGATAACCATTCTAAAGGACTTGCAACAATAAATATCCCTTATCGTAATGGTATGCGTGCATACATTGATGACCGTCAAGTGACTATTAAAAAAGGGAATTATATGATGACAGGTGTACCAGTTAATAAAAATGACAAAACAATTATTATTAAATATCAACCACCTTACCTAAAAACGATGATAACTATATCATTGTTCAGTATAGTGATAAGTATTGCTTTCATTAAATTAATGAACTTAAGAAAAAGAAAGATGAGGATTCGCCATGATAAAAAAACTTTGGGATAAACCTATTCAACGTTTTGGACTAATCATTTTATTGAGTTGTATACTCTCATTAGTTTTATATGGACCTTTTATTTATCAATATATAACTAAGGGTATCGTATTTAGTGGCAGTGGTGATGGTTTTAGACAAATGATGCCTTTTCAACTGTATCTATATGAGCATTTTACATCTTTAAAAGGATTCTATGATGTTTCATTTGGTCTTGGGGGAGATTATGTTAAGTCCTTATCCTATTATTATTCTATGTCTCCTTTAATGTGGGGGAACTTTCTAATTATATGGTTACTTGAACATACGATACATATCAATCCTCATAATATAGGATTTTGGCCAATGAATCAGTTAATTATGGCGTATATCCGTACAGTAATCACATTTATTTTTACATTTTATTTATTTAATTATTTGCGACTTAAACCCGCACCTATGTTCATTGCAACGATTTTATATAGTATGTCTACTGTAATTACATATTACAATTTTACTTGGTCATTTTACGGTAATCTACTTATAATGCTACCTATGTCAATTTGGGCAATAGAAAGATTTTTTAAGGAACGTAAAATTGGCTGGTTTATTATCGCAATTACTTATACACTATTCACAAACTTTTATTTTAGCTACTATGAAGCGATAATCATAGGTTTTTATTTTATTTATCGGTTAGTTGCACCCCATCCTAAAGACATGGTGAATCGCTGGCAAAAATTTTACATATTGTTATGCGCCACTTTATTAAGTGTATTAGTAAGCTTTATAGGGCTTTATACTGGGGTATCTTCATTTTTGGCTAATGACCGAGCACAAAATCCTAAGTTTAAAATTACTTTTTTTACGAATTTATTCGAACCCAATTATAATATTTTTGCTGATGGTTTTTATATCACTATTTCTTTTATTGCTGTCATTGCACTATTTTCTTTTAAATTATATCGACACTATTATTATAAATTATTTGCGATTGCGACCTGGATCTTACTCATCGGTTCCTTATCTCAATGGTTTGATAGTGCATTTAATGGCTTTTCATTACCACAAAGACGTTGGGTTTACTTTTTAGCGTTATCTACAAGTGTATTAATAGCATTATTCATACAACATTTGAGTGAATTATCAATTAAAGAATACATCATTATCGCTATTCCAGTATTTATATACGGTCTTGTATATATTATATTGACTGAAAAATCAGTGAAGTGGATGTATGTTGCAC
>ERZ1031010.16-NODE-16-length-22891-cov-27.471230_pt1 | contig 22891 bp, 20 predicted proteins | sample MGYA00518594_ERZ1031010 | MGnify/ENA primary metagenome ERZ1031010 (study PRJEB33718, sample SAMN03159722) | human skin metagenome | collected 2014-05-20 | study: EMG produced TPA metagenomics assembly of the PRJNA266117 data set (Human skin bacterial metagenome... | reverse complement strand
TATACATAATGATTCTTTGGATTCCTCTAATGCCAATGGTGCTACTGTTTATTGGTTACAAGATAATCAAGAAGCTCTCGCTCAAACTTTAAATTCAAATATTCAGAAAAAAGCTTTACTTACTAACAGAGGGGCACGACAACAAAATTATCAAGTATTAAGACAAACAAATGTACCTGCAGTACTGTTAGAATTAGGTTATATTAGTAACCCAACCGATGAGTCAATGATTACTGACCAAATACATAGACAGGTTGTTGAACAAGCTGTAGTAGACGGACTCAAACAATATTTCTCATCATAGAACTTGCAAATTAAGCTAAAACTCGTTATTATAATGGATGAACTTTATAAATAAAACCGTTATTATTCTTGAAAGGTTAAATGAAATTGGTAGCATTTCATATGTGTAGAAATACAATCCTGGGCTGAAAGATTGTGCTTAGTAATTTAATTCTTTGAACGCAAGGAGAGGTACTTTTTAAAAGAAAGTCGGTCAACGCACGTTAAGCGTTTTGAGTGGGTCATGCCTATGTTATAGAGCGTGATCAATTAGGGTGGCAACACGGTTAATCGTCCCTTGTATAGTTTTATACTATGCAAGGGGCTTTTTAATTTTATAAATGATAGAACGTCATCACTTTAGTCGTCGCTAAAACCTATTCAATTATTTTATAAAGACAAAGGAGAGAGCTATATGATAAAGATTCCAAGAGGAACGCAAGATATCTTACCGGAAGATTCTGCAAAGTGGCGTTATATTGAAAACAAATTAGATGGACTAATGGAATTATATAATTATAAAGAAATACACACGCCTATATTTGAAAGTACAGAACTTTTTGCTAGAGGTGTAGGTAATTCAACAGATGTAGTACAAAAAGAAATGTACACTTTTAAAGATAAAGGTGAAAGAAGTTTAACTCTACGTCCTGAAGGCACAGCATCAGTTGTTCGTTCATACATTGAACATAAAATGCAAGGGAATCCAAATCAACCAGTTAAATTATATTACAATGGACCTATGTTTAGATATGAACGTAAACAAAAAGGACGTTATAGACAATTTAATCAATTTGGTGTAGAAGCAATTGGCGCTGAAAATCCTAGTATGGACGCTGAAGTATTAGCAATGGTTATGCATATTTATGAATCTTTTGGTTTGAAACATTTAAAGCTCGTGATTAATAGCATTGGTGATAGTGAATCTCGTAAAGAATATAATGATGCACTAGTCAAACACTTTGAACCTGTCATAGATACATTTTGTTCAGACTGTCAATCTAGATTACACACGAACCCTATGAGAATTTTAGATTGTAAAGTAGACAAAGATAAAGAAGCTGTTAAAAACGCACCGCGTATCACTGATTATTTAAATGATGAGTCTAAAACGTATTATGAAGAAGTTAAGAAACATTTAGATGTGTTAAATATTTCGTATGTTGAGGATCCAAATTTAGTACGAGGATTGGATTACTATACTCACACTGCATTTGAGCTTATGATGGATAATCCTAATTATGATGGTGCCATAACAACTTTATGCGGTGGTGGACGCTACAATGGTTTATTACAATTATTAGGAGGTCCAGAAGAAACAGGTATCGGTTTCGCATTAAGTATTGAACGACTTTTACTTGCTCTTGAAGAAGAAAGTATTTCATTAGACGTTGAAGAAGAACTAGATTTGTTCATTGTTACAATGGGGCAAGAGGCTGATAACTATGCAGTTAAATTATTAAATAAATTACGTAAAAACAATATTAAAGCAGATAAAGATTATTTAAATAGAAAGATAAAAGGTCAAATGAAGCAAGCTGATAGACTGAATGCAAACTACACAATTGTTATTGGTGATCAAGAGCTTGAAAATAATGCTATAAACGTGAAAGATATGGTAACTGGTGAATCAGAAAAAATTCAATTAGACCAGTTAGTTAACTATTTTATAAAATAGAAAGGAAGAATAAGTTTGAGTAAGAGAACAACATATTGTGGTTTAGTCACAGAAAAATTATTAAATGAGAAAGTAACATTAAAAGGATGGGTTCACAATCGTAGAGATTTAGGTGGATTAATTTTTGTTGATTTAAGAGACCGTGAAGGAATAGTACAAATCGTTTTTAATCCTGATTTTTCTGAGGATGCATTAAAAATTGCAGAAACAGTGCGTTCTGAATATGTCGTTGAAATAGAAGGTGTCGTTACAAAACGAGACGAAGACACAATTAATCCAAAAATTAAAACGGGACAAGTTGAGGTGCAAGTTTCACATATAGAAATTATCAACAAGGCTGAAACACCTCCATTTTCTATTAACGAAGAAAATGTTAATGTAGATGAAAATATTCGATTAAAATATAGATATTTAGATTTACGTAGACAAGAATTAGCACAAACATTTAAAATGAGACATCAAACAACACGCGCCATCCGTCAGTATTTAGATGATAATGGTTTCTTTGATATTGAGACACCTGTGTTAACTAAATCAACTCCAGAAGGGGCACGTGACTATTTGGTTCCTTCACGAGTTCATGAAGGTGAGTTTTATGCATTACCTCAATCTCCGCAGTTGTTTAAACAGTTACTAATGATCAGTGGTTTTGACAAATACTACCAAATTGTTAAATGTTTCCGTGACGAAGATTTACGTGCTGACCGTCAACCAGAGTTTACTCAAGTCGATATTGAAATGAGTTTCGTTGATCAGGAAGACGTTATGACTATGGGAGAAGACATGTTACGTAAAGTTGTTAAAGTTGTCAAAGGTATAGATGTTCTAGGTCCATTCCCTAGAATGACTTATGAAGAAGCTATGAATCGCTTTGGTTCTGATAAACCAGATACTCGTTTTGGTATGGAATTAGTAAATGTCTCACAACTAGGTAAAGAAATGGATTTTAAAGTATTCAAAGAGACTGTCGAAAACGGTGGTGAAATTAAAGCTATTGTAGCTGATAGTGCTGCTGACCAATATACTCGCAAAGAAATGGATGGTCTTACTGAATTTGTAAACATTTACGGTGCTAAAGGATTAGCTTGGGTTAAAGTTGTAAAAGACGGATTAATTGGTCCAATTGCTCGATTCTTCGATGATACTAATGTCGATACACTCAAACAACTTACTGAGGCTAAGCCTGGCGATTTAGTCATGTTTGTAGCTGATCAACCTAATGTAGTCGCTCAAAGTTTAGGCGCTTTAAGAATTAAACTCGCAAAAGAGTTAGGTATAATTGATGAAACAAAATTAAATTTCTTATGGGTAACAGATTGGCCTTTATTAGAATATGATGAAGATGCCAAAAGCTATGTAGCAGCGCACCATCCATTTACTTCTCCTAAAAAAGAAGATATTGTTAAATTAGATTCTAAACCTGAAAAGGCTCAAGCTAATGCTTACGATATTGTGTTAAATGGTTATGAGCTTGGTGGTGGATCAATTAGAATTCATGATGGTGAATTACAACAAAAAATGTTTGAAGTATTAGGATTTACTAATGAACAAGCTAAAGAGCAGTTTAGTTTCTTATTAGATGCGTTTAAATATGGAGCACCTCCACATGGCGGTATTGCTCTTGGCTTAGATAGACTTGTAATGCTATTAACGAACAGAACAAACCTGAGAGATACAATTGCATTCCCTAAAACAGCATCAGCAACATGCCTATTAACAGACGCACCAGGGGAAGTCTCAGACAAACAACTCCAAGAACTATCACTAAGAATCAGACACTAGGGTTCCCAATGCAAAGCATTTCGAAAAGCAATAATAAAGGCAATGTAGTAAATTAGTCAACTATATATGTTGAGTTTTAAAATTTCCTTATTTTTAAAATTGTGGTATGATTATTTTATAAGATAGTCATCTGTGATGTTCGTAAGTTTGCTTTTTATTTGGGCCTAACACTCTTTGATCAGGGAGCCCAATAGGTTTTCTCGCAGCGCACACGCCTCTATAGGAGGACTTGCAAAACGAGAAACAGGGCACCCACCTGTATATAGCAGGCCGAATGATCAAGCTATTTACAACTACGGCATTTACGGACTCTATCGATACGCAAGACTTCGGTCTTGCGTATTTTTATGTAGAATTTTAAAAGTATGTTATCAATCATAACGATGAAGTTTAATTGAATTAAAGGAGTCAAAAATGAAACATCAATTTTCAAGAAATGAATTGGCAATTGGTAAAGAAGGATTAGAGTTACTTAAAGATCAAACTGTTGCAGTATTAGGTGTTGGTGGCGTCGGTTCTTTTGCTGCTGAAGCTCTAGCTAGAACAAATATAGGACATATTATATTAATTGATAAAGATGACGTGGATATCACGAATGTCAATAGACAAATACATGCCCTTACCTCAACTATTGGTCAGAGCAAAGTTACACTTATGGAAGAACGCATTAAATTAATTAATCCAGATTGTAAAGTGACATCTTTACATATGTTTTATACCGAAGAGACATATGAGAAAATTTTTAATAACTATAATATTGATTATTTTATTGATGCCAGTGATACAATAATTTATAAAGTTCATTTAATGAAAGAATGTTTAGAACGTGGGATTGATATGATTTCAAGTATGGGTGCTGCCAATAAAATAGATCCTACTCGCTTTGAAATTACAGATATATCTAAAACGCATACAGATCCAATGGCAAAAGTCATTAGACATCGGCTGAAGCGTCTAGGAATAAAAAAGGGTGTGAAAGTTGTTTTTTCAGATGAAAGTCCGATTGTCATTCGTGAGGATGTTAGAGAAACTGTAGGGGATAAAAATGCAATTAATCGCAAAGGTCAGATGCCACCTTCATCAAACGCTTACGTCCCAAGTGTAGTTGGGCTGATTTGTGCCAGTTATGTGATTAACGATATTTTAAAAAATATTCCCGTAAAACGAATTAAAGATAAAGGTCAATAAAAAGTTAGCTTTATTCCTCTATATTTTCAATGAAGAAAAGATTAAATGTTTTATATTCTTATTACATAGTTTCTTCATTAAATATCTTTTGTTGAGGAATAAAGCTAATTTTATTTTTTATTTCTTAAATTATCATAAATAGCTTTGAATTGTTGCTCACTTTTAGAAGTTGTTTTTGGTTCGTAATATGTTCTATTTTTTAATTTATCTGGTAAATATTGTTGTACTACATGCCCATTCTCATAGTTATGTGGGTATTTATAGCCAATGGCATGACCTAGTTCTTTCGCGCCTGAATAATGTCCATCTTTAAGGTAATCAGGTATTTGTCCGACTAACCCTTTACGAATATCATTAAGTGCACTATCAATGGCTGTGATACCAGAATTTGATTTTGGAGAGAGACAAAGTTCTATCACTGCTTGACTTAAAGGTATTCTAGCTTCAGGAAAGCCAAGTCTTTCAGCGGATTGAATTGCTGCTAAAGTTCTTTGGCCAGCATTTGGTGATGCTAAACCAATATCTTCATAACTAATTACTAATAATCTCCTAACTATTGTTGGTAAGTCACCAGCTTCAATTAAGCGCGCCAAATAATGAAGAGCAGCATTGACATCACTGCCTCTGATAGACTTTTGGAAAGCACTCATGACATCATAATGCATGTCACCATCTTTATCACTAACGAAGGGCCCTTTTTGTAAACAATCTTTTGCATCATTCAGATTAATATGACGTGTGTCATTGTCAACGTTTGCACTAAGTACGGCTAATTCTAGTGCATTGAGTGCACTTCTAACATCACCTTGACTTTGTGTGGAGAAATATTCCATAGCATCTTCATCTATGTTGGGGTTAAATTGTTTTAGCCCGCGTTCATTGTCATTGATCGCTCTATCTAATGCTATTCTAATATCCTGCTCATTTAAAGGATAAAGTTCAAATATTTGAGCTCTAGAACGTATTGCTGGGTTAATGGCATGATAAGGATTTGATGTAGTTGCACCGATTAAAACGATTTTGCCATTTTCTAAGTGTGGTAAAAGAAAATCTTGTTTAGCTTTATCTAAACGATGTATTTCATCTAATAGTAAAATCACTTGACCAGACATTTTTGCCTCTTCAACTGCTAATTGCATATCTTTTTTTGTATTTGTAACAGCGTTTAGTTGTCTAAATTTAAATTGAGTGCTACCTGAAATCGCTTTAGCAATGCTTGTCTTACCAATACCAGGAGGACCATAAAAAATCATGGAAGAGAGTCGTTTAGTTTCAACCATTCTTCTTATAATTCCTTTAGGCCCAACAAGATGTTGTTGCGATATAATTTCATCTATATTTTTAGGTCTCATTCGAGATGCTAAAGGTTCTGTACTCACATTTGTCACACCTTTCTAATATTATCTTAACTCAAAAAATGATAAAATAGTAATAGATATTATTCGAATTAAGTGAGGTTATATAATGAAAATATCAACAAAAGGGAGATATGGATTAACATTAATGATTTCTCTTGCAAAGAGAGAAGGTCAAGGATGTGTATCATTAAAATCAATTGCCGAAGAAAATCTGTTAAGTGATTTATATCTTGAACAATTAGTCGGCCCTTTAAGAAATGCTGGATTAATTCGAAGTATTCGTGGCGCTAAAGGTGGCTATCAACTTAGAGTGCCAGCAGAAGAAATTACAGCAGGCGATATTATTCGCTTACTTGAAGGTCCTATTACATTCGTAGAGAGTATCGATTCAGAACCACCTGCACAAAAGCAGTTATGGATTAAAATGAGAGATGCTGTACGTGATGTTTTAGATCATACGACATTAAAATATCTTGCAGACTACAAAGAAACAGATGAAGATTTAGATGGATATATGTTCTATATCTAATTTGAATTAAATAGCCAAAAGATTGAGTGAGATTAACTCTAGTCATATATACTGAATTAAAAAATTATTTTTACGTTTATTACATTTTCAAGGTGGTAGTAATAATAGTGCATCGATAAGATAGTTTAGACAAAATGTTACTTGGCTATGCCTTATCGATAAAATTTATAATATTTAAATTCGAAAGGAGCTATTTAATATGAGTTTCATGGATAAAGCAAAAGATGCAGCTGAAAAATTTAAAAATAGTGATAATGAGCAAGTAAATAAAGCTAAAGATAAAATTAATGAATACACAGGTGGCGGAGATAAAGGCGATAAAAAGGATAAGGACGATAAGTAACTCTTAGCCATGTAATTTAAGACATAGTATCTTTAATTAAAAATGATTAACAAACTCAACTCCCATAAAAGGTTGAGTTTGTTTTTTTATGCTTGTAGTAATTATATTATTACTAGATGGGATGTAAATTGTAGAAACTTTTTGAAATACTCAAATGGAGGGTGAGACAGAATTCATATTGAATTCGTGATCTCACCCCGGCAACGAACCCCAACTTGCTTTGTCTATTGAATTTCTGTTTGAAATTCTCTTTGTTGGGTCCTTCAGACTATAGTTATAAAAACTTGATATAAGCACATTTTCAATTCAGTCATCGACTGTCAATATGCGAAAAATAGCTGAACAATGATTAATGACCAAGACTCATCTCAGTTTTTATATATCGCCTTGATTCTATTCTTTAAATACACATATTAATCAAAATAACTATTCTTTTAAAGCATGTTGTAATCGACGATATGATTCTAATTGTTGATCTTGGTCATAAATATAACTTATTGCCATTAATTCATCTATTTCCCCATATTCATTTACAAAGTCCTCTAGTTGTTTTCTTACAGTTTCTTCAGATCCAATTAAAGAATCCTTATATCGCTGATTGGTTAATGCATATTCTCTCGGAGTTAATAACCCTTGAAGGTCATCTGTGGGTGGTTTCATCAGTTGCATTCTACCACGTGTAATACTCACTATAATTTGAGCCATCGTGCTAGCTAAGAACTCTGCCTGTTTGTCTGTTTTTGCAACAATTGTATTTAAACAGACAATCACATACGGCTCATTTAAAACCTCCGATGGTTCAAAAAGCTCTCTATATATTTGAAGTGCTTCCTTCAAATGTCCATCAAATACATAAGATAAACCTTTACGAGCCGCTAAATGTGCAGAATCTGTTGAGGAACCTAAAATATAAAGGGGGACTTTTTTGTCGACAGCAGGGTATGCACGTACATACGCCTGTTGATGATCAGGTCCAAAATATTGTTGTAATTGCTCTACTTCTTCTGGAAATTGATAAACACTATTATGCTGATCTATTCTTAAAGCACTTGCTGTCATCATATCTGTACCTGGAGCTCGTCCTAATCCCAAGTCTACACGCTTAGGAAATAGTGTTTCCATCGTGCCAAATTGTTCTGCTACTACTAGAGGTGCATGATTAGGTAACATACTTCCTCCAGAACCCACTTTTATTCTACGAGTGTGCTCTAATGTATGTTGAATAAGTAAAGCAGTGGCTGAACTTACTAAATTAGGCGCGTTATGATGTTCTGCTATCCAATAACGTTCATAACCTAAATCATCTAAATCTTGAGCGAGTTTAACCATATCGTTGATGGCATCTTCATCATTTTGACCCTCCCTAATTGGCACAAGGTTTAATGCGGAAAGTTTAATATCCTTCATAAAAACACTTCCTTTCATTACGAAGTAATAGTTGAAGTATAACAGTCATCAATTATTATCAATATTGAACTGTTCATTATTAATAATAACCACATTTGATAAGAATTATTTTAAAAATGTTTAAAACTGTCGAAATTCTAATCTATTATATGTTAAAATGTTGTGCAATAATGAAAAAATTTGTAAACAGAAAGGTAGAAAAATGCATATTTTGGTGCTATTATAGGAACGTTGATAATTTGACGAGGAGTGTCTAAACATGGAAGTTTACGCAGATTATGCCGCGACCACACCAGTAAAGCAAGAAGTAGTTGAAGCAATGATGCCTATATATAACGAACATTATGGCAATCCTTCATCTATTCATTCTATAGGAAGAGATGCACGTAAATATCTAGATCAATCACGTCGTAAAGTAGCTCAGTTACTTGGAGCTAAACCAAATGAAGTAATTTTTACAAGTGGTGCAACAGAATCGAATAATACTGCCATTAAAGGACTAGTTAAAGCGAATGAACAATTAGGAAATCATATTATTACCTCTAAAATTGAACATCATTCTGTTTTAAATGTCTTTGAACAACTTGAAAAAGAAGGCTACGATGTTACCTATTTAGATGTAGATGATACTGGTGCTATTGATTTAGACCAATTAAAAGACACGATTAACGAGAAAACCATTCTAGTTTCTATTATGTTTGTTAACAATGAAGTAGGTACTGTTCAAAATATGTACGATATTGAAGATATCATAGCTGAAACAAATGCACTATTCCATGTTGACGCTGTTCAAGCAATTGGACATTTAGATATTAATTTTCATGATTTTAAATTTGCTACAATGAGTATTACTGGTCATAAGTTTGGAGGTCCAAAAGGTGTAGGTGCTTTATTTGTTAAAGATCATGCCCCTATTGAATACAATCTACTAGGCGGTGACCAAGAAACTAAACGTCGTGCTGGTACTGAAAATTTACCTCAAATTGTCGGTTTCGCTGAGGCACTAGAATTAACTGTTGAAAATAGAAATACAAATAATATTCATTTAATGAATCTAAAACAATTATTTTTAGTTGGTTTACAAGAACGAACCATTCCATTTGAAGTTAATGGTTCTATGACAGACTCAACTGGTCATATTTTAAATCTATATTTTCCGTTTATTGATGTCGAAACCATGTTGACTTTGTTAGATTTATCTAATATTTATGTTTCTTCAGGATCTGCTTGCACAGCTGGAACGACGAGTCTTTCGCATGTGCTTTCTGCTATGTATGAAGATGATGAGCGCGCTAAACATTCAGTACGTTTTAGTTTTAACGAACAAACAACTGAACGAGAAATTAATTATATCATTGCTGAAATTCACAAAATATATCATAAATTTAAGGAGGAATCATAGTGTCCAACAAAGATATACGCGTAGTCGTGGGTATGTCTGGTGGAGTAGATAGTTCAGTAACTGCTTATTTATTAAAAGAACAGGGGTACGACGTTATCGGTATTTTCATGAAAAATTGGGATGATACCGACGAAAATGGCGTTTGTACAGCCACTGAAGACTATAATGATGTTATTGAAGTATGTAATCAAGTAGGTATACCATATTATGCAGTTAACTTTGCAGAAGAGTATTGGGATAAAGTATTTACCTATTTCCTTGATGAATATAAAAAAGGCCGTACTCCGAATCCAGATGTTATGTGCAATAAAGAAATTAAATTTAAAGTATTTTTAGAACATGCATTAAAAATTGGTGCAGACTATGTTGCGACAGGTCATTACGCTCGTATTCGACGTCATTATGACGGACATGTTGACATGTTGCGAGGTGTTGATAATAATAAAGACCAAACGTACTTTTTAAATCAATTATCACAAGACCAATTAGTGAAAGTCATGTTCCCAATTGGGGATATAGAAAAAAGGGAAGTTCGTCGTATTGCTGAAGAACAGAATCTGGCTACAGCTAAGAAAAAAGATTCTACAGGCATTTGTTTTATTGGGGAAAGAAATTTTAAAGAGTTTTTATCTCAATATTTGCCTGCTCAATCAGGTGATATGGTCACATTAGATGGTAAAAAAATGGGTCAACACAGTGGTTTAATGTATTATACAATAGGTCAACGTCATGGTCTTGGAATTGGTGGAGATGGAGACGCATGGTTTGTAGTTGGTAAAAATTTAGATAATAACATTTTATATGTTGAACAAGGTTTTAATCATGAAGCACTTTACAGTGATTATCTTATCGCTTCAGATTATTCTTTTATTAATGATAGTGCAGTTAACTTAGATGATGGTTTTGAATGTACTGCTAAATTTAGATATCGTCAAAAAGATACTAAAGTTTTTGTACAACGTGAGAACGAATCAGCTATACGTGTTACATTTGCTCAACCTGTGAGAGCTATTACTCCCGGTCAAGCAGTCGTTTTTTATGATAAGGAAGTTTGTTTAGGTGGCGCTACAATTGATGACGTTTATAAAAATGAAGGTCAATTAAACTATGTTGTTTAAACATATTAATGATACCGTTAATCCATGAGGCAAAACTCTGTATTAACGGTTTTTCTTGTATTAAGAAGTTACGTAAACATAAAATCTTAATAAAATTATAAATGTACAAACGTTCAATCACACACCAAAATTAAACATGTTATAATCAATTAGAAATGAGGGACAAATGATGCATAATCAACAGGATATTTATCAATTGATTAAAGAAAGACAGTTCGAAACAGCATTAAAAAAACTTTTTGCAAATATAGAAGAAAATCCGGACATAGTTGAAAATTATATTAATGCTGGCATTGTGTTATCTGATGCTGGAGAAATAGCAAAAGCTGAGCGTTTCTTTCAAAAAGCATTAACTATTAACCCTGATAACGGTGCAATTTATTATAATTTAGCGAATCTTTATTATAATCAAGGACGATATAACGAAGCTATTAAGCTTTATCAAACTGCACTTAAAAATAATGTTGCTACCGTTGATTGTAACTATATGATTGGTATGTCTTTTAATCAATTAGAAGCTTTTAAAGAAGCATTACCATTCTTGATGACTGCTGCTGAAAAAGATGAAAGTCAAGATGCTGAAATTCAATTTCAATATGGTCTCGTTTTGTGTCAACTTGAAATGTTTGATGTAGCAATTCGTCAGTTGAACAAAGTATTAAGTATTGACGAACATCATATTGATGCAATATACAATCTTGGTTTAGCAACTTATATGAAGTATGAAGATATAGATGAAGCTATCGCGTATTTTGAACAAGCTGTATCTATCGATCAAGCGCATTTATTAAGTCAACATGCACTAAAAACTTTTAAAGCAACGAAAAAGGAGGAATAATATGTCTGACCCTACACTTTTTGATTATTCTATGATCAAAGGTACGGTTGATGCTATTTTATTTCAAAATAATGATAACTTTTATACTGTTTTAAAAGTCGATACAATTGAGACAAATGAATCATTTGATAGCATGCCTACTGTTGTAGGGTTTCTTCCGAATGTAGTTGAAGGTGATGTGTATACATTTAAAGGTCAGGTGGTAGAACATCCAAGATATGGTAAGCAACTTAAAGCTGAAACGTTTGAAAAGGAATTACCACAGACTAAGGATGCGATAATCAGTTATTTATCAAGTGGTTTATTTAAAGGAATAGGTAAAAAAACAGCTCAAAACATTGTGAATGCTTTGGGTGAGAATGCCATTAATGACATTTTAAATCATCCGGAAGTATTGGAAAATGTTCCTAGCTTATCAAAAAAGAAACAACAGCAAATTGCTGAGCAAATTAGTGCTAATCAAGAGTCTGAAAAAATTATGATTCGCTTACATGATTTAGGATTTGGTCCAAAATTATCAATGGCTATATATCAGTTTTATATGGGAGAGACTTTGAATGTTTTAGATGAAAATCCTTACCAACTCGTTTATGATATTAAAGGAATAGGTTTTAATAAAGCTGATCAACTTGCGCGTAACATAGGAATTGCCGCAAATTCACCTGAGAGGTTAAAAGCAGGACTACTTTATACTTTAGAGGAAGAATGCATTAAACAAGGTCATACATATTTACCTTATTCATATATTATTGATACGACTAGAGAAATGCTTAATAGTGAGAATAACGAAGAAGTGATATCTGACGACATACTTTTAAAAATGATTGAGAGTTTATCCGAAGAAAAGAAACTTATTTCAAGTAATGAGCAAGTATCTATACCCAGTTTATATTATTCAGAATTAAAAAGTGTTCAAAATTTGTATCGAATTAAAACAAATACTAACAAATTAAAAAAAATAGAACAATCTGATTTACAAATTCATATAGGTGAAATAGAATCAAACAACCATGTTAATTATGCTACATCACAAAAGGAAGCGCTTGAAACAGCTATGAATTCAAAGGTCATGCTTTTAACTGGAGGACCAGGTACAGGTAAAACAACTGTTATTAAAGGGATTGTAGAATTGTATGCTGAAATTCATGGATTATCATTAAATTATGATGATTATAATGAAGACGATTATCCAGTTGCATTAGCAGCACCCACAGGTCGTGCATCTAAACGTTTGCAAGAATCAACAGGTTTAGATGCAATGACAATACACCGCTTTATTGGCTGGAATCAAGATACGCAGCCTCAAGATATATTAGATAATGAAATAAATGCTAGATTAATCATTATCGATGAAATGTCAATGGTGGATACTTGGCTATTCCATCAATTTTTAACTGTAGTTCCTTTAGATGCACAGATAATATTTGTTGGTGATGAAGATCAGTTACCTTCTGTAGGACCAGGTCAAGTATTCAAAGATCTTATAGACTCAAAAACGATTCCACGTGTTAATTTAACAGAAGTATATCGTCAACAAGACGGTTCAAGTATTATAGATTTAGCTCATCGTATGAAAATGGGTGAGCCGATTGATATCACTCAGCGCTATCATGACCGAAGTTTTATAGATTGTTCAGCTAATCAAATACCTGAAGTTGTAGATAAAGTAGTAAAAAGTGCTGTTAAAAAAGGATATAACATGAGTGATATTCAAGTATTAGCACCAATGTATAAGGGCAATTCTGGTATTAAACGTTTAAATCAAATGCTTCAGTCAATATTAAATCCCAAACAAGATGACAGCCGAGAAATTGAATTTGGTGACGTTGTATTTAGAAAAGGAGATAAAGTACTCCAGTTAGTTAATAGACCTAATGATAATATATTTAATGGTGATATAGGTGTTATAGTAGGTATTTTTTGGGCAAAAGAAAATGCTTTAAATAAAGATGTCATCGTCGTTGATTTCGAAGGTATTGAAATCACGTTTACTCGACAAGATTTACTAGAACTCACACATGCATATTGTACGTCTATTCATAAAGCACAAGGATCAGAATTTCCAATTGTTATTATGCCGATTGTTAGACAGTATTTCAAAATGCTACAAAGACCTATATTATATACTGGATTGACACGTGCAAAACAATCATTAGTACTTTTAGGTGAGACTCAAGCATTTGATATAGGTTTAAAAACTAATGGCCAACAAAGGTTAACACATTTAAATCATTTGCTTACATCATATTTTGATAATCATAACTACCAAAACACTGATTCTAATAATTCAACAAATAGCTATAATGATGAGTTTGGCAAAGAAGACCAATATACATTAACTGAGATGCAGACTGATGTTCAATTAAGCGAATCGACAATTTATCAAATTGATCCAATGATAAATATGGGAGAAATAACACCATATGATTTCAGAGAGCGTTGACAATCTCTTATAAAATAAATAAAATTAAGTTAAGTTCGCATAGAGACGAGTAAATAATTTTTGAATCGAAGAGATGTACTAGTAGGTGAAAAGTGCAATCAAAGTTATTGAATGCTACTCTGTGTTAGTTTAATAAAGATGTTTAAAGTGATAAGAAATAATACACATAGCATATGTTGTGTAAACATAATTGTTCTTATAACTAGGGTGGTACCACGAGAACGTTCGTCCCTGTGTGGATGAACGTTTTTATTTTCTAATAAAAGCGATAATCAAACCATTATATTGAAAATAACTATCAAACTAAATTCCTTGAAGGAGTGTTCTAATAAAATGAAAAATTTAAAAGCTAGCCAAATTAGACAGAAGTATCTAGATTTCTTTGTCGAGAAGGGACATATGATTGAACCTTCTGCACCATTATTACCCATTGATGATGATTCACTTTTGTGGATCAATTCAGGTGTTGCAACCTTAAAAAAATATTTTGACGGTCGTGAAACACCTAGAAAACCAAGGATTGTTAACTCACAAAAAGCAATACGTACAAATGATATCGAAAATGTGGGTTTCACTGCACGTCATCATACATTTTTTGAAATGTTAGGTAATTTTTCAATCGGAGATTATTTTAAAAAAGAAGCTATTGAATTTGCCTGGGAATTTCTAACTGATGATAAATGGATGGGGATGGAACCTGAGAAAATATTTGTAACTATTCATCCTGAAGACCCGGAAGCCTATAAAATTTGGCATGAAGACATTGGATTAGAAGAAGGTCGTATTATTCGTATTGAAGGTAACTTTTGGGATATAGGTGAAGGGCCATCTGGACCAAATACTGAAATCTTTTATGACCGTGGCGATGCATATGGTAAAGACAATCCAGAAGAAGAAATGTACCCGGGTGGAGAAAATGAAAGATATCTAGAAGTTTGGAATTTAGTATTTAGTGAGTTTAATCATAACAAAGATAGTACTTATACACCACTTCCTAATAAAAATATTGATACCGGCATGGGATTGGAACGTATGGCTTCAATTTCACAAAACGTAAGAACAAATTACGAAACCGATTTATTTATGCCAATTATTAATGAAGTCGAATATGTTTCTGGTAAAAAGTATTTAGAAAATGCTGAACAAGATGTTGCTTTTAAAGTTATTTCAGATCATATAAGAACGATTGCCTTTGCTATTGCAGATGGTGCATTACCTGCAAATGAAGGTCGTGGATACGTGTTACGCCGTTTGTTAAGACGTGCTGTTCGATTTAGTCAAACACTGGGAATTAACGAGCCTTTCATGTATAAACTTGTTGATATTGTGGCAGCTATCATGGAACCATATTATCCAAATGTTAAAGAAAAATCAGACTTCATAAAACGAGTGATTAAATCTGAAGAGAAACGTTTCCATGAGACACTTGAAGAAGGTTTATCTATCCTTAATGGTTTAGTTAAAGATGCTAAAAAAGGAAGCCAAGAACTTAAAGGTCAAGATGCCTTTAAGTTGTATGATACTTACGGCTTTCCAATTGAATTGACTGAAGAATTAGCTACTCAAGAAGGTCTCACTGTAGATATGGAAACATTTGAAGTTGAAATGCAACAACAAAGAGACCGTGCAAGACAAGCACGTCAAAATTCTCAATCTATGCAAGTTCAAAGTGAAGTACTTAAAAATATTACTGATAAAAGTAATTTTGTAGGTTATGATACTACTGATTATCAAACACGTATTACCCACATTATTTATAATGGTGAAGAAGTACCATCAGTTGAAGCGGGTGAAACGATATATTTCATTCTTAAAGATACACCATTCTATGCTGTGAGTGGTGGACAAGTAGCTGACCATGGAACGGTTAGTAATGATCATTTTGAAATTGCAGTTTCAGAAGTAACTAAAGCTCCAAATGGCCAAAACCTTCATAAAGGTATAGTGCAATTTGGAGAAGTTAAAGTGAACGCTAAAGTTGAAGCAAGTGTAAACAAAGAAGAACGTCGTGCTATTCAAAAAAATCATAGTGCTACACATTTATTACACGCATCATTAAAAGAAGTATTAGGTAATCATGTTAATCAAGCTGGTTCATTGGTTGAAGCCGAACGTTTACGTTTTGACTTTTCACATTTTGGACCTATGACTCAACAAGAAATTGATAAGGTTGAAAGACGTGTTAATGAAGAAATTTGGAGAGGTATTAACGTACGCACTCAAGAAATGGGTATCGAAGAAGCGAAATCTATGGGTGCAATGGCGTTATTTGGTGAAAAATACGGCGATATTGTACGTGTTGTTAATATGTCACCTTTCTCAATTGAATTATGTGGTGGTATTCATGTTGATAATACTGCAGAAATTGGTCTTTTCAAGATTATTAGTGAATCAGGTACAGGGGCTGGTGTCAGACGTATTGAAGCGCTAACTGGGAAAGCAGCTTTCTTATATCTTGAAGAAATCCAAACGCAATTTAATATAATTAAGAATAATTTGAAAGTTAAAACAGATCATCAGGTTGTAGAAAAAGTGAACCAATTACAAAATGAAGAAAAATCATTATTAAAGCAATTAGAACAACGTAATAAAGAAATTACTTCTTTAAAAATGGGTAATCTTGAAGATCAAGTTGAAAACGTAAACGGATTTAATCTTCTTGTAACAGAAGTAGACATTCCTAATGCTAAAGCAATCCGTTCAGTAATGGATGACTTTAAATCTAAATTACAAGATACCATTATAGTATTAGTCGGAAATGTAGATGAAAAGGTTTCAATGATTGCAACAGTACCAAAGTCTTTGACAGATAAAGTAAAAGCTGGAGATCTTATTAAATATATGGCACCAGTAGTGGGTGGTAAAGGAGGTGGCCGTCCTGATATGGCACAAGGGGGCGGTACACAACCTGAAAACATAACAGAATCATTACGCTTTATTAAAGATTATATTAAAAATCTATAACTTAAATTAGTATTATTGTAGAATTAAAATGAATCAGAATACGCATATGAAGGAGTGTCGTATATGGAAAATTTTGATAAAACAATGAAATTTGATTACGAAGAAATTCCAAAAGAAGATGTCAAAACAGTATTAAAAAATGTACATCGCACACTAGAAGAAAGAGGATATAATGCTGTTAATCAAATAGTAGGATATCTACTATCTGGTGATCCTGCCTATATTCCACGTCAAAACGAAGCAAGAAATCAAATTCGCCGCATTGATCGTGACGTAATTATGGAAGAACTTGTTTCGAATTATCTAAATGAGTCTAATCAATAAGTATGTTAAAACATAAAATCATAGGCTTAGATGTAGGAAGCAAAACTGTTGGCATTGCTATAAGCGACCTTATGGGCTGGACAGCCCAAGGGTTTGACACACTCCGTATCAACGAAGAACAGAACGAGTTAGGGATTGATCAACTCATTAAGATTATCAAAGACAATCAAGTTGGAACTGTTGTGATTGGATTACCTAAAAATATGAATAACTCAATTGGATTTCGAGGTGAGGCTTCTATACAATACAAAGAGAAACTTCAAGAAGCTTTACCTCACATAGAGGTTATAATGTGGGATGAGCGTTTAAGTACCATGGCTGCTGAACGTTCTCTACTTGAAGCCAATGTTTCAAGACAAAAAAGAAAAAAAGTTATAGATAAAATGGCAGCGGTATTTATATTACAAGGCTATTTAGACTCTATTCAATAAAGGAGATATAATGATGACTGAACAAAACCATGAACACAATCATGATGCTGATTTAAGCATCAATAATCAAGAAGAATTATTAACACTATATGATGAAGATGGTAATGAAGTTCTATATCGTAAAATGTTAGAATTTTATCATCCGAAATTTAAAAAAGAATATGTCGTTTTAGCTGAAGAAGGTGCTCAATCAGATGAAGATGACATGATTGAACTTGTTCCAATGATTAATGAACCTGATGAATCTGGTGATGGTGGTAAATTGGTACCTATTGAAACAGATGAAGAGTGGGACATGATTGAAGAAGTTGTTAATACGGAAATTAACGAGTAAATAGTATTAAAGATATATTCTAAAGCCAAATATTAGCCCGTACACGAACTAAGTTGCAGACATATGTACGGGCTAATGTTATAAATAAAACAATAAAAAAATGATGCCGTCTAAAAATAGAAAGAAGGCGTCATAATTGCCTCTTATATTATTCAATAATTTATGATAAAATATTTAAAGTTAATTTCTATGAACACCTCATTTACTTCTAATTATAATAATATAGAAGATTTACTATAGAAATCAGTCACATTCATTGATTAATCTTAATAATCAATATTTAGACTGATTTATTTTATGTTTAAATATAAATTGTGTTTATTAATGGTAAAGGAAGTTTTATAGCAATGAATTTAAACCAAAATTATTTAACGCAATTACACCAATCTTTAGATAACGAAATAGAAAATCTTAGAGATGACGCAGAAAGTAATCAAGTACCAATAGTTGATAAATTAACATTAGATTTGTTAAAGCAATTAATACGCATGAACAATGCTAAAGAAATTTTAGAAATAGGAACTGCTATTGGATATAGTTCAATGCAATTTGCTTCTATATCTGATGGCATAAAGGTAACAACAATAGAGCGTAATGAAAATATGATTATGAATGCAAAGGTTCATTTTCAAGAGTTTAATTACCAACATCAAATAAGACTTATCGAAGCCGATGCATTGGAAGCATATGACCAAGTGAACGATAGAGAATATGATATGATATTTATCGATGCAGCAAAGGCACAATCAAGAAAATTTTTTGAGTTGTATACGCCCTTATTAAAAAAAGGAGGGCTAGTGGTAACAGATAACGTATTGTACCATGGATTTGTGTCTAATATAGATATCGTTAGATCTAGAAATGTTAAACAGATGGTTAAAAAAGTTCAACAATATAACCAATGGTTAATGAAGCAATCCCATTTTACAACAAACTTTATAAACATGGATGATGGAATAGCAATTTCAATTAAAGGAGAATGACTATGGTGGAATTATTAGTTACTCCTAAGTCAATAACTCATATGGAAACACTGATAGAAAAAGGTGCAGATGCTTTTGTTATTGGTGAACAAAAATTTGGTTTAAGACTTCCAGGAGAATTTAATCGTGATGCTATGAAAGAAGCAGTAGCGTTCGCACATCAAAATAATAAAAAGGTTTATGCAGCTGTCAATAGTATTTTTCACAATTATCATTTAGATGCCTTAGAAGACTACATTCAGTTTTTACATGATATACAAGTGGATAGAATAATATTTGGTGATCCAGCTGTAGTAATGTATGTTAAGCAACAAGAACACCCAATTTCATTGCACTGGGACGCTGAGACACTCGTAACAAATTATTTTCAATGTAATTATTGGGGAAAAAGGGGCGCTATAAGAGCTGTATTAGCAAGAGAGCTAAGTTTGGAGGAAATCATTCATATCAAGGAACATGCTAATGTAGAAATTGAAGTGCAAGTTCATGGTATGACGTGTATGTTCCAATCTAAACGCATGTTACTGGGTAATTATTATACTTTCCAAGATAGACAAATGAAAATACAACGAAACACTTATCATGATGATTTATTACTGTATGATGAAGAAAGAGACAATAAATATCCTGTTTTTGAGGATTATAACGGTACGCATATTATGTCTCCAAATGACATATGTTTAATCGAGGAATTAGAGCCCTTCTTTGAAGCTGGTATTGATGCTTTAAAAATTGATGGTATTTTACAAAGTGAAGAATATATAAATGTTGTCACAGAGCAATATAGAGAAGCAATAGATTTATACAATGAAGATCCTGAGGCTTATGAAGATGAAAAGTTCATGTTAGTTGATCTTATTGAAGATATACAACCTGAACACCGTCCTATTGATGAAGGTTTCTTATATAAGCAAACAGTATATTGAGGAGGCTTATCATTAAATGAAAACATTAGAAGAAGTGCATAAAACTTCAAAATCGACAATGAAAAAGCCAGAATTACTTGCACCTGCAGGAAACTTAGAAAAACTTAAAATAGCAGTCCATTATGGGGCAGATGCAGTATTTTTAGGTGGTCAAGAGTACGGTTTACGTTCTAATGCAGATAATTTTACCATGGAAGAAATTACTGAAGGAGTAGAATTTGCTAATCGTTATGGGGCTAAAATATATGTAACAACGAATATCATTGCTCATGATGAAAATATAGATGGTTTAGAAGATTATTTACGCCAATTAGATGCAACAGGAGCGACGGGAATAATTGTAGCGGATCCTTTAATTATTGAAACGTGTAAAGCAGTTGCATCAAGATTAGAAATTCATTTATCCACTCAACAATCTCTTTCGAATTATAAAGCTGTTGAATTTTGGAAAGAAGAAGGATTAAATCGAGTAGTGTTAGCACGTGAAACCGGTGCAATGGAAATGCGTGAAATGAAAGAAAAAGTCGATATTGAAATAGAAGCTTTTATTCATGGAGCTATGTGTATTGCATATTCAGGACGTTGTACATTAAGCAATCATATGACAGCTCGTGATTCTAATCGTGGCGGATGTTGTCAAAGTTGTCGTTGGGATTATGACTTAATAGAGGTTGATAACAATGGGGAGTTAGATTTATATTATAAAGATGATGATGTGACACCATTCGCGATGAGTCCTAAGGATTTGAAATTAATTGAATCAATTCCACAAATGATGGAATTAGGTATAGATTCTTTAAAAATTGAAGGACGAATGAAATCTATTCATTATATTGCTACAGTAGTGTCTGTATATCGTAAAGTTATCAATGCATACGCTGAAGACCCTAAAAATTTCAAAATTAAACCTGAATGGTTAAAGGAATTAGATAAATGTGCAAATAGAGATACAGCACCAGCATTCTTCCAAGGTACACCAGGATTTGAAGAGCAAATGTTTGGAGAAGAACAATCTAAGAAATCAGCTTATGATTTCTGTGGACTTGTTTTGGATTACAATGATGAAACAAAATTAGCTACAATTCAACAAAGAAATCATTTTAAACCAGGACAAGAAATCGAATTTTTCGGTCCTGAAATTGATGGTTTTAAACAAGTGGTTGATTCAATTTATGATGAAGAAGGAAATAGTTTGGATGCAGCACGTCATCCATTACAAATTGTTCAAATTAAAGTCGATCGACCTATTTATCCTAATAACATGATGAGAAAGGAAATCGGCTAATGAATCAGACTACGATTATTGGTATCGCTGGAGGTTCAGGCTCTGGTAAAACTACAGTTACCAATGAAATAATGAAAAATTTGGAAGGTCATAGTGTCGCATTATTAGCTCAAGATTATTATTATAAAGATCAATCGCACTTAACATTTGACGAACGTCTTGAAACTAACTATGATCACCCTTTTGCATTTGATAATGATTTATTAATTGATAATTTAAAAGATTTAAGAAATGGAATAACAGTTGAAGTACCGACTTATGATTATTCCACACATACGCGTAGTGATGAAACAATTGCATTTGACCCAAAAGATGTTATTATCGTAGAAGGTATCTTTGCTTTAGAAAATAAAACTTTACGAGATATTATGGATGTCAAAATATATGTTGATACTGATGCTGATTTAAGAATTTTACGTAGACTTACTCGTGATACAAAAGAACGGGGACGCAACATGGAATCAGTGATTAATCAATATTTAAATGTAGTCAGACCCATGCATGAGCAATTTATAGAACCTACAAAAAGACATGCAGATATTATTATTCCTGAAGGTGGGAGTAACAAAGTTGCTATTGATATAATGACTACAAAGATTCAATCGCTCGTTAGCAAAAAATAGTAATATTATAGTAAAGGAAGATGACATAATGGAAAATCAAAAACAATATCCAATGACCCAAGAAGGTTTTGAAAAACTTGAACAAGAACTAGAACAATTAAAAACGGTTAAAAGACCTGAAGTAGTTGAAAAAATCAAGATAGCTCGCTCTTTCGGTGATTTATCAGAGAACTCTGAGTATGATGCAGCTAAAGACGAACAAGGTTTTATTGAACAAGATATTCAACGTATTGAACATATGATCAGAAATGCTTTAATCATTGAAGATAATGGGGATAACAATGCAGTTCAGATAGGCAAAACTGTGACGTTTGTAGAACTACCAGGTGATGAAGAAGAAAGCTATCAAATTGTGGGTTCTGCCGAAGCCGATGCATTCAAAGGTAAAATTTCAAATGAGTCTCCAATGGCGACAGCACTTATAGGTAAAGGCTTAAATGATGAGGTTCGTGTACCACTACCTAATGGTGGCGAAATGAACGTTAAAATTGTAGATATTAAATAAATTTCTATTAAAACTAGGACTATTAATATGTATTCCAGCATATTAGTAGTCTTTTTTATGCTTACAATAGTGAAATATTATCTTGTAATAGTACTACTACTGTCTCTTATACACATCTGACGCTGCCGACGACTCCTTACGTGTAGAT
>ERZ1031010.14-NODE-14-length-23838-cov-32.617878_pt1 | contig 23838 bp, 28 predicted proteins | sample MGYA00518594_ERZ1031010 | MGnify/ENA primary metagenome ERZ1031010 (study PRJEB33718, sample SAMN03159722) | human skin metagenome | collected 2014-05-20 | study: EMG produced TPA metagenomics assembly of the PRJNA266117 data set (Human skin bacterial metagenome... | reverse complement strand
CTTATCTTAGAGAGCAAGCAAAACATCCTGGAAATGTTACAGGTAACTACATTTCTGCATTTAAAGAAAATCAATTAACAAAAATTGAAGCTATTAAATCTCTATTCTCATTCACTAAACCTCCTTTAGCGCATGTTAAACCTGCGACGAGTGAAGATGCATCATGGGATGAGATGAAACATAAAGCTGTTGGTATTGGTAAAGATAATACTAAATCTAACAAGTTTGATATTAGAGATCCTTATTGGAAATTAATTAAAGAAAATAAACGTAAAGTGAAACGTGATTATGAATTCAACGTTAATTCTCCAGAGTTTCAAGACTTAAAGTTATTAGTCCAAACACTCCACGCAGCGGGTGCTGATGTGCAATATATTAGCATTCCGTCTAACGGAAGATGGTATGATCATATCGGTATTAAGAAAGATAGACGTGAAGCAGTGTATAAAAAAATTCATTCCACTGTAGTTGATAATGGTGGCAAAATTTATGACATGACTAACAAAGATTATGAGAAATATGTGATTAGTGATGCCGTTCATATCGGTTGGAAAGGTTGGGTATATGTAGACCAACAAATCGCTAGACATATGGATGGTCATGATCCTAAAAATCATAAAGTTGATTATTCTAAAAATAAACCACCACACAAGCACCACAAAGCCCATAAACATAATAAAAATCGAGAACATCAAGAATAGATAAAGAGACCAGTCGCTATTTAAAGTGACTGGTCTTTATTGATATATACACGACATTTAAATGAATACAATTAAAAAAGCCAGTACTTATAAAGTACTGACTCAGAGTTCCCCATATATAAAATTGTTAAAATACTCGTTCTACTTCTATAACGCCTGGGACTTCTTCGTGAAGTGCACGTTCAATACCAGCTTTTAAAGTGATTGTAGAACTAGGACATGTACCGCAAGCACCATGTAATTGGAGTTTAACAATCCCATCTTCGACGTCTACGAGTGTACAATCGCCACCGTCACGTAATAAAAACGGACGTAAACGTTTAATGACTTCAGCTACTTGATCAAACATTGTAGTATTCTCAGTAGGCATGAGACATGTCTCCTTTCAAGTCATTTATTTCATAATCATTGTTTATACATTATAATAGATTCAGTAACAAAAATCTATAAAACAAGATAGGGGATTTTGATGGCTAAAATAAGTGTTGTCGTGTATGGAGCAGATGTGGCATGTGCAAGTTGTGTGAATGCACCAACTTCTAAAGATACCTATCAGTGGCTCCAACCATTATTAAAGCGAAAGCTTCCTAAACATCATTTTGAGTTTACATATATTGATATTGAAAATGATACTGACAACTTAACTGATCATGATGAGCAGTTTATTGAAAGAATAAATGATGATGAATTATTTTATCCTTTAATCACAATGAATGACGAATACGTTGCTGATGGTTATATCCAAACGAGGCGAGTGACACGATTCATTGAAACCCATTTTAATCATTAATAGTAAAAAGAGGAGTGGGATAGAATTCATATTGAATTCGTTGTCTCACCATGACAACGAAAACCAACTTGCGTTGTCTGTTGAATTTCTGGATGAAATTCTCTTTGTTAGGGCCCCCAGACTATAGTTGAAAAGAGTTTGATATAAGCCCACTTTCAATTTAGTCATCGACTGTCAATTTGCGAAAAATACCTGAACAATGATTGATGTCCCAGACTCCTTTGAATTTGACAATTAACCATTATGGTATTTGTAGCGCCATAAAACACCTGATTTTAGAATAGAAGCTAAACGTCCTGTAACTGTTCTATCCATAATATATGCAAATTCTTGTTTATCACCCAACGAACCCAAGAAACCTTGGACTTTAATTTCGGGCATTTTCTTTGGAAGTGATTCGTTATTCCATTGTTTTTTCAAAATATCAGCAATTTGTTCCCCTTGCAGTTCAGCTAATTGAGCGTTAGGAGCATGTGGTAAATCTGCACAATTGCCCACAACGTATACATATACATTTCTATAAGTTGGAACTTGATGATACTGGTTCACAATCACACGATCGGTATTGCTTATATCTATTGGTAAATTACGCACAACTTCAACAGGTTGAATACCAGCTGTCCATACCACTAAATCAAAATCTTCTGGGACACTATTATAGATTTTTCCTGGTTCAATTCGATTAATGACTGAATTTGGCACAACAGTAACATTGTGCTTTGAAACCAGTTAGATATGTATTTACTTAACTTTTCAGGGAAGTTTCTTAAAATACGTGGCCCTCTATCATAAAGTAAGATTTCTAAATCTGCACGACTTTCACGTAATTCACTAGCTAGTTCAATGCCACTTAAACCGGCACCAACAATTCCGACTCTAGCTTCACTTGGTAGTTCACTAATACTATGATAAGTCTCTCTTGACTTAGATAAAGTTTGTATACTGTGCGTGTATTCCTCTGCTCCAGGCACATTGTGGTATTTGTCCTCGCAACCTAATCCAATAATTAATTCATCATAATCAATTTTTGAATTACCAACAGAGATGATTTGTTCATCGAGATTGATATCGTTTATTTCACCATAAACCGTATTAATACGATTACTCTCTGGAAATTGTAAACGTACATCTTTGTCTGATTTCGTACCAGCCGCAAGCGCGTAAAATTCTGGCTTTAATCCATGAAATGGCATACGATCAACTAAAGTCACATGGTACCCCTCAGGAATTGAATGAGGTAAAATACGTGACATGATTTGCATATTACCATAGCCCCCACCCTAGTAATACTAAGTTTTTCATTGCTTTATACCCCTTTTGTTTAATATATTTTCTTGAAACCCTTTTGAAAATATCTTTCAAAATGACAGAATTATTAAAAGATAAATGATTGATATACTTAACCCCTTAACACGTAAGTAAATATTTATGTGTATAGTTATTATATCTGTTTTTCAAAATGACTACAAACAAATGTAGAATGCAATTTATTTTTTATGCATGATAAAACAAATGTAACCCATAAAAATCATGAAACTGACTGATAGGCAATATCGTATTAACTTTGTTATAATGTATAAACTAATCATAAATAAGAAGGTGACTTATGTTTCCGTTAGTAGAATTTTGTGTGTCGAATATGGCAAAGGGCGGAGATACTGTTTACGAAAAACTTGAAAATGATCCCGGAATAGATGTTTTAGAATACGGATGTTTACAAAATTGTGGTATATGTTCAAGTGGGTTATATGTACTTGTAGACGGTGATATCGTTGAAGGTGATACGCCGGATGATTTATTATCAAATATTTATAAACATATAGAAGACAATGATGTGACTAATATGTTTTAATGCTTAATATAACTAATAATTTATTTGAATGATGATATAAAACGTTTTGGGAGGTTTTAAAAATGGCAACAGTAATTTTGACTGAAGCAGCAGCTTATGAGGTGAAAGATATGCTGAAAAGCAATGATATGTCTCATGGGTATTTAAAAATAAAAGTGAATGGTGGAGGATGTACGGGTTTAACTTATGGTATGTCTGCAGAGGAAGAACCAGGCGATAATGACGAAGTTATTGAATATTATGGTTTAAAAGTCCTAGTAGATAAACATAATGCCCCTGTATTAAATGGAACAACCATTGATTTCAAACAGTCACTTATGGGTGGCGGATTCCAAATAGATAATCTTAACGCTATTGCTTCATGTGGTTGTGGTAGTTCGTTTAAAACTGCTACAGTTTCAGGAAATCCTGAACAATGTTAACCATAGTATTGCCTATGTAAAATAAATTAAATTTTTCACAATCTAAACCTATTCTAGCTTGAAAATGTAGGGTAAAAGCTATAAAATTAAACTTAGATTAAAAGTGTCTTTTGTGTGAACAACTGGAGATGGGAAGGAATTAAAAAGACGTAATGATTTGAGATGTCGACGAAGACTATAACGAATGAAGTAGCTTATTTTGTCATAAGTTTATAGCCTTTTTCTTCATTTTTGGTTAAAATATTATGAAAGCTTAGGTGAATTAGAGATGGATCAAGATCGTAAGAAAGTGCTAGTTTTAGGTGCAGGATATGCTGGTTTACAAACTGTAACTAAATTACAAAAGGAACTTTCTGCTGAGGCAGCGGAAATTACTTTAATCAACAAGAATGAATACCACTATGAAACAACTTGGTTGCATGAAGTTTCTGCAGGAACGATTAATTATGAAGATTTACTTTATCCTGTTGAGAAAACGGTCAATAAAAATAAAGTGAATTTCGTTGTTGCTGAAGTAACGAAAATTGATCGCAATGCTAAACGCGTAGAAACTGATAAAGGTGTTTATGATTTTGATATTTTAGTCGTTGCATTAGGTTTTGTTAGTGAAACATTTGGTATTGATGGTATGAAAGAACATGCTTTCCAAATTGAGAATGTTTTAACTTCTCGTAAATTGTCTCGTCACATTGAAGATAAGTTCGCAAATTATGTAGCATCTAAAGACAAAGATGATAGAGACTTATCTATCTTAGTAGGTGGAGCCGGATTTACTGGAATTGAATTCTTGGGTGAATTAACTGACAGAGTTCCAGAATTATGTAGTAAATATGGAATCGACCAAAACAAAGTTAAATTAACTTGTGTCGAAGCAGCGCCAAAAATGTTACCTATGTTCTCAGATGAGTTAGTTAATTACGCTGTTAATTATTTAGAAGAGCGTGGTGTTGAATTCAAAATTGCTACTCCGATTGTTGCTTGTAATGAAAAAGGCTTCGTAGTTGAAGTAAATGGTCAAAAACAACAATTAGAAGCAGGTACTTCAGTATGGACTGCTGGCGTTCGTGGAAGTCACTTAATGGAAGAATCATTTGAAGGTGTTAAACGTGGGCGTATTATTAATAAGCAAGATTTAACAATAGATGGTCACGATGATATCTTTGTTGTAGGGGATTGCGCAGCGTTTATTCCAGCTGGTGAAGAACGTCCTTTACCTACAACTGCTCAAATCGCTATGCAACAAGGTGAACACGTTGCAATGAATATCAAACATATGTTGAATGGTGAACCTACACAAGATTTCCAATATGTCAATCGTGGAACAGTGTGTTCACTTGGTGCTCATGATGGTGTTGGTATTGTTTATGGTAGAGATATTACTGGTAAAAAAGCAGCATTCTTGAAGAAAGTCATTGATACTCGCGCAATATATAAACTTGGTGGCGTAGGTTTAGCATTTAAAAAAGGTAAATTCTAAAGCAATATTTTAATAATATAGTAGTTTTATAACCTGCATCCTTTAAGTTAGTGCTATTATTCTAACTTAAAGGATGCATTTTTTATACAGTGGTTTAATTAAGTTTTTTTATTGCTAAGTTTGTTTTTAGAATTTCTATATAATGATTTATAATGAGTGATATACACATAAATGAACGGAGGAAAACTATGCGTTTTCACGTTAATCACAATAATGAATCCCCGATTGAAACAATTATCATAGGTATTCCTGATCATATTAATCAATTAGGTAAGATTAAATACAATCAAATAACACTTACGAAGCAAATCGAAATGTTAAAACAACATCGTATTATTGGCAGTCAGGTTGGGAAGATTTCATCGACAATTTTCTACATAGAAGATATTCCCAAACGTTTAGTGACTGTAGGGTTAGGAAATTTGAAGCAATTATCATATCAAAATTTATTAAAGGTTTGGGGACAATTATTTCAATATTTAAAACAAGAGCATATTAATGAAGCGGAATTACTTCTAGAGACATTTATTTCTAAATATGTCGATGTATCAAAGCTTTTAAAAACTCTAGGTTTACAAAGTGAGCAATCAATTTATCAATTTGATAACTATAAATCAGATAAAAAAGCACCATATCAACCTCATATTCATATACAAACGACTCATTCTGATGTCGATACACTTGTTAAAGAAGGTCAACAAATAGGTCAATCCATTAATTTATCTCGTGAATTGAGTCAGATGCCACTGAATATTTTAACGCCTCAATACTTTGCTGAGCAGATCAGAAAGCATTTTGACGGAAGTAACGTAAATGTTGATATTAAAGATACTGAACAGTTATTATCTGAAGGTTTTGGGTTATTATATGCAGTTGGCAAGGGCTCTAGTCATGGACCCAGATTAATTACTATCACCTACAATGGTGCACAAGAGGATGAAGATCCAATTATTTTAGTTGGTAAAGGCATTACTTATGATTCAGGTGGTTATAGTATTAAGTCAAAAACAGGTATGCAAACAATGAAATTTGATATGTGTGGTGCTGCTAATGTAGTAGGAATGATTGATGCAATATCTAAACTACAATTGCCAGTCAACATAGTTGGAATAATTGCTTCTGCAGAAAATATGATTAACGAAGCTTCTATGAAACCTGATGATGTTTTTACAGCACTTAACGGTGAAACAGTGGAAATGTTAAATAGTGATGCAGAAGGAAGAATGTTATTAGGAGATGCTGTGTTTTATGCAACGCAGTTTAAACCTCAATTGATTTTAGATTTTGCAACACTTACTGGTGCGGCAATTGTAGCATTAGGCGAAGATAAGTCAGCGGCTTTTCATTCCGATGCTAAAAATGAATTGACAAGTATATTAAATGTAGCACATGCAGTTGATGAAAAGGTGTTCGAATTACCAATTACAGATACTGAACAACAATTAATAAAAAAGTCGGATGTCGCTGATTTAGTGAATCATACTAATGGACAAGGAAAAGCATTATTTGCAGCAGCCTTTATTTCACATTTTAGTGGTTTAACACCACATATTCACTTTGACATTGCTGGTCCAGCAACAAGTCATTTTCATTCATTTAAAGGACCTAAAGGACCAACAGGCTATATGATACCAACAATTGTGGAGTGGATGAAACAATCATATAATTAGAGATACATGGAAATTACTTTAAGTTAGACTTAATCATTCATCTTTATTTTGCAATTTCATTAGTCTTGATGAGTTATATTAAATAGATTGCTATGACTAGGTCTTACTTTTTTACATTGACATTAAAAACATGTCTTGCTACTATGAAATTTATAAATACTTTAGTTCGATAGAGTGATAAAGGGTGAAATAAAATGATGAATGCTGTTGTCATAGCAGTTGTGTTAATGATTATTCTATGTCTATGTAGGTTAAATGTAGTCATTAGTTTATTTATTAGTGCACTTGCGGGTGGATTGATTTCAGGTATGAATATAGGGAAAGTAATCAGTGTTTTTGGTAAGAATATTGTAGATGGAGCAGAAGTAGCGCTAAGTTACGCTTTATTAGGTGGCTTTGCAGCACTAATTTCTTATAGTGGGATTACCGACTATCTGGTAGGTAAGATTATTGAAGGTATTCACTCTGAAAATAGTCGACTATCTCGTATCAAAGTTAAAGTTATTATTATTATCTCATTATTAGTAATGAGTATTATGAGTCAAAACTTAATTCCAGTACACATAGCATTTATCCCAATAGTTATACCCCCGTTAATTAGTCTGTTTAACGATTTAAAAATAGATAGACGATTAATTGGTTTAGTGATTGGATTTGGATTATGTTGGCCCTATGTTCTTTTACCTTATGGTTTTGGACAGATATTTCACCAAATTATTCAAAGTGGTTTTCAAAAAGCACATTATCCAATAGAAATGAGCATGATTTGGAAGGCGATGTTGATACCTTCAATGGGATATATCGTAGGTCTGATTTTAGGATTTATTATATATCGAAAGCCTCGTCATTATGAACAACGTAACGTCAATGATCATGAAACGACTACACAACTAAAACCTTTTGTATTAATAGTTACGATAGTAGCTATACTTGCTACTTTCTTAGTTCAAACATTTACTGATTCAATGATTTTTGGTGCACTAGCTGGTGTGCTTGTCTTCTTCATTTCAAGAGTCTATCGTTGGTACGAGTTGGATGAACAATTTGTCGATGGTATTAAATTAATGGCTTACATTGGGATAGTCATTTTAACAGCAAATGGTTTCGCAGGGGTTATGAATGCAACAGGGGATATCGATACATTAGTTAAAAGTTTAACGAGCTTAACTGGAGATCATAAATTAGTAAGTATTATCGTGATGTATATTGTTGGGCTTATAGTGACGTTGGGCATAGGTTCATCATTTGCAACGATACCTATCATAGCGTCGTTATTTATTCCATTTGGAACGTCAATTGGGCTTGATACTATGGCTTTAATCGCACTAATAGGAACAGCAAGTGCACTTGGAGATTCTGGGTCACCTGCAAGTGATTCAACGTTAGGTCCGACAGCTGGATTAAATATAGATGGACAACATGATCATATACGGGATACATGTGTTCCTAACTTTCTGTTCTACAATATACCTCTTATGATTTTTGGTACGATAGCTGCTATGGTACTATAACATGTGAATTGAGGTGTTAACTATGACCAATCTTTTAGAGACATTTGATATGAAGATAGAACATCAAGAGAATGGTAAGGTTGTAATATCCATGCCAGTTATTGATAAGGTAAAACAACCATTCGGGTATTTGCATGGTGGTGCAAGTCTTGCTTTAGGTGAAACAGCATGTTCAATAGGAGCAGCGCATTTAATTGATACTGAACAATACATTCCATTAGGCTTAGAAATGAATGCGAATCATATTCGATCAACTAAAAAAGGACGAGTGATTGCAACTGCTACATTGATTTATCAAGGTAAAACTACTCAGGTTTGGAATATTGATATTAAAGATGAGCAAGACCAATTGATTAGCGTAATGCGAGGGACAATTGCTATTAAATCAATTAAATAAATAAACAGATAGCCCACTTCGATTGTGTATAATGGTAAAGTTTACAATCGAAGTGGGCTATTTGTTTACGATATTTTCTTACTTAAACGACGATATGCTTTACTAATGCGTTCAGCACTTCCTTTATCTCCCATGATGTTTCGGGCAAATGGTCCTAGTTCTAAATCCGCAAGTCCACCAGCTACAAATAATTGATGTAGCCATTCTAACTCATGTGCTAATGAAGGATATCCTGAGTCGTTTAAAGGAGCTTGTTCCTCAGTAACAAGAGATTTAATAAGTGGTTGTGTCAACATTTGATTACTAAAACCGGTCGCAAGTAAAATTTGATCATAATCGTAGTGTTGTCCACCAGCAAAAATTTGTGAATCACTAACTTTATCAATAGGTGTATGATGTAGAACAAGTTGCTCAGCTTGAATATATTTTTTAAGTCTTAAAAATAATTCCATAGGCATAGAGCCTTTATGACGTTCTTCTTCAATTAATTTCATACGTTCATCTGAAGATGATATTGACAATAGTTGGTTCATTTTTTTAGGTCCTAACCAACCTGGATCAGGATCAAAATCATGTATCTCTATATCTTTATTTAACCATAAATGAATATTTTTGTGATTCGACTCATTTTTTTAACAACTTTAATGTTAGGTGTACAGCTGAAATCCCAGAACCTATGACATGTGTCGCATCATTATCTAATGAGTGATTATAATCATCAGCAAAAATATGTTTAACTTTCGTCTTGTTTAGAAATAAATCAGGAATATAAGGTGCATGTGTACAACCATTAGAAATGACGACACAATCAGTCACTAACTTCTCGCCATTTACCAATTTAAGTTCCCATTTATCTCTACGTTTATTTAGCTTTCTAACTTTATTTTGGATTTGACAATCATTAAGTTCGTATTGATGAACAAGGTCATGAACATGATGCATAAACATATCTCTTTGTGGACGTTTGTATGGTCCGTAATAGGCTGAAGTATATTGATGATATTTTGCATATTGCTTAAGATGAAAAGGTTTAGGATGTATGTGGTGAACAAATGGGGACCTTAAGAAAGGCATACTGATTCGTTGTGTGTATATATTAAATCTTTCACACAAATTAGAATAAGGATCTATAATAGTAAGTTCATCTTTTCGTAGACCATCATGTCTTAATTTAAGTGCAATCGTTGTGCCCTGTATCCCTCCACCTATAATTGTCCAATGCATCAAATCTCTCCTCCACGCTTTAAAACGTAACAATTACGATTTATTATCATACCACACCTATTTAATACTTACAAAAAAGAGTGATAGTTCTAGAAAATAAAAACAGGAAAATTATTTTTTAATCATACATGAATTAAAGAGGTTAAGACTATATCTAGTATAAATATCAAAACGTCTAATGAAATAGAGCAAGCTATCAACCAACTTTTCCAATACAAACATTATTTAAGAGAAGGAGTATTATTAAGGATGAGGGAGAATCAAAATGGGTTATTAGTAAATGATAGAAATGTAGTACGAATTTTTGATATAAAAATAAGCTCTAAAATTTCTTCTTTAATTAGAATTTATCTTAGAGCTATTATTTAATTGTGAGGTTACTGAAAGTTTTGTACAATATAGAGTTTGTAAGAAAATTTATTTAAATAATAAGCGACTAATAATATTTAATAAGGAGGATTGCTATGCACCACATCTATTTAATAAATAAGTTTACTATGATTTATAATTTTGTATCATTCATATCTTCTTTAATTTCATCAACTTTTGTGTCTTTCGTGTATGGTGTATTGATATTATATGCTGCTTTCATGATTAAATGGCTTGAAAGAGGTCCTGTGATAAATACGAAAATAATACCAATAATTAATTGCATGTTGACATACTCTTCAGTGCCGATAAAGTATAAAAATGCACCGAATAATAAGAACATCGCTCCAAGCGTTGTAGCTTTACCTGCAGCGTGAGCTCTAGAATAGACATCTCTTAAACGAATTAAACCTGTAGCTGCAAAGGCACTGATTAAAGCACCAAGCACAACAAAGATAATCGCAATACTAGTGATGATTGTTGCTATCATGCTTAATCACCTTACCTTCATCCATAAATTTAGAAAAGACTGAGGTACCTAAAAAGGCGAGGATACCTACCATTAAAATGACGACAATCATATATTTGATATTAAGTAATATACTAAATAGAGCAATTACTGCCATCAATTGTAAACCAATCGCATCTAGTGCAACGACTCGGTCAGCTAGAGAAGGTCCTAAGATAACACGAATTAACATTGCTAACATTGACAGTACGACAATAATTAATGCAATAATGATAAAAAATTTAAATGTCATTATTTTTCGCCTACCTTTCTAACTACCTTTTCTAAAGAAGATTTGATACTTTCAACTTCTTCTTCTTTTGTACTGAAATCAATGGAGTGAATATATATTTTCTTACGATCATCACTAATGCCTAACACAACTGTTCCAGGAGTTAGAGTAATAAGATTAGATAATAATACAAGTTGCCAATCATATTCTAAGTCTGTCTCATATACGAAAAAGCCAGGCTTATTCTCAATACGAGGTTTAAGAATAATTTTTAGAACATTAAAATTTGCTTTAATTAATTCAGTTAAGAACGTAACGGTGAGCATGATAATCCTATAAACTCTGATTAGATAGAATCGACCAGGCATGACACGGTGAAGGAGATAAACGAGAACTAAACCTAATAAGAATCCTAGGACAAAGTTGTTTAACGTATAGCTATTTGTCACTAGTAACCAAATGATAGAGACTAATAAATTAATAATAAACTGAATAGCCATTCTATTTACCTCCTAACACGCTATGAATATAAATACTTGGATTAACAAATGTTTGCGTACCATCTTTTATAATAGGGAACAGCATATTCGCAGATAAACCAAATATTACAGTAATGACTGTAGAAACCACAGCTATAGTAGTAAGATATTTCACATTAACTTGATGTGTCACTTCATAACCTTTAACTTTTCCAAAGAATCCTTTTAAGAAAATACGTATGACTGAATATAAAACGACTAGACTTGAAAGCAGAACTACGATACCGCTTAGGTAAAATCCTTTTTCAAAAGTTGCGCGGACGATATAAAATTTACCATAGAACCCACTAAAAGGAGGGATACCTGCAAGACTTAAAGCAGCTATAAAGAATGTCCAACCCAAAATAGGATATCCTTTGATTAAGCCACCAAACTGCCGTAAGTCAGTAGTTTTCGTAATTTTATACATCACTCCTATAAGTAGAAATAAGGAAGCTTTAACTAGCATATCGTGTAATGTATAATAAATTGCTCCCATCATGCCAGTTTGATTCATCATTGCTATGCCGACTAAAATGACACCAACAGCTATCATAATATTGTATAGGATAATTTTCTTAGTATCATAATAAGCAACGGCACCTACACAGCCAAAGACAATAGTAAGTAATGCTAAGAATAATATTATATAATGAGAGAAGCTAACTGAATTATTAAAGAATAAACTCAAAGTTCTCGCGATTGCATAAACACCAACTTTAGTTAATAAGGCACCAAAGAAAGTAATAATTGCAACAGGTGGAGCATAATAAGCGCCTGGTAACCATACATACATGGGGAAGACGCCTGCTTTAGTTGCAAAAACAAATATAAATAGTATAAAAACAATATTGACCAAACCACTATCGTGGACGGATAGTTGAGATACTCTTTCACTTATATGAGCTAAGTTTAAAGTACCCACAACTGAATATAGGACTGCTACTCCCATAACAAAGAAAGAAGATGAAACGACGTTGACTAAGATATATTTAATGGTTTCTTGTAACTGAATTTTCGTCGTACCTATAACGAGTAAACAATATGAAGACATTAAAAAGACTTCAAAGAATACGAACAAGTTAAAAATATCACCAGTTGTAAATGCACCAATAATACCTATTAACATAAACATGATAGAGAAATAATAATAATAACGTTCTCTATCTACACCGATTGAACGATATGAATACAAAATTACTAATATTGTAATGATTATGCTAGTAATGATAAGTAAGGCGCTAAAGATATCTAACACAAACACAATACTGTATGGTGCTTTCCATGAACCGAGCTCTACTTTTAACGGTCCATCTCTTAAGACGTGTTTTAAGTTAATAAAGGCGACAATAAGTGTCAATATTGCGCCTATAAGTGCAACATAACGTTTGATTATTGGGCGCTTTCCAACAAATATGAGTAATATTGCAGTGACGATGGGTATGACTAATGTTAAGACAAGCAAATTACTCTCTATCATCTTCTGGCGCTCCTTTCATAAGCTCAACATTATCTGTTCCTAGTTCTTTATAAGTTCTGAATGCAAGAACTAGGAAAAAAGCTGTCGTTGCAAAGGCTATTACGATAGCAGTTAAGATAAGAGCTTGTGGTATTGGATCAACATAGCTGGAAGTTCCTTTTTCATGGATAGGAACTGTACCATGCTTCAATCCTCCCATGGTAATTAAAAATAAATTTGCCGCGTGAGTTAGTAGTGTAGTTCCCATAATTATTCGTATCAAACTTTTAGACAAAACGAGATAGACACTTATAGCTGTGAGAATACCACTAACAAATATCATGATAATTTCCACTATTCGTTCTCTCCAATCGAAATAATAATAGTCATTAAAGTTCCTACTACTACACAAAGTACGCCAAAGTCAAAGAACATTGCCGTAGTGAGATGCAACGGTTCAAGTAATGGTACAGGCACGTCGAATGTGACATGAGTAAAGAAGTTATGAGACATGAACCAACTTGTTAAAGGTGTTCCTACACAAAATAGCAAACCGATACCGATTAAAATTTTAAAATCTAAAGGAAAGATTTTACGCATCGTTTTCACATCATAAGCGATTGTTACGACTAAAAGCGCTCCTGAAAATAATAAACCACCAACGAATCCTCCACCAGGTGTATAATGTCCAGCTAAGAATAAAGAAAATCCGAACACAATAACCATGAAGAATATAACAACAGCTGCATATTGAAACATAAGATTATTTTTTTGTCTATTCATGGTCATTCACCTCGCTTGATTGATTTTGTTGTTTCAATCGAAGGTTAATCATTGTGTAAACACCTAAACCAGCAATACCAAGTACAGATGATTCAAATAGTGTATCCATACCACGAAAGTCGACAAGAATAACGTTTACCATGTTTTTACCATGAGCCAAATCATATACATGTTCTTGATAGAACTTTGTGATTGAACCAAAATGTCTGTTTCCGTAACCTATCAAACCTAAAGTAATAACTGTTAAACCAACACTTATCGATATGATTGCGTTAGTCATTTTAAATGTTGGTTTTTCATTGTAGCGATTTAAGTTAGGTAAGTGATAGAAACATAATAAGAACAAAGCTGTAGAGATAGACTCAACAACAAATTGTGTTAACGCTAAATCAGGTGCTTTAAAGAAAATAAATAATACTGAGATAGCGTAACCGACTGCGCTTAACATGATAATGCTAAATAAACGTGACTTTGCAAATACAATAAATGATGCAGCAACAAGTAAGAATAGTAATATGCCACCTTCAAATATTCTTAAATGACTTACATCTTTAAAATCAATACTGAAAGGTACGCTTAATAAAGTGACGATAGTTAAAACAATAAGTGTACCTAATATTATCACCAAATTGTTTCTTGAAAATCCAGTTACATAACTATGAGTGATATTTTCAGAATAGCCAGGTATATGCTGACCTGATGAATCATACCAGTAATTTAATTTAAGATAATCTGGCTGGGCTTCTAGTAAATGTACCCAGTAACTAAAAGTTACAAGAAGCAAAGTACCATTCACATATATGCTTAAAGTTGATAAGAATGCAGGTGTTATTCCATGGAAAAGATGGAACTCAGCCGTTAATTCTGTTGATTGACTTATAGCTTGTGATGCCGGTTCTATGATTGATTGTGTTAATAAACTTGGGAATAAACCGAACACGATAACCAATAACGCTAATATCATTGGTGAGATAAGCATTAATGCCGAAGCTTCATGCGCTTGTTGAGGTAATTCTTCCGGTTTATATTTTCCAAAGAATATATGCAAAATAAATTTAATGGAATAAACAAAGGTAAATATACTTCCTACAATTGCAATAATTGGGAAAATAGCACCTAAAGTATTTAAACTCATTATGTTTGCATGTGTAATGTTAATCATAGCTTCTAAAAATTTCTCTTTAGATAAGAAACCGTTAAATGGTGGTATACCTGCCATACTTAGCGTTGTTATTAACGTAAGCGTAAATGAAATAGGCATAATTGTAAGAAGACCACCTAATTTTTTAACATTACGTGTACCCGTTGAATGATCTATACCTCCAGTAATCATAAATAATGCACCTTTAAATGTGGCATGATTGATTAAATGGAAAATAGCAGCCACAAATCCTGCCACGTACAACTGACTATCTGGACCTTGGTAATGATAACTCACAGCTCCAATACCAAGCATAGACATAATCATACCTAACTGCGATACCGTTGAAAAAGCTAAGATACCTTTTAAATCTTGTTGTTTTGTCGCATTGAGTGAAGCCCAGAATAATGTGATTAGACCTACTAGAGTGATTGTCCAAACCCAGCCTTCTGATATCGCAAAGATAGGCGTTATTCTAGCAATTATATAAAGGCCAGCTTTAACCATCGTAGCTGAGTGAAGATAAGCACTAACAGGTGTTGGTGCTTCCATTGCATCTGGTAGCCAAATATAGAATGGTACTTGTGCTGATTTAGTAAATGCACTAATCATAAAGAATACCATTGCTAAGATGAAGAACGGGCTACTTTGAATTTCACTCGCTTTATTAATCATGGAATGTATGCTAAAAGTATCAGCTACTAGTGAAAGTAAGATAATACCTCCTAGTAAGCTTAATCCGCCTAAAACTGTGATAATAAGTGACTTTTGAGCACCATAGATTGAAGCTTTTTTCTCTCTCCAAAATGAAATAAGTAAAAAGCTTGAGAAAGAAGTTAACTCCCAGAATAAATATAAAATAATAAAATTATCAGAGAATACAACTCCTAACATTGCACCCATAAATAGTAATAAATAACAATAAAAGTTCCCGAGTTGTTCGGATTTACTTAAATAACCAATTGAATATAAAACAACCAGGCTGCCAATACCTGTAATAAGTAAACTGAATAATAATCCGAGACCGTCCACATATAAATTGAAATTCATTCCAAAATGTGGCATCCAATTTAAGGTTTTCATTACGTTATTACCTGACATCGTCATTGAAATCAATGATAAGAAATATATAAATAAGACAATAGGGACAGGTAATACAAACCATCCTAAATGTATACGTTTAACGAATCGATATAGGATAGGAATAATGAGTGCAAATATTAACGGTAATAAAACCGCAATATGTAACAAACTCACTATGTTGTCCTCCTTTAAAAATTGTTTATGAATAACATTATACATGAATGAACTTTTTCTGAAAAACCTCTTCATCGCATGAAAACACTGATTTTGAAGCACTGTTAAAATAAGAAGAAACTCGTCAAGATTTACCAAAAAAATTGAAATTCATGTATAAAAACTGTAACTATAATTTTAAAAATTTAATTACATTATACAAATGTTCTTTTGTATTGAATAGAGTAATCTTCTTTAAGTTGATCTAAGCTTCTAAGTGATAAGCGTGCGTGTGCAGAATCATCTGCTTTTAATTGTTGTTAAAAATTTGTGATAGCCTGTTGTAAAGAATCTTCATATGACATTGTTTCAACATTAAACTCTCGAAGTTGTGAACGAGTAGCATAACGTTTTTCAAAATGACTTAGTGCCTTGCGTTCATGGAAGAATACACCTTCAATTTTTTTAGGATGATGTAAGTCACCTTGTTTAGGGTGCTTAATTACTTGTTCAACCTGGACTAGGATTTGGTCGCCATCATCCTCTTTGATACTCACACCGTAGCTTCCGGTCTTATGAGAAAATCGATATAACATGTTATATGACTTCCTTTCAATTATGTTAATATATGGTTATATCATAACACGAATGGAGAATTTAAATGACGAACTATCCTCAGTTAAATAGAGAGATTAATGATAATGAAATTAGAATTGTAATGCATACTAACAAAGGTGACATGACGTTCAAACTATTTCCAGATATTGCACCTAAGACAGTTGAAAATTTTGTGACACTTGCTAAAAACGGATATTATAATGATGTAACCTTCCACCGTGTCATCAACGATTTTATGGTTCAAGGGGGAGATCCAACTGCAACAGGTATGGGAGGAGAAAGTATTTACGGTGCTGCCTTTGAAGATGAGTTTTCTTTAGAAGCCTTCAACTTATATGGTGCACTGTCTATGGCCAATGCAGGTCCTAACACAAATAGCTCTCAATTCTTTATAGTACAAATGAAAGAAGTTCCTGAAAATATGTTGAGTCAACTTGCTGATGGAGGTTGGCCACAACCAATCGTTGAGGCGTATGGTGAAAAGGGTGGTGCACCATGGTTGGATCAAAAACATACAGTATTCGGTCAATTGATTGAAGGAGAATCAACTTTAGAAGATATTGCAAATACAAAAGTTGGTGCTCAAGATAAGCCAGTTTATGATGTTGTTATTGAATCAATTAATGTTGAGAAATAATTTTTACAAAGTAGGGCATATTGGATATTCAGTTGTATAAATTGTTGTCTTTTCTGCTCCATGGATATTTTTAATAAAGCTTTAAGTTATGGTCTAAATATGTATTGATCTAGCTTAAGCTTTTTGTTGTCTTGAAATGGAACCCTATGATTTTAAAATAGCTTAAGTTAGATATTTATGATGCAATTATTTTCAATTTAAATGAAATTTATTGTAGTTTTAGTTAGTCGATAAATATGATTTATGCTATGATATGAGTGTTAAGAAAATCGAAATAAGGGGTTATCACGTTGAATAATCACTATAAAGAAGGTCAACATATCAAGGTACGTGTAACTGGTATTCAACCGTATGGCGCTTTTGTTGAGACCCCTGACCATACTGAAGGACTTATCCATATCTCTGAAATCATAGATGATTATGTCCATAACTTGAAGAAATTTCTATCTGAGGGACAAGTTGTTAAAGCTAAAATTTTATCAATCGATGATGAAGGTAAATTGAATTTGTCATTAAAGGATAATGGTTACTTTAAAAATTATGAGCGTAAAAAAGAAAAGCAGTCAGTCTTAGATGAAATAAGAGAAACGGAAAAGTATGGGTTTCAAACACTTGAAGAACGCTTACCGGTCTGGATCAAACAGTCTAAACGTGCAATTCGAAATGACTGAATGACTGTAAATTCGTGCCAACATGTGAGGTTATATTTATAATAATAAATCGCATGAGAACGACAATCTTTGCAATGGTAAATTGTAAAGATTGTTGTTTTTAAATTTTTTTAAGAGGGACAAAATTGATTTAATTTTAGGTTAGAGTTGTGTTAAATACAGTTAGAAAATGATACTCGTTTCATTGATTATTTACATTTAATTAAAATATATTGTTAGACAATAAATGATTTTTAAGCAAATTATTAGTGTTGTATGAAACTTGTATGCTATAGTCATGACATCATTATACAAGGAGAGTATTCTAATATGAATAATAAATATGAGCCTTTGTTCAACTCATTTACATTGCCTAACGGTGTTGAAATTAGAAACCGTTTTGTATTAGCACCTCTTACACATGTGTCATCTAACGAAGATGGTACTATTTCAAATCAGGAAATACTATATATTGAAAAACGTTCAAAAGATGTCGGTATTGCTATCAATGCTGCTAGTAATATCAATGACGTGGGAAAAGCTTTCCCCGGTCAACCTTCAGTAGCATACGATTCAGATATTGAAGGATTAAAAGAATTGGCAAAAGCTATGAAGAAAAATGGAGCTAAAGCTTTAGTTCAAATTCATCATGGTGGTGCACAAGCATTACCTAATTTAACGCCGAAAGGAGATGTGGTTGCACCTAGTCCAATTACACTTAAAAGTTTTGGACAACAAGAGCCTCATGATGCACGTGAAATGACTGGGGATGAAATAGAGCAAACCATTAAAGATTTTGGTAAGGCAACACGAAGAGTGATAGAAGCAGGCTTCGATGGTGTGGAAATTCATGGTGCAAATCATTATCTTATCCATCAATTTGTATCACCATATTACAATAGAAGAAATGATATTTGGGCAGATAATTATAAATTCCCAAATGCTGTTATTGATGAAGTAGTTAAGGCTAAGAAAACTTATGCAGATGATGATTTTATTATCGGATACCGATTATCACCAGAAGAAGCAGAATCACCGGGGATATCAATGGAAATGACTGAACAATTAGTTAATCTAATTTCAAATAAACCATTAGATTATATACATGTTTCATTAATGGATGTGAATTCAGTGACACGTGAAGGTAAATATAAAGGTAAAAATCGATTGAAATTAATTCATCAGTGGATTAACGGGCGCATGCCGCTTATTGGTATTGGTTCAGTCTTTACACCACAGGATGCACTAAATGCTATTGATGAAGTAGGTGTTGAATTCATCGCATTAGGTCGTGAGATTCTATTAGACTATGACTTCATAAGTAAAATCAAAGATGGACGTGAAGATGAAATCATTAATGAATTTGATCCAAAGCGAGCAGATAACCATGAACTACCTCCTAATTTATGGAAACAATTTAATGCTGGATTTTATCCATTACCACGTAAAGATAAGTAGTAAAGAGCGTTTTAACCCAAATTTGTTTTGTTAAAAGCAAATTTGGGTTATTTATGTGCTTAAGTAAATTGAGAAATTTAAATTTTTTAATTAATTAAAATTTATGCTTGTAAAAAGTAGAATACGTATTCCATTATGTTTGTAAGGGCTTTCATACGAAGGGGTCATTGCTCATTTTAGGGGTGAAAATCCATGATATCAGTAGTTGAAGCCATAGTTTGTTAGATATCATTTTCAATAGTAAAAATATGTTTGAGAGTCACAAGAAATCAGTTATGATGTTGTTAATAAGTTTTTATTAAAAGAACAAAGGCGAGATATTATGACTAAATCAGAAGAAATTATTGAGTTAACAAATCACTATGACGCACACAACTATGTACCACTTCCAATTGTAATTTCTGAAGCAGAGGGTGTATGGGTAAGGGATCCTGAAGGTAATCAATATATGGATATGCTTTCAGCTTATTCTGCAGTCAACCAGTGACATCGTCATCCGAAGATTATCCAAGCATTAAAAGATCAAGCAGATAAAGTAACATTGGTATCTAGAGCGTTTCACAGTGATAACTTAGGTCTATGGTATGAAAAGATTTGTAAATTAGCGGGTAAAGACAAAGCTTTACCAATGAATACAGGGGCAGAAGCGGTTGAAACTGCTTTGAAAGCGGCACGTCGTTGGGCGTATGATGTTAAAAAGGTATTGAACCAAACAAAGCAGAAATTATTGCATTTAACGGGAATTTCCATGGACGTACAATGGCTCCAGTGTCACTTTCTTTAGAAGCTGAATATCAACGTGGTTATGGTCCATTGTTAGATGGTTTCCGTAAAGTTGATTTTGATGATATCGACCAATTAAAGAACGCAATAAATAATTGTACTGCTGCTATATTAGTTGAGCCTATTCAAGGAGAAGCGGGTATTAATGTGCCTCCAGAAGGTTATTTGAAAGCGATTCGTGAATTGTGCGATGATCATCATATCCTATTTATAGCTGATGAAATTCAAGCAGGTTTAGGTCGCTCAGGAAAGCTTTTCGCAACTGACTGGGATAATGTTAAGCCTGACGTTTATATTTTGGGAAAAGCTTTAGGTGGCGGTGTATTACCAATATCTGTAGTTCTCGCTGATAAAGAAATTCTAGATGTATTCACACCAGGGTCACATGGTTCTACATTTAGTGGAAATCCATTAGCGTGTGCGGTATCTATAGCTGCTTTAGATGTTATCGTAGATGAGGACTTACTAGGACGCTCATTGGAACTGGGCAATTATTTTAAAGCTGAATTACAAAAGATTGAACACCCTTCAATTAAGGAAGTAAGAGGATGTGGCTTATTTATAGGTATTGAATTACATGAGAGTGCTAGACCTTATTGTAAAGCATTAAAAGAACAAGGATTATTATGTAAGGAAACACATGAAACAGTGATTAGATTTGCACCACCTTTAATCATTATTAAAGAAGAATTAAATTTAGCACTTGAAAAAATTAAGAGCGTATTTGCTTGAGTTCAAAAAGTTGTAACATTCATTTTGTAACCCCTTTAAAATGCTTTCACTTGTGTTACAATTAAAAATGAAAGCGAAATCATTAGTTAAAAAGAGGCGAATAAGATCATGACTGAGAATAATAATTTAGTAACTTCCACACAAGGAATTATTAAAGAAGCATTACACAAATTGGGATTTGACGATGGGATGTATGAGCTTATTAAAGAGCCAATCAGATTTTTACAAGTCCGCATTCCAGTTCGCATGGACGATGGCACAGTCAAAATATTCACTGGTTACCGTGCTCAGCATAATGATGCTGTCGGTCCAACAAAAGGTGGTGTACGTTTCCACCCTGAAGTTGATGAAGAAGTAAAAGCATTATCAATGTGGATGACATTAAAATGCGGTATCGTTAATTTACCATATGGTGGTGGTAAAGGTGGTATTGTGTGTGATCCACGTCAAATGAGTATTTATGAGGTTGAACGTTTATCTCGTGGTTATGTAAGAGCTATTTCTCAATTTGTTGGACCAAACAAAGATATTCCAGCACCAGATGTATTTACTAACTCACAAATCATGGCTTGGATGATGGATGAGTATAGTGCACTTGATAAATTTAACTCACCAGGTTTCATCACGGGGAAACCAATTGTTTTAGGAGGTTCTCAAGGTAGAGATCGTTCAACAGCGTTGGGAGTAGTTATTGCCATTGAGCAAGCTGCTAAACGTCGTGGTATGAACGTTAAAGATGCTAAAGTTGTTATTCAAGGTTTCGGTAATGCTGGTAGTTTCTTAGCTAAATTCTTATATGATTTAGGTGCCAAAGTAGTTGGTATTAGTGATGCTTATGGGGTGCTACATGACCCTAATGGTTTAGACATAGATTATTTATTAGACCGACGTGATAGTTTCGGTACAGTAACAAATTTATTTGAAGATACAATTTCAAATAAAGAATTATTCGAATTAGATTGTGATATTTTAGTTCCAGCAGCGATTTCCAACCAAATCACTGAAGACAATGCTTATGATATTAAAGCAAGTATTGTAGTAGAAGCTGCGAACGGTCCTACAACACCTGAAGCAACACGCATTTTAACTGAAAGAGATATCTTACTTGTACCAGACGTATTAGCAAGTGCGGGTGGTGTAACAGTATCTTATTTCGAATGGGTTCAAAACAATCAAGGTTACTATTGGACAGAAGAAGAAGTCAATGAAAAATTACGTGAAAAATTAGTGACGGCTTTTGATACCATTTATGAGCTAGCACAAAATAGAAAGATTGATATGAGACTTGCTGCATATATTGTAGGTATAAAACGTACCACAGAGGCTGCACGTTATCGCGGTTGGGCATAATTATTTGATGAGTAAATAGAATTGAATGAATGAGCAATTTTGACTATAGCTTTTTGTGAATCAAAAAGTTATAGCCTTTTAATATTCTCTATTTCGTGGAGAAGTGAGTTCACCACATAAAAAAGACTTTGCAAAAGCTCTAACAGCTAGCAAAGTCTTTCCTATTTAAAAGTGTTAAATACTATTGTTGTGTTTTTGATACATTTTTATATTTGTCTGCGAAATTTGTAAAGACGCCATCTACACCATATTGGTTTAGACGTCTCATATCGTTTTCATCATTTACAGTGTAAGGATGTACTAAAAATCCTAAGTCTTTAAGATGTCTTGTATTTTTAATATTTAAATCTGTATATTCTGGTCCGACACCTACAGCGTAAGATCTAATGTGTTTTAAATCTTGTTCAGAAGATATCGCTAATTCAAATTTATTCATTAATCTAATAAGTGGTACTTTTGAATTTAATTTGTGAACTTTTTCTAAGCTATTTCCAGAGAACGATTGAATCATCACATGACCGTTCTGAAGCGAATTCTGTGTTAACATACCATGTTTATTTAATGTGTCTAATAATTGTTTTTCCATACCTGGATATACTTCTGGTGATTTTGTTTCGATGTAATAGTTAGCATTTTTACCATAACGATTTAATATTTCATCTAAGGTAGGAACTTTGGCGTTTTTATATTTATCACTTGAGTATTCAGGATGAGCGTGATTAAACCAGCTTCCTGCATCTAACTTTTTAAGTTCGTTAAGTGTGTAGTGGTCCACACGACCGCGTCCATTTGTAGTACGATTAACCTTTTCATCATGCATAGCCACGAGATGACCATCTTTAGTACGTTGTAGGTCAATTTCTATGTATGATGCACCTAATTCATTATGACATTTATCATAGGCTGCGAAAGTATGTTCAGGGGCATAACCACTTGCGCCACGGTGAGCAATGGTGGTGAATTTTTCACCAGTTAAATTTTTCACCCAATTCGAATGTGTATCATTTGTTTTACCACTCACTGAATCAGCTTCAGGTTGGCGTGTGAATTGGTTATGAGTTGATGATTGGTTCGTATTCATATGAGTTTTTGCTTGTTGACTTTGATCATTTGGACCATCTTGATGGGGGATATGATTCGAGCTATTCGCCATTGTCGGCACATTAACACTCACTAAGCTAATAGTTAAAGCAGATAAACTTGAAATAACTACCTTTTTAGATTTAAACATAAAAACATCCTTTCAAATTAATGTGATATCTTCAAATTACACCTGTCTCTTATACACATCTGACGCTGCCGACGACTCCTTACGTGTAG
>ERZ1031010.11-NODE-11-length-23961-cov-38.225299_pt1 | contig 23961 bp, 21 predicted proteins | sample MGYA00518594_ERZ1031010 | MGnify/ENA primary metagenome ERZ1031010 (study PRJEB33718, sample SAMN03159722) | human skin metagenome | collected 2014-05-20 | study: EMG produced TPA metagenomics assembly of the PRJNA266117 data set (Human skin bacterial metagenome... | reverse complement strand
TACACGTAAGGAGTCGTCGGCAGCGTCAGATGTGTATAAGAGACAGATTATTAATTATTCAAAGATTTCAGTTACAACGCCTGATCCAACAGTACGTCCACCTTCACGAATTGAGAAACGAGTTCCGTCTTCGATAGCAATAGGAGCGATTAATTCAACTGTCATTTCAACGTTGTCACCAGGCATAACCATTTCAGTGCCTTCTGGTAAGTTAACAACACCAGTTACGTCAGTAGTACGGAAATAGAATTGTGGACGATAGTTACTGAAGAATGGAGTATGACGTCCACCTTCATCTTTAGATAAAACGTAAACTTCAGCTTTGAATTTAGTGTGTGGTGTGATTGAACCAGGTGCAGCTAATACTTGCCCACGTTGAACGTCTTCACGTGCAATACCACGTAATAGAGCACCGATGTTATCACCAGCTTCAGCGTAATCTAATAATTTACGGAACATTTCTACACCAGTAACAGTTGTTTTAGTTGTATCATGCATACCGATGATTTCAACTTCTTCACCAACTTTGATTTGACCACGTTCAACACGGCCTGTAGCAACAGTACCACGACCAGTAATTGAGAATACGTCCTCTACTGGCATCATGAATGGTTTGTCAGAATCACGTTCTGGAGTTGGAATGTAATCATCAACAGCTTGCATTAATTCTAAGATTTTTTCTTCGTATTCAGCGTCGCCTTCTAAAGCTTTTAACGCAGAACCAGCGATTACAGGTACATCATCACCTGGGAAGTCATATTCGCTTAATAAGTCACGAACTTCCATTTCAACTAATTCTAGTAATTCTTCGTCGTCTACCATGTCAACTTTGTTTAAGAATACAACTAATGCTGGTACACCAACATTACGTGATAAAAGAATGTGTTCACGAGTTTGTGGCATTGGACCGTCAGCAGCAGATACTACTAAGATACCGCCGTCCATTTGAGCAGCACCAGTAATCATGTTTTTAACATAGTCAGCGTGTCCTGGGCAGTCAACGTGAGCATAGTGACGTTTGTCAGTTTGATATTCGATGTGTGCAGTATTAATTGTGATACCACGTTCTTTTTCTTCTGGAGCATTGTCAATCATGTCATATGATTGTGCTACAGTGTCACCATTTTTAGCTAATACAGTTGCGATAGCAGCTGTTAAAGTTGTTTTACCATGGTCAACGTGACCGATAGTACCAATATTGGCATGTTCTTTTGAGCGATCAAATTTTTCTTTTGCCATTATTAAATCTCTCCTATTCTTAGTAAAAGTTATTTCAAATTTATCTCTCATGATAGTTTCTCACCATCATGAGAAGATAATTGATTGAGTTTAGCATAAAAGAATTTATAATTCTTTTATAATGCATTTACCCCTAAAAATCAAATCATAAAAATGTCAGCTTAACAATAAGCTCAACCTGTATTTTAACCTAGCATAGCTAGTCTTAACAAGTTAAATTATTCACCTTTATTTTTCTTGATGATTTCATCAGCGATTGATTTAGGAACTTCAGCATAGTGGTCAAAGTACATAGTGTAAGTACCGCGACCTTGAGTATTAGAACGTAATGAAGTTGCATAACCGAACATTTCTGAAAGTGGTACAAAGGCATTTACAACTTGTGCATTACCACGTGGTTCCATACCATCTACACGTCCACGACGAGCAGTTACATCACCCATGATATCACCCATGTATTCTTCAGGCATTTCGATTGTTACTTTCATCATTGGTTCTAAGATAACTGGATCACATTTTTTAGCAGCTTCTTTAAGTGCTAATGATGCAGCAATTTTGAAGGCCATTTCAGATGAATCGACATCATGGTATGAACCATCAAATAATTTAGCTCTAACATCAATTAATGGGTAACCAGCTAAGACACCATTTTCCATAGCATCTTTAAGACCTTGTTCAACTGATGGAATGTATTCACGAGGAACTACACCACCGACGATAGCGTTTTCGAATTCGAAACCGCCACCTGTTTCATTAGGTGTGAATTCAATGTGAACATCACCATATTGACCACGACCACCAGATTGACGAGAGAATTTACCCTGAACTTGCGCAGGTTGTTTAAATGTTTCACGGTATGAAACCATTGGTGCACCTACATTACATTCAACGTTGAATTCTTTCTTCATACGGTCAACTAAGATGTCTAAGTGTAATTCACCCATACCACCGATAATAACTTGTCCAGTTTCTTCATCAGTGTGTGCATGAAACGTTGGGTCTTCTTCTTGTAATTTAACTAAAGCTTGAGTCATTTTATCTTGGTCAGCTTTAGATTTTGGTTCAACAGATAAGTGGATAACTGGTTCTGGGAATTCCATTGATTCCAAGATAATGTCATTTTTCTCACCACATAAAGTATCACCAGTACCTGTTTCTTTAAGACCTACCGCAGCAGCGATATCGCCTGAATAAACGGTATCAATTTCTTGACGTGAGTTAGCGTGCATTTGTAATAAACGTCCTACACGTTCACGTCTGTCCTTTGTAGAGTTCTTCACATATGAACCTGAAGTTAATGTACCTGAGTACACACGGAAGAATGTTAATTTACCAACATAAGGGTCAGTCATAACTTTGAATGCTAGTGCAGCGAATTCGGCAGAGTCATCTGGTTTAGCTACAACTTCTTCTTCAGGATTATTAGCGCGGTGACCAATGATTGGTTTAACGTCTAATGGTGAAGGTAAGTAATCAATGACTGCGTTAAGCATTAATTGAACACCTTTGTTTTTAAATGCTGTACCACATAGTACTGGGTAGAATTCTACATCAGTAGTTGCTTGGCGGATAGCAGCTTTTAATTCATCAACAGAAATTTCTTCGTCACCAAGATATTTCTCCATTAATTCGTCGTTGTTTTCAGCAACAGCTTCGATTAATTGAGCACGAGCTTCTTCAGCTCTTTCTTTATGATCATCAGGAATTTCGATTTCATCAATTTCTGTACCTAAATCGTTTGTATATTTAAAGCATTTCATTTCAACTAAGTCAATGATAGCTTCGAACTCATCTTCAGCACCAATTGGCAATTGAATAGGTGCAGCGTTGGCTTGTAAACGATCATGTAAAGTGCTTACTGAGTAGTCAAAGTTTGCACCTAATTTGTCCATTTTGTTTACAAACACTATACGAGGTACACCGTAAGTAGTAGCCTGACGCCAAACTGTTTCTGTTTGAGGTTCAACACCTGATTGAGCATCAAGCACTGTAACCGCACCGTCAAGTACACGTAATGAACGTTCAACTTCTACAGTGAAGTCTACGTGTCCTGGAGTATCGATAATGTTTACACGGTGTCCTTCCCATTGTGCTGTTGTTGCAGCAGATGTGATAGTAATACCACGGTCTTGTTCTTGTTCCATCCAGTCCATTTGTGAAGCACCTTCGTGTGTTTCACCAATTTTATGGATACGACCTGTGTAATAAAGAATACGTTCAGTCGTAGTAGTTTTACCAGCATCAATATGAGCCATGATACCGATGTTACGAGTATTTTTCAAAGAAAAGTCTCTTGCCATGTATTTTTTCTCCTTCCAGTATTTACTGAATAAGTACTATAGATATGGCGATGCCCTAAGCATGAGCCATTATTGGTAAACCGTGTAACGGAACACACTCAGGGTAAAAGCTTTCATCTTACCAACGATAGTGAGCAAATGCTTTGTTTGCTTCAGCCATTTTGTGAGTATCTTCACGTTTTTTGACTGCACCACCTGTATTATTTGCAGCGTCTAAGATTTCATTAGCTAAACGTTCTTCCATAGTTTTTTCACCGCGAAGACGAGCATAGTTTACTAACCAACGTAATCCTAAAGTTGTACGACGTACTGGGCGCACCTCAACTGGTACTTGGTAGTTAGAACCACCTACACGACGAGCTTTAACCTCTAATACTGGCATAATATTATTGATTGCTTCTTCGAATACTTCTAATGCATCACGACCACTGCGTTGTTCAACAAGATCAAATGCAGAATAAAGAATTCTTTGAGCTGTTCCGCGTTTACCATCTAACATAATTTTGTTAATTAATTTAGTAACTAACTTAGAATTATGAATTGGATCCGGTAATACGTCTCTTTTTGGTACTGATCCTTTACGAGGCATAATGTAAATCCTCCCTTCCTATTATAGTATATTCTTTAAAATTTACGTAATCATAAACTTAATTTTTAGGTTTTTTAGTTCCATATAGTGAACGTCCTTGTTTACGTCCATCTACACCAGAAGTATCAAGTGCACCACGCACAATGTGATAACGCACACCAGGTAAGTCTTTTACACGTCCACCACGTACAAGTACAACGCTGTGTTCTTGTAAGTTGTGTCCAATACCAGGAATATATGCATTAACTTCAATATTGTTTGATAAACGTACACGTGCATATTTACGTAATGCTGAGTTTGGTTTTTTTGGTGTCATAGTACCTACACGAGTACAAACACCACGTTTTTGAGGTGAGTTTAAGTCAGTAAATTGTTTCTTTTTACTATTGAAACCTCTATTTAAAGCTGGTGAATCTGATTTTTTTGTTTTGCTTTTTCTTGGTTTGCGTACTAATTGGTTAATAGTTGGCATGACTGTGTCCTCCTCTCTTCACTTTTTAATTCCACACATCCAGGTGGTTCATTTTATGGTTAAATAAAATTTAGTAAGCAACATCCTTACTAATTCTCATTCAATAACGCAACAATTGTTGCATTAACATTGATACCTACATATTCTCCTAAGGCGCGTTGGCTTGAGAAAAATGTAATAGGTATATTTTTATGATTGATATAGCTTAACACGCGAGTTAGTAAATGAACTTCAACGTCTTTAGCAATAATCAATGATGTAACTTGATCTCTTTTTAACACTTTGAGCGTCTCTTTGAGACCGACTACATAATGTTGTTTGTTAAAGCGTGCAACTTTTTCATTAGACATTTAAATATCCTCCAAAGTTCTGCCTGCATCAACCTTTAATATATTAACATTATTCAGCTATTATAGTCAACAATTTATCCAGTCATTTATTATAAAAATAAAATTTTGATTACTGAGAAAATACTGATTAAAAATCAAATAGAGTCTATCGCAATATAAATATAGGGCAGAACGCTTTCATTGTTCCACCCTAATCAAATATTTCGATTTAAATTTTTAGTAGCAATACTATTCAGTAATCTCTACTTCCTCATTTGCTTCTGCTACTGGAGTAGACGTTTTATCATATTGAATATCACTATAACGTCTCATACCAGTACCTGCAGGAATAAGTTTACCAATAATTACATTTTCTTTTAAACCAAGTAAGTCATCTCGTTTACCTTTAATTGCTGCATCGGTAAGTACACGAGTTGTTTCTTGGAATGACGCCGCTGATAAGAAGCTTTCAGTTTCAAGAGAAGCTTTTGTAATACCAAGCAATACTGGTTTAGCAGTTGCTGGACGTTTACGATGTTTAAATGCATCTCTATTTGCATCTGTAAAGCTATGAATGTCTACAAGTGAACCTGGTAATAATTTTGTGTCACCAGCTTCAATAATACGTACTTTTCGTAGCATTTGTCTTACCATTACTTCAACGTGTTTATCATCAATTTCCACACCTTGCATACGGTAAACTTTTTGTACTTCTTTTAATAGGTAGCTTTCAGTTGCGTTGAGACCTGCTACTGCTAAATAGTTTTTGGGCTCGATAGAACCTTCTGTGAGAACTTCACCACGTTCTACAGATTGCCCTACTTCCACTTTAAGTCTCGAAGTACCTGAAGCCAGATATGATCTTGTTTCATTAGCACCTTTAACGATGATTTCTTGTTGACGATCTTTAGCTAATTTAATGTCTTCTACAACACCTTCAATTTCAGTAATAACCGCTTGACCTTTAGGATTACGCGCTTCGAAGATTTCTTGGATACGTGGAAGACCTTGCGTGATATCGCTTCCTGCAACCCCACCAGTGTGGAATGTACGCATTGTAAGTTGGGTACCTGGCTCACCAATTGATTGAGCGGCAATTGTACCAACTGCTTCTCCAACTTCAACTTTTTCTCCAGTGGCAAGGTTTTTACCATAACATTTTTCACAAACACCATGGCGAGTATTACAAGTGAATGCAGAACGAATATACATTTGTTCAATACCTGCATCAGTGATTTGTTTAGCGATATCAGCAGTAATTAATTCATCTGGACGGATGATGATTTCATCAGTTTCCGGATGGCGAATTGTTTCTTTAGAGTAGCGACCTTCGATACGTTCAATGAATGGTTCAATCATTTCTGTACCCTCTTTGATATCAGAAACTAATAAACCACGGTCGGTACCACAGTCTTCTTCACGCACGATAACATCTTGTGCCACGTCAACAAGACGACGAGTAAGGTAACCAGAATCAGCTGTTTTAAGGGCTGTATCGGCAAGACCTTTACGCGCACCATGTGTAGAAATGAAGTACTCTAATACAGTTAAACCTTCACGGAATGAAGATGTGATTGGTAACTCGATAATTTTACCTGAAGGTGCAGCCATTAATCCACGCATACCAGCTAACTGAGTAAAGTTAGATGCGTTACCACGGGCACCAGAATCACTCATCATGAAGATTGGGTTTGTTTTTTCAAGAGACTGCATTAATTCGCCTTGAATTTGGTCTTTAGCGTCAGTCCAAATCTCAACAACCCCATTGTAACGCTCATCTTCAGTGATTAAACCACGATTAAATTGTTTAGTCACACGTTCAACTAATTTTTCGTGTTCATCTAGGATATCTTGTTTATCTGGTAGTACCACAATATCAGATACACCAACAGTGATTCCTGCTTTAGAAGAGAATTTGAAACCTAAATCTTTCATTCTATCTAACATCATAGAAGTATCCGTAATGCTAAATCTATTGAATACTTCAGCAATAATGTTTCCTAAGAACTTTTTATTAAATGGTTCTATAAGTACTGCATTATCAAAGTATTCTTTTAATCCACCTTCACCCAATTGAGTAGGATCAATAAAGTATTTGTCAGGTGTCTTTGTTTCTAAATTAGCTTGGCTTGGCTCATTGATATATGCAAATGAATCAGGAATAATTTCATTGAAAATAATTTTACCTACTGAAGTAGCTAATATTTTATTATTTTGTTCATCAGTAAATGTTGGATTATTAAATGAATTAGCATGAACACCAATACGAGTGTGTAAGTGTACATATCCATTTGCATATGCTTTTAATACTTCATTTGTATCATTAAAAATGGCACCAGTATTTACCGCATCTTTTCGTTCTAATGTTAAATAATAGTTACCTAATACCATATCTTGAGATGGTGTAACAACTGGCTTACCATCTTTAGGATTTAAGATGTTTTGAGCAGCAAGCATTAACATACGAGCTTCAGCTTGTGCTTCTTTAGATAAAGGTACGTGAACAGCCATTTGGTCACCATCAAAGTCTGCGTTATATGCAGTTGTAACAAGTGGATGAAGACGAATCGCACGACCTTCAACTAATGTAGGTTCAAACGCTTGGATACCTAATCTATGCAATGTTGGTGCACGGTTAAGTAATACTGGGTGTTCAGTAATAACATCTTCTAATACATCCCATACTTCATCTTCCATACGTTCAATTTTACTTTTAGCATTTTTAATGTTTGTAGCAATTTCACGTTGAACTAGTTTTTTCATTACAAATGGTTTGAATAATTCAAGAGCCATCTCTTTTGGAAGACCACATTGATACATTTTCAAGCTTGGTCCTACTGCGATAACTGAACGGCCTGAATAGTCAACACGTTTCCCTAATAAGTTTTGACGGAAACGACCTTGTTTACCCTTCAACATATGTGAAAGTGATTTTAAAGGACGGTTACCAGGTCCAGTAACTGGACGGCCACGGCGACCGTTATCAATTAGAGCATCTACTGCTTCTTGTAACATACGTTTTTCGTTTTGTACGATGATACCAGGTGCACCAAGATCTAATAAACGTTTTAAACGATTATTACGGTTAATCACACGACGATACAAGTCGTTTAAATCACTTGTTGCAAAACGCCCTCCGTCTAATTGAACCATTGGACGAATTTCTGGTGGAATAATTGGTAGAACATCTAGTATCATACAAGAAGGATTGTTACCAGAATTTCTAAATGATTCAACAACTTCTAAACGTTTAATTGCTCGAGTTAATCTTTGACCTGTAGCAGATTCTAACTCATCACGTAAGATTTTTAACTCTTCGTCTAAATCAATTTCTTCTAATAAATCTTTAATACCTTCAGCGCCCATTTTGGCAGTAAATTGATTTGGATATTTATCATAATACTCTCTGAATTCAGCTTCAGACAATAACGTTTTCTTTTCTAATCCTGTAGGACCTGGATCAACTACTATATAAGAAGCAAAATAAATCACTTCTTCTAATGCTCTTGGTGACATATCGAGCAATAGTCCCATACGACTTGGAATTCCTTTGAAATACCAGATATGAGATACAGGTGCTGCTAATTCAATGTGTCCCATTCTTTCTCGACGCACTTTTGATTTAGTTACTTCAACGCCACATCTATCACATACCATACCTTTGTAGCGTACACGTTTGTACTTCCCACAACTACATTCCCAGTCTTTAGTAGGTCCAAAAATTCTTTCACAGAAAAGACCATCTTTTTCTGGCTTTAAAGTACGATAGTTTATTGTTTCAGGTTTCTTAACTTCACCATATGACCAAGAACGAATCTTTTCAGGTGAAGCTAATCCTATTTTCATATAATGGAAATTATTTACATCAATCAAGGAGCCTACCTCCTTCAATTTAGATTAGCTGTGCTATTTGATTGATTACTTTCATTGAAATCGAATACCTAAAGAAGTTGAAATGATAATCATTTCATACCCTTTAAGTATTCATTTATCTTAAGTGCTTATTAATCAGTTGTTTCTTTTTGTGATTCCGGAGCATTTTTTTGTTGTAAATCTACTTTGCGTTCCGTTGCATCTTCATCATCAACATCTGCCATTTCAATTTCATTATCATGCTCATCCATTACTTTAACATCTAATCCTAAACTTTGTAATTCTTTCATCAGTACTCGGAATGACTCAGGAACACTTGGTCTAGAGATGTTTTCACCTTTAACGATAGATTCGTAAGTTTTAACACGTCCTACTGTATCGTCAGATTTATAAGTTAAGATTTCTTGTAAAGTATAAGCAGCACCATATGCTTCAAGTGCCCATACCTCCATCTCACCGAAACGTTGTCCACCAAATTGTGCTTTACCACCGAGTGGTTGTTGTGTAACGAGTGAGTATGGTCCTGTTGAACGTGCATGCAATTTGTCATCAACCATGTGAGCAAGTTTAAGCATGTACATTACACCTACAGAAATACGGTTATCAAACGGTTCACCCGTACGCCCATCATATAATACAGTCTTACCATCACGTGCCATGCCGGCCTCTTCGATTGTAGACCAAACATCATCATCATTAGCACCATCAAATACTGGTGATGCAATGTGGATGCCTAAGTTTTTAGCAGCCATACCTAAGTGTAATTCTAGCACTTGTCCAATGTTCATACGTGAAGGTACACCAAGTGGATTTAACATGATGTCGATTGGTCGACCATCAGGTAAGTATGGCATATCTTCTTCAGGAACAATTTTAGAAATAACACCTTTATTACCATGACGACCGCACATTTTATCCCCTACATGAATTTTACGTTTTTGAACGATATAAACACGTACTAATTGATTTACACCAGGAGATAAAGTGTCATCGCCCTCTTCACGGTTGAAGACTTTTACATCTAATACGATGCCCCCTGCACCATGTGGTACACGTAATGAAGTATCACGAACTTCACGAGCCTTTTCACCGAAAATAGCATGTAATAATCTTTCTTCTGCTGTTAGTTCCGTTACACCTTTAGGCGTTACTTTGCCTACTAAGATGTCACCATCTTTAACTTCGGCACCAACATAAACGATACCACGATCGTCTAAGTTTTTAAGCGCACTTTCAGACACATTAGGAATATCACGAGTAATTTCTTCAGGTCCTAATTTAGTGTCACGTGCTTCTGATTCGTATTCTTCGATATGAATAGATGTATAGACATCATCTTTAACTAAACGTTCGCTCATGATAACGGCATCCTCATAGTTATAACCGTCCCAAGTCATGAAACCTACAACTACGTTACGACCTAAAGCCATTTCACCTAGTTCCATTGAAGGACCGTCTGCTAAAATTTCGTTATATTCAACAACGTCTCCAACAGAAACAATTGGGCGTTGGTTATAACATGTACCAGAGTTTGAACGTTTGAATTTTGCTAATGGATAGCGATCTAATTCACCTTCATGTTCAATACCATTTTCTTCTACTAAACGACGAACTAAAACTTCATTAGACTCAACATGTTCAACACGTCCTCTATGCTTAGCAGTAATTGCTGCACCTGAGTCACGCGCTGCTACATGTTCCATACCTGTTCCAACAAATGGCGCTTCTGGGTTCATTAATGGTACTGCTTGACGTTGCATGTTTGCACCCATTAATGCTCGGTTTGAGTCATCGTTTTCTAAGAATGGGATACATGCAGTAGCTGCTGAAACTACTTGTTTAGGTGATACGTCCATATAGTCCATTTTTTCTTTAGCCATCACTGTGTTATTGCCACGAAAACGACAAACAACTTCATCATCTAAGAAGCACCCATTTTCATCAAGACGTGAGTTTGCTTGTGCAACAACATAACTATCTTCTTCATCAGCAGTTAAGTAGTCAATTTGGTCAGTGATTGAATTAGTATCTAAATCAACTTTACGATAAGGTGTTTCAATAAAACCAAATTCATTTACTCTTGCATAACTAGATAATGAGTTAATTAATCCAATGTTTGGGCCCTCAGGTGTTTCAATAGGGCACATACGACCGTAGTGAGAATAATGCACGTCACGTACTTCCATTTGAGCGCGTTCACGAGTTAAACCACCAGGTCCTAGAGCTGATAAACGACGTTTATGAGTCAACTCAGCTAATGGGTTTGCTTGGTCCATGAATTGAGATAATTGAGAACTACCAAAAAATTCTTTAATAGATGCAATGACTGGACGAATATTAATTAATTGTTGTGGAGTGATAGAATCAGTGTCTTGAATTGACATTCTCTCACGTACAACACGTTCCATTCTAGACAAACCGATACGGAATTGGTTTTGTAGTAATTCACCAACTGAACGTAAACGACGATTACCTAAGTGGTCAATATCATCTGTATAACCAATTCCATTCAATAAGTTAAAGAAGTAACTCATTGAGGCGATAATATCAGCCGGAGTAATACATTTAACTTCTGAGTCTGGTAATGCATTACCAATAACAGTAGTAGTTCGACCTTCTTCATCATTAGGAACATATACTTTAATTGATTGAATTTCTACTGGTTCATCAATGACACTACCTTCAAGTTCAAAGACTTCGCTATTAGCGTTTGTCTCCAATACGTCCATGATTTCATCTAGTTTACGACGATCAAGTACAGTACCTTCTTCCGCTACAATCTCACCTGTTTCACTATTAACAATTGGTTCTGCTAGTTTTTGATTAAATAAACGGTGTTTTAAATGTAACTTTTTGTTAGCTTTATAACGACCTACACTTGCTAAATCATAGCGTTTAGGATCGAAGAAACGTGAATATAATAAGCTTTTAGCATTTTCTACTGTTGGTGGTTCGCCAGGACGCAAACGTTCATAAATTTCTAATAAAGCTTGTTCTGTATTTTCAGTTCCATCTTTTTCTAATGTATTACGTAAATATTCACTGTCTCCTATTAAATCAACGATTTCTTGATCAGTTGAGAAACCTAGCGCACGTAACAATACAGTTAATGGTAATTTACGTGTTCTATCGATACGAACATAAACGACATCTTTAGCATCTGTTTCATATTCTAACCAAGCACCACGGTTAGGAATAATAGTCGCATCATAATTTTCACGACCGTTTTTATCAATTTTTTCGTTGAAATAAACAGATGGTGAACGTACTAATTGAGACACGATAACACGCTCAGCACCATTGATAACAAATGTACCTGTGTCTGTCATTAATGGGAAATCACCCATGAAGACTTCTTGTTCTTTTACTTCGCCTGTTTCTTTAATAATGAGACGTACTTTGACACGAAGAGGTGCAGCATAAGTAGCGTCACGATTTTTAGATTCTTCTAAATCATAATTTGGTTCACCTAATCTATAATCTACAAATTCTAAAGATAGGTTGCCTGTGAAATCTTCAATTGGTGAAATGTCTCTAAACATTTCTAATAACCCTTCTTTAAGGAACCAATCATAAGATTTAGTTTGAATTTCTATTAAGTTTGGTAATTCTAATACTTCTGAAATTCTCGCATAATTTCTACGTTTACGATGTCTTCCATATTGGACAACTTGACCTGCCAAACAGATTCACCCCTCAAAAATTGTGCGTTTCCCTTTACTTACTCATTGAATATAAAAGACAAAAAGAAAACGGCAACACGTACGATGACACCATTTTCGATTTATATTTATACTTAATTTATTTATCCATTTTACGTAAAAGTACACACTTATTGAACATAAATTTTTACATTTTATAACTATATCAGAATACGATATTGAAATCAACCTTTTGAGCTTTTCAAAATATAATAGCCTTTACTTTTAGTAACAACTTCTACGTTATTAAATAGCTCTTCCATTCTTTTTTTCGCTGATGGCATACCTTGCTTTTTTTGAATGACAACATATAATGAACCTGCCTCTTTAAGATGAGCAAATGCTTCCTCAAAGATACGATGAACAACATCTTTTCCAGCACGAATAGGTGGATTTGTTAGTATGTAATTGAATTGAACTTCTACTGCAGATAAACATTCACTTTCAATAATAGTTGCATTGTCTATTTGGTTTTTGGTTTGATTCATTTCTGCCAAAGCAAGCGCTCTACAATTGACATCTAACATTGTTATTCGATGATGCGGAGACACTTTTGCAATTGTTAAACCAATTGGTCCATACCCACACCCTACATCTGCAATAGACTTACTAGGTCCAGGCGGATGTTCTTTTAAAAAAGTCTGAATCAACAAATCTGAACCAAAATCTACTCTATCCTTAGAAAACACGCCTGCATCTGTTGTAAATTCTAATTGTGTTTGATTAAAGTAGTAACTAATTTTCTTTTGGTTACTTTTTACATTCGGCTGTTCATCATAATAATGACTCATATCTACACCTCTATTGACATCATTCAATTTAAAATTAATTAAAAGTTAAAATCCTCAATATAACTATAAATTAAGCAAAAACCCCGTTAATTTAATAACGGGGTTTTAATTTCTCAAAGAATTCAGGTTGTATTCGTCTCGACTATACTTATAACATAGGTCGAACAAATCTCTTCAACCTCATTATTTAATTAGATAGTAGAGACTATTTTAATTCTACGCTAGCTCCAACTTCTTCTAATTGTTCTTTAAGTTTTTCAGCTTCTTCTTTAGGCATAGCTTCTTTAATTACTTTAGGAGCTCCGTCAACTAATTCTTTAGCATCTTTTAATCCTAAGCCAGTTGCTTCTTTAACTGCTTTAACAACTTTGATTTTAGAAGATCCAGCTGAAGTTAATTCAACGTCAAATTCAGTTTTTTCAGCTGCTGCGTCTCCGCCACCAGCTGCACCTGCTGCTGCTACAGGAGGTGCTGCAGTCACACCAAATTCTTCTTCAATTGCTTTTACTAAATCGTTTAATTCTAATACTGACATTTCTTTAATTGCTTCAATGATTTGTTCTTGATTAGCCATTTTACAATTCCTCCATTTAATTTAAATTTTTATGCGCAATTATTCAGCGCTTTCTTCTTTTTGTTCTCCAACAGCTTTAACTGCATAAGCGAAGTTGCGTACTGGAGCTTGTAATACTGATAAAAGCATTGATACAAGACCATCGTGTGAAGGTAATGAACCAACAGTTTTAACTTCTTCAGCTGAAATAACGTTACCTTCCATAACACCTGTGTTTACTTCTAAAGCTTCGTGTTCTTTAGCAAATCCTGAGATAACTTTTGCTGGCGCAACAACATCTTCAGTTGAAGTTGCAATTGCTGTAGGACCTGTTAAAAACTCATCTAAGCCTTCAATACCTGCTTGTTCAGCTGCACGACGAACCATAGTGTTTTTATAAACTTTATATTTAACACCTACTTCACGTAATTGTGAACGTAATTCAGTAACTTCTGCTACAGTTAATCCACGGTAGTCAACGATTACTGTTGAAACTGAATTTTTAAGTTGTTCAGCAATAGTATCTACTTGTTGTTTTTTTGCTTCAATGATAGCAGACATTCAGACACCTCCATTTAAATTTTTTCGGTGCTTTTTTAATTTCAATAAAAAAAGCACTTTCTACCCACGGCAAAAAGTGCTTGAAAGATCATTAATCATCACGTTCAAGTCAATTTTAGCCTCGGTAGGATTGAATTTTTAAGTTAAACATAACTCCTACTGTCTTAGGTAAAATAATCACAATTATCAATATAACTGCTTTAATGTAATAAGTCAACAAAAAATTACAGACTGAAGTAATTAATCTATCAGTCTGTAATTGTGTTGAATTTATAAAATTTATAATTTAAAAGATGAAGTATCAACTTTAACTCCAGGACCCATTGTTGTTGTAACAGCAACAGATTTAAAGTAAGTACCTTTAGCTGATGATGGTTTAGCTTTAGCTAATACATCTTGTAAAGTATCAAAGTTTTCAACTAATTTTTCTTCGTCAAATGAAACTTTACCGATTGAAGCATGTACGATACCTGCTTTTTCAGCACGGTATTCAACTTTACCAGCTTTGATTTCTTCAACCGCTTTTTTAACGTCCATAGTTACAGTACCAGTTTTAGGGTTTGGCATTAATCCTTTAGGTCCTAAAACTCGACCTAATTTGCCAACTTCGCCCATCATGTCTGGAGTAGCTACAACTACATCAAAATCAAACCAACCTTGTTGGATTTTTTGAACGTAGTCTGCCTCACCTACATAATCTGCACCTGCTTCTTCAGCTTCAGTGATTTTATCACCTTTAGCGAAAACTAATACACGTTGTGATTTACCAGTTCCATGAGGTAAAACTACTGCGCCACGGATTTGTTGGTCATTTTTACGTGTATCAATTCCTAAACGGAATGCAACTTCAACAGAAGCGTCAAAGTTAGCAATGCTAGTTTCTTTAACTAATTTAATTGCTTCTTCAACACTATAGTATTGAGTACGATCAACTTTACTAGCTGCTTCTTGATACTTTTTACCTTTTTTAGCCATTTATTGTTCCTCCTTTAGTGGTTTTAGCGGAATTTCCTCCCACATTTACTTGCTTCTTGCAAGTTAAGAGCAGATAACAAATGAAAGTTAATATTATTACAATATAAACATCAACTCATCAATAGACAATATTAATTGGATGCCTTCTCTGTTACCTGCTTTGTATCGTCTAAATTAAATTCGTTTCAAATTAATTTACTAACTTAGCTTTTTTACTGCACAGTGATACCCATGCTACGTGCAGTACCTTCAATAATACGCATAGCTGCTTCTTCGTCTGCAGCATTTAAATCTTGCATCTTAGCTTGAGCAATTTCTCGTACTTGATCTTTAGTTACTGATGCAACTTTTATTTTGTTAGGTTCACCAGAACCTTTATCAACGCCAGCTGCTTTTTTAAGTAGTACTGGAGCCGGTGGAGTTTTTGTAATAAATGTAAATGAACGGTCTTCATATACACTGATTTCTACCGGAATGATTAAACCTGCTTGTTCTTGAGTACGTGCGTTGAACTCTTTACAGAATCCCATAATGTTCACACCTGCTTGACCTAATGCTGGACCAACTGGTGGTGCCGGGTTTGCTTTACCTGCAGGAATTTGCAATTTAACTACTTTTTCTACTTTTTTAGCCACGATGTGCACCTCCTTGATATCGTGATGTGGTCACAGGGCTCAGTTTTGCCCTCCCACTCTTAAAAACATTTCGTGACGAAATGAACGCTCTAAAAGCGCGACCACATTATTTTAACACTCAAACTATTAAAAAATCAATAGTAAAATTTCATCTTTATCATGAAAACGATTTGAGTGTAACTAGATTCTTAACTGATTATATTTAAAGTTTTTCTATTTGATCAAATTCAACTTCTACTGGTGTTTCGCGACCAAACATATCTACTAACACAGTAAGTTTAAACTTGTTTGTCTCGATTTCTTGTACTTCTCCAACCTGATTAGCAAATGGTCCTGATTTAATACGAACTTGTTCTCCCACATCTAGTTCAACATCAATCGTTTTTTCTTTAAGGCCCATTTGTTTAAGGATGAAGCGTACTTCTTCAGGAAGTAAGGGATTAGGTTTAGAGCCTGCTCCAGCTGAACCTACAAATCCCGTAACTCCAGGAGTGTTTCTTACCACATACCAAGATTGGTCAGTCATGACAAGTTCAACTAATACATAACCAGGAAAAGTCTTTTTCACAAGCTTTTTAGCTTTACCATCTTTAACTTGAGTTTCTTCCTCTTCTGGTATGACAACTCTGAAAATTTGTTCAGTCATGTTCATAGATTCTACTCTTTTTTCTAAATTCTTTTTAACTTTATTCTCATATCCAGAATAAGTATGTACAGCATACCAACGCTTAGCGCCTACTTCTTCAGACATGTCTCCACTCCTAACCTAAAAATAATTGTTTTAATGTATTAATTCCTATGTCTAAGGCATAGAAAAAGACTAAGAAAAATATAACAGTATATACAACGATTACCGTGTATTTAAATAATTCTTCTTTAGTTGGCCAACTCGTTTTTTCCATTTCTGACTTTACGCCTTTAAAGAAGTTCTCTTTTTTAGCCATTTATAAGACCTCCACATTTTGTGACTCTTTATCAAAGTCTGATTCATTTTAATTGATTGTTATTAGCTTATTTAGATTCTTTATGAACGGTATGCGCATTACACTTTGGACAAAACTTTTTTAACGTCAGTCGTGTTGCAGAACCTTCGTTTTTTACAACAATATAATTACGATTGCCACAAACTTCACAATTTAAAGGTACTTTCTTCACAATTATTCACCTTTACTCATTATAATACCAATATACTATACATAAATGTCATAATAAATGTCAAACTTACTCTTCACTAAATATCGACTCTATTTTTTAGTATTAAAAATCTTTTTTAATTCTTAAATTCGCGCTTGAATTTTATTTTACACCGGTGAATGGCATTATAAACAACTTTTTCTTTCACTTCTAAAATGGTTGCTATTTCTTTGGGTTTATAATCTTTGAGCAATAACTGAATAATTGATTTTTCCATCTGACTTAACGTTTGCGATTGAATATCAAACATTGCTGATAATTCTTTTCTCAAAATACTTCTTTCAATATCATTGATTGCTAAAGCGCAATGGTAATCTACAACATACTCGTTAATCAACCGAGGGTATCTATGATTATCTGCTTTTAACTTTCTAAAATAATCATATTTTACTGAGCATATTAATAAAAATATATAATGTTCAAATGAAATACCGCGACTGAAATCGAATGATTGCAATGCTCGGTACAACTTGATAATAATATCTTGAAATATATCCTCAAGTTCAAAATGATTATTTGTTATATATCTGATTTTTCTATAAATCAAGGGTCTGAGATAATATATTAAATCCTCAAACCATTGCTCAAAATGACTGTTGTCTAAATTACTTTGATTCTGTGATATTAGTTCTAGTTGACTGTAATTAAATTCCATACCTCTAACCTTTCAAATGAGTTGAGGTTAGTTTATATGAATAGCTTTTAAAATCGCAATAGTACTTAATCAGTCCTTTTTGTGGTTGCCACGTCTAATTTTTTCAAATTCTTCAAGAATCTCATTTGATAACTGAATTCGCGTTCTTGGCTTCTTTTCACTAAAATCATTTATAGATTTATTAACGGTTATTTCGTTTTCTTTTAAATCACGCCACATTTCTCTGGAAGAAATTCGGTATGCTCCTGAACCGAATATCGCGTGTTGTTCGCTCATATCACTTGTTACCACAGTAATATGGGTCGTATGTTTATCATAGAGTTGATATACGTAACGTTCAATAAAGCTATCTGCTGTTTCTTTTTCTTTAGTAAACACTGTTTTCACACCATGATAAACATACTCTCTTTCAATACCTGATTGTTCGTATGCATCAAAGACACAAACAATTTCATCTGCAACTAACGCATTATAATTAGCTATGACATCTAATAATTGTTCCCTTGCTTCTTCCAAGCTTTCTTTTGCAATTGCGCTAAGTGTCGAGGACTGCCCTATCATATTGTAACCATCTATTATAAGGTATCTTTCTTTCATGATGTTTCACCAGTTTGATGACGTTTTCGAAATACTTCATACATCATTAAGCTTGCTGCTACAGATGCATTAAGACTATTGACATGACCTACCATAGGAATTTTTATATAAAAGTCACATTTATCACTAACTAGACGACTCATACCTTGTCCCTCACTACCAATAACAATCACTAATGACATATCAGTTTGTAAATCTCTGTAATCTGTCGCATTACTCGCTTCTGTCCCGGCTACCCAAAAGCCATTATTTTTTAATTCATCTATCGTTTTAGATAAATTCGTGACACGTATGACTGGAACATGCTGTATTGCTCCAGTTGAAGCTTTAGCCACAGTTTGAGTCAGTGCTACAGATCGTCTTTTAGGTATTATTACCCCATCGACACCCGATGCATCAGCAGTTCTCAATATAGAGCCCAGATTATGAGGGTCTTCTAAACCATCTAGAATAAGCACTGTTGAATAGTCACCTTTATCTTTTTGGTTTTGTAAAAACTGATCAAAATCAGCATATTCATATGGAGCGACTAATGCTGCTACCCCTTGGTGAGGAGCATTTGCTAAAAAATCTAATTTTGATTTTGGTACTGTTTTCACTATCAATTTTTTGGATTTTGCATTTTTTAAAATATCATTAATTTGTTGCTTTTTTATACCATCTTGAATCAAAATTTTATTAATGGCGTGACCTGATATAATAGCTTCTTTAACAGCATGTCTTCCGACTATAACAATATCTTCCACATTCACACTACCTTTCATTAACTATTTCAACAATTGATTGTAATAAAGCTTCTAATCGTTCCAATCGATGGTCTAAGTATAAAAAACCGATTACAGCCTCTAAAGCTGAACTTTTGCGGTAAGTTTGAATATCGATATTCTTAGCTTTTGTATAACTTTTAGCATTTCGTCCTCTTCTCAAAATATCTAATTCTTCATCAGTAAACCAATTAACAGTCATTAAATATTCTAATGTTTGAGCTTGACTTTTAGCCGAAACATATTGTTTTGATACTTGATGTAACCGATTCGGTTTACTTTGTAACTTAAGAACGATATATTTCCGCACATATTGATCAAGAACAGCATCACCCATATATGCTAATGTTAGGGGGTTGAGTAACTTCACATTCATTGTTTAACCACGCTTAAATCTTACACCTTGAGGCGTATCTTCTAAAATAATATTACGTTCTTTTAATATATCTCTAATTTCATCTGCGCGGGTGAAATCTTTATTCTTACGTGCTACGTTACGTTCCTCAATTAATTGCTCAATATCTTCATCTAATAACTCATCTGTTTCTTTTCCTTTAAGAGGAATACCTAATACATCACTAAAAATTTTATACACTTCTTTAAATTTATTAATCACTTTAGTTGAAGTTGTATTTTCAAGAACATATTTATTCGCAAGTTTCGCTAAGTCATACCAAGCTGTAACCGCATTAGCAGTGTTAAAATCGTCGTCCATTACAGCTTCAAACTGTTTAAGAATAGTATCAATTTGCTTAATATAAGCTAACTGTTCAACTAAATCAGTAGCAATATTTTCTTTTTCTTCAATCAATTTATAACTATTACGTATGCGCTCTAAGCCACTACGTGCAGCTCCCACAAGTTCTAAATTATAGTTAATAGGACTACGATAATGCACACTAATTATAAAGAAACGCAAAACATCGGGATCAATTTCTTTGATAATATCATGTACTAAAATAAAGTTTCCTAATGATTTACTCATTTTCTCATTATCAATATTAATAAAACCATTATGCATCCAATAGTTAGCAAATGGTGCGTGATTGTGCGCTTCTGATTGAGCGATTTCATTTTCATGGTGCGGAAATTGTAAATCTGATCCGCCAGCATGAATATCAATTGTTGGACCTAGTTCATGATATGCCATCACTGAACATTCGATATGCCAACCAGGTCGACCTTCGCCAAATGGACTATTCCAACTAATTTCACCCGGTTTAGCTTCTTTCCATAAAGTAAAATCCAAGTCATCTTCTTTTTGTTCACCAGCTTCGATACGAGCTCCTACTTTTAAGTCATTTAAAGATTGGTGGCTTAATTTACCATATCCATCAAACTTACGAGTTCTAAAGTAAACATCGCCATAACTTGCATAAGCATATCCTTGATCTACTAACTTTTTGATAAAATCGATAATTTCATCCATATGATGCATCACTCGAGGATTAGATGTTGCTTTTTTAACGTTTAAAGCACCTACATCTTCATAAAATGCTTTAATATATTTTTCTGCAATTTCAGGGACACTCTCGTTCAATTCTTTAGAGCGGTTGATTAATTTATCGTCTACATCTGTAAAATTTGAAACATAAATAACTTCATATCCTTTATATTCAAAATATCTTCTGACTACATCATAATTGATGGCAGGTCGAGCATTTCCTATGTGAATATAATTATAAACAGTTGGACCACATACATACATTTTTACCTTACCCGGTTCAATGGGCTCAAACGTCTCTTTCTGACGCGTTAAAGTGTTATATAATGTAATCATCTTGAATTTCTCCATTCTTAGCTTTTTCAAGTTGGCGCTCTAAATGTTTTATTTGTTCAAAAAGTGGATCAGGTAAGTTACGGTGATCAAATGTTTTACCTATACGTTTGCCTTCTTGTTTTACAATGTGACCAGGAATACCGACAACAGTTGTATAACTAGGCACAGATTGTAAAACGACAGAATTGGCCCCTATATTAACGTTAGAATCAATTTGGATATTACCTAAAATTTTAGAGCCAGCTGCTATTAATACATTATCACCAATATCAGGATGCCTTTTACCTCTATCCTTACCAGTACCACCTAAAGTGACACCTTGATATATTGTTACATTATCGCCAATTGTACATGTTTCTCCAATTACTACACCCATACCATGATCGATAAATAATCGCTTACCAATTTTGGCGCCCGGATGAATTTCTATTCCTGTGAAAAAACGTGACAATTGCGAAATCATTCTTGCTGCAACAAAACGTTTTTTATTATAAAGTTTATGGGCTATTAAATGACTCCACACTGCATGTATGCCTGCATAAGTTGTTACTACTTCTAAAGTTGAGCGTGCTGCTGGATCCTGTTCAAACACCATTTTTATATCGTCTTTCATTCTTCTTAACAAGACCGTCTCCCCCTTAGTCAAATCAATTTGATTTCTTTATTTCGTTTCGTTAATGGTTCTCATAATACGTTAGTTACTAAAGTTAAATACACTAAAAGAACGCCTCTAACATCTGTTGCTAGAGGCGCTCACGCACGGTTCCACTCTTAATTTAATAACGATATTTATGATAAATAAACATCATCATTCTCATTTATATTATTCATTTTAAATTACAAAGGTGCATTCATTAATATTTATGATGTGCTCACAGCCAACGCACACTCTCTGAGTCATAAAGTATTTAACTACTAATCCTTTGATTCATTTTTATAATTCTAATAATAGGTTGTTATTTGTGAAATTTCAAGTCGGAAATGGTTTTCTATAAAGTTTATTTTTGATTGATATTATAATTTACACAAACTTTTTTAAGCGTGATAGCACTTTATCTTTACCTAGTACTTCAATTGTAGTAGGTAATTCAGGACCATGCATTTGTCCAGTAACAGCAACACGTATAGGCATAAAGAGTTGTTTACCCTTGATACCTATTTCTTTTTGAACTTCTTTAATTTTTTTCTTTATTTCAGTAGCTTCAAATGGATCAAGCGCTTCTAATTTACTATATAAGTGATTCATTAATTCTGGTACTTGCTCACCATTTAATACTTCTTGTTCTTCTTCACCGAGTTCAGGCATTTCATGAAAAAACATTTCTGATAATGGAACAATTTCTCCAGCATAACTCATTTCTTTTTGATAAAGTGCAATGAGTTTACGACCCCAATTTCTATCTTCTTCAGACGGATTTTCTGGAATTAGATTAGCTTTAATTAAGTGAGGTAGGGCTAATTCAAATACAGTTTCAGTATCTTTTGTTTTCATATATTGGTTATTGACCCAAGCTAACTTTTGTCTATCAAACATTGCAGGAGATTTAGAAAGACGTTTTTCATCAAATATTTTGATGAATTCCTCTTTAGAAAAGATTTCTTCTTCCCCTTCCGGAGACCAACCAAGTAAGGTAATGAAATTAAAAAATGCTTCTGGAAGATAACCTAAATCACGATATTGCTCGATAAATTGTAGAATTTGACCATCACGTTTACTTAATTTCTTACGTTCTTCATTCACAATAAGTGACATATGACCAAAACGAGGCGGTTCCCAGCCAAATTCTTCATAAATCATTAATTGCTTAGGAGTATTAGAAACATGATCATCTCCACGTATAACGTCTGAAATTTCCATATAGTGATCATCAACAGCTACTGCGAAGTTATAAGTTGGTACACCATCTTTTTTTACGATGACCCAGTCTCCAATATTATTAGAATCAAAAGAGATTTCACCCTTAACCATATCTTTGAAAGAGTATGTTTTATCTTTAGGGACACGGAAACGTATTGATGGTTGACGACCTTCCGCTTCAAATTGTTGACGTTGTTCTTCAGTTAGACGAGCATGTTGTCCACCATAACGAGGCATTTCTCCTCGAGCAATTTGAGCTTCGCGTTCTTCTTCTAATTCTTCCTCAGTCATGTAACATTTGTATGCTTTATCCTGATCAAGTAATTGTTGAATAAGCGGATTATAAATATCAGCACGTTCAGATTGACGATAAGGTCCGAATCCTTTGTCCTTATCAACTGATTCATCCCAATTTAATCCTAACCATTTCAAGTTATCAAATTGTGATGACTCGCCATCTTCTAAATTACGTTTACTATCTGTATCTTCAATTCGAACAACAAAATCCCCATTATAGTGTTTGGCAAATAAATAGTTAAATAATGCTGTTCGAGCATTTCCAATATGCAAATATCCAGTTGGACTTGGTGCATATCTTACTCTGATTCGTTCACTCATTATATTCACTCCTAAGATTATTAATTGTATGACTAATTCAATGGTTCACAATCTTAATTAAGCTCAATAAAAGTATTAATTAAAATTTTGATACCACTTCTCTTACCAAATAATGCATGTTAACTTTCAAGTTCAACGTGAGCTTATTCAACTTTAAAAAAGCTATTCAAAAGCTAATGATGTGTTGAACCATACCTTTACGAATAACTTTTCCAATGGATGATTCTTCAATCTCACTTAACATTTCAATAATATTGTAGCACTTAAATAATGCTTTGATAAGGAACTTGTTTAAGTACTTTCATCAAATATATCTCTTTTAGTTCAAAAGTTTAAAATATAAATTACATAATTCCAAACGTAATATCTCGTTTCACATGAAACCCATTCAAAATTATTTATCGCTAAAGGACATTTCATCTTCTATATATTTTGCAAAGACAATTCTTCCTGATGAAGTTTGTAATAAACTAATAA
>ERZ1031010.10-NODE-10-length-24913-cov-24.973168_pt1 | contig 24913 bp, 39 predicted proteins | sample MGYA00518594_ERZ1031010 | MGnify/ENA primary metagenome ERZ1031010 (study PRJEB33718, sample SAMN03159722) | human skin metagenome | collected 2014-05-20 | study: EMG produced TPA metagenomics assembly of the PRJNA266117 data set (Human skin bacterial metagenome... | reverse complement strand
ACTTGAAGTTCTCTGGCATGTTCCAATGCATGTAACATTGCAGCCCACTCAGCACTGTGATTATCCCTCTCTCCTAAGTCATGTGTAAACACATGTCGTTCTGATTCTTCTTTCACAACAACCGCACATGCGCTACGACCTGGATTACCTTTAGTAGCAGCATCAAAAAATACTTTTGCCATCTTACTTACACCCTCGTTCAAATTAATATACTCATATTGTAGCAAAACTTAAAACGATTACGTAAACAAATATGATTAATCATGTTAATTCATTTAACGATAAATATAAAATCAAATACTAATCCAACAATTTATTATAGCTCTGTACTAAATTAGATTGATGGGAATTTAAAAATTTATTAGTACATAATATTGTGTTTAGTATAAAAAATGAAGCAATAATCTCCATATTTATATGTAAGAAAATCAATAAAAATAAAATAATATACCTATAAAATCATTATAAAAACCTTCAAAAACATGTTGACGATTATATTAACTATTTCTTGGATCTAAGAACTAAAAGTTCCATGAAAATTTAGTTTTTTTGCCTTTAGTTAAGTATACTACTTACTATATTTGACATAATATTTTCTATCTCTATTATTTCTTTAATAATTCAATTTGTTACTTTGGTTATATTACCTATACTGGTCACTAAAAAAGAGGTAAAAAACTGTTGAACTATAACAAAAAGAAATATCTTATACTCACCAAAAAACGATGATTGTAATAATACCATTTCTTGTATATTGTTTAGTTCTATTTTTTATATTTAACATAACGATTTATTGTGCTAACTCATCTGTGACTTATTAAGCGTAGGTAAAATCTAATTTATTAAATTGTGCAACAACTGTATCAACCTTAAAGTAACTTAGAAACGAATGTACATTATCATACAAATTAAAAAGGTAAGGATGTGAAGTAATGCGTCATTCAACGAAACTAAAGCTAGGTGTAGGTTTGATTATACTCATTATATTTATTGGAGGTTGCGTCATTATGACAAAAGAAAATAATCGAAACGCTCAAATTAAGAATACATTTAATAAAACTTTAAGCTTGTATCCAACCAAAAATCTCGAAGATTTTTATGATAAAGAAGGCTTTAGAGATCAAGAATTTGATAAAGACGATAACGGCACTTGGATAATCAATTCTGAAATGACTATTAAACCAAGAGACAAGAATATGAAAACTAGAGGGATGGGTGGTCTATATAAATCGCAATACAAGAACAACAAAAGGTAATTTTATTATTAAAGAAATAACAGAGGACAGTAAAAGATATTCACATAGTAAAGTTAAAAAATAACCAGTCAAAATGGAACATAATCGAATTATCCCAACGAAGCCCATACCGGATGATAAGTTAAAAAAAGAAATTAAAAACTTTAAGTTTTTATACAATATGGCAATTTTAAAGATTTTAATCATTATAGAAATGGTGATATTTCTTACAATCCTAATGTGCCAAGTTATTCCGCAAAGTATCAATTGAGTAATAATGATTATAATGTACAACAGTTAAGAAAGCGATATATTATCCCAACGAAACAAGCTCCGAAACTTTTGTTGAAAGGTGACGACGATTTAAAAGGATCATCTGTAGGATCTAAAAATCTAGAATATACCTTTGTAGAAAATCATGAAGAAAATATTTATTTTTCAGATGCAGTAGAATTTACTCCAAGTGAGGATAATGAATCATGAGTCAAACTGAATATCAAATAGACCCAGGCAATATTGCAAGCAACTCTGAAGAAACAAGTGCTGTATCCAAAATAAGTTATGAAATAGAAAACGCAAATAATAGCGGTTTGAAAAAAGAAAAATTTAATGACCAAATAGAAAAGTTACAATGAAGAAATAAATTCCCTAAAAATCTTTCATATCTTAAAAGTTATACTGACCCGAAAACTGGCACGACCACAAGTACTTTTTTAAATAAAGATACAGGAAAAGTCACTTTAGGTATGACAGGCACCATTTTTTACACAAAGGATCAATATTAAAACAATCTTTAGGTTTTGCCTCTCCTCAAGACAAGATAGGTGCGAGTGAAACATTAAAAGATATTGGTGCAGAGGCAAATATTGCATTACATTCAGTAACAGATAAAGATTCACATTTTAAAAATACTCAAGACTTTATTAAAAATATCAAAAAAGACTATGATATTGATATCATTACAAGGCATTCTTCATTTAGTAGAGATGCAATTATTTTAGGCATGAGTAATAACATTAAAAATATCGTTGTATAAAATCCAGCGGCATTAGCTGTCAAAGACGTGAGTATCCTTTATGACGATGAAAAAGAACTTAAAAAAATGATTGAAAAGTATAATGGCCACATTGTAAAATTCGTTTCTAATAAAGATGAATTAGATGTAGGTGTTAGCAATCTTATGTATGAAACTGCCGGAGAAAAAGTAATTATAAAAAATGGGCAAAGCCATTCAATAGATGGTTTTTTAAACAAAGATACACAAGCTAAAATAGTAGCCGAATTAAAAAAAGTAAAAGGGTATCAAGATGCGAATAATAAATCATAGAAAACTGTTAATAAACGAACGCGAAGTAGGCTAAGCAAAATAGGTACGTTGAGAGCGAATTGAATTCAAAAGAATAGTGGGACACTCTCTTCATCTCAACAACAATTATTAGAATCTTTAAAGGCATTATCCGTTGCAGAAGGATTAAAACAATTAGTTGATGAAGAAAGCCAACACTTGAAAAAAATGTATCAAGCAATGGCGATAAGTTTGGAGAAAATTGGGAGAAGGCTCAAAAAGCTGGAAATGAAATTGCTGAAAAACTGACGTACGCAGAGGTCATAGATGAATTAAGGGCAGGGGGGGCGTATGAAAGCAAATTTGAGACGAATCCCCAAAGAAAAATCGACGCTAAATTAAAAAAATTAAATGATGTTTCTAAAAATTGTGATGATTATGTAGCTAAAATTAAACAGCGTATCGAAGCAATTGTGACAAACGACCAAATGTTAACCAGCCAAATAGTTGGTGTAATGTAATGTTTACAGCTTATAAAAGCATTAGTGAACTTGAAAATGCCTATGACGTAAAAAGACAACAAGTAAATGATGAACTAGAACAACTTTATGAATTAAAATACCAGATGCGCCGAAAATGTGAACAAACGTATAATCACTTCTTATACTTATAAAATAAAATGAATTATAGTGAAAATGCAAGTATCAAGTTGTCGCGTATTTTAGAAGTATTTGATGAAGAAATGAATCGGTACATCAAACTACAAGAGATGAGATTAGAAGCTGATAAAGATGTCTTAAGAAGAAACTATTTAAAACAACCTGCCAGAATTAAAGGAGATGAATCAACGTGATACGAAGTGCAGAAAGTATACCTGATTTAGCAGTGAGAAATCCATGGAAAAGCAACAGATTAGAGAGGTTATTGCACCAGAACACGATAAATGCATCATGATTATCAAAATAAGCTAAAAAGTAATCAAAAATATTGCTTAACCAAATGATGAGTCATTTTAAGAAATTCGAAAGTGATTTTTCCAATGTGACACAAGGGGATTGGGTTAAAAGTGCAACATCGAAATTAAAGAATATCAGTAAAAATTTAGAAAAAATTCAGGATATTAATGTATGAAAACAATAAAATGATTTTTTCAGTAATTAAAGTGACTTAGAAGCACTAAAATTATGCATAAAATACAGAATAAACCTAATCTAAACTTTATGTCGAGAAAATTTATTTTACATTGAGAAGCAGCCTTTACTAAACTACAACAACAAATGTTTGGATAGTGAGCGGTATTAACCCGACGAGTCGATAGAATTAAGGTATGTTACGTAAACGGTACCTCAGTGTCAATAAAACAATTGGAATAAATTGTACAAAGTTAAATGTACTAAAGTTACTGATAAAAATAATAGTTTTATACTTTATAAACCTTAACCTAAAAAAGAGATTAGGCAACTCAAGTTGCTTAATCTCTAATTATTTGTATAAATTCTATTTGATATGAAACCTTTATTATTAATAGCCTTCATCAAGTTTTTGAATCTTACCTTTGCGATAGAAAGATTTAGCAATGTAGCCAAATGGTACATTGAATATAGTTGAAATTAGTTTTAATAGGTAAGTAGTAATAAATATTTCGAAAACTGCCATGTCCGGTAATGTACCGATAAATGCAATTGAAACAAATAAAGCAGTATCAATAATTGAACTTAAAACAGTACTACCGTATGCTCTAATGATAAATGTTTTTTCTGAGCTAAAAATCTTTTTAATTAATGAAAAGATAACCACATCAATATGTTGCCCAATAATGTAAGCAATAACTGAACCTAATGCAATTCTAGGTACTAAATCAAATATCGTTTTTAAAGCACCTTGTGCAGTATCTACAGGTGCCGGAATAAAATGTAACGACATTTGCATAACGATAATCATGACTAATGTTGATGAAAAACCGAGCCACACAGCTCTTTTAGCAACTTTACGACCATATATATCGTTTAAAATATCAGTTGCTAAATATATAGAAGCGAACATCACATTCCCAAGCGTCGCTGAAATCCCAAAAATATGAACAGTTTTGATAACTTGAATATTGGCTATTATCGTTCCAATGGCTACCCACGCGATTAACCCTTGCTTCCCAAAACAACGGTACATGAAAACCATTAATATAAACGTAACGATGAAAGATGTTACACCAAAAATTTCATTAAACATCTTACTTCCTCCTAAATTTTGATAAAGCGGGTGTTTAGAAACCGCAAAAAACAACTACATTATTTTACTTGAATTCCAAAATTTATGCAATACCTTAATAAAAATTACTTAATAATAATTCAAAGAAATTTAAAAATAATTCATCTAACTCTCAATCGTATCTACTTAATAAAAATTAAATTGATTATTTCAAATCTGTATCCTATTAAATGCTATAATACTATCATGTGAAATGAGCTTAATTAAATTTTAAACAAAAGTTAATAGCTAAAGGGAGTGACAGCTATACTCACTTATTCTGAAAAAAGAGCAATTCATAGAATAGATCAATTGATGAACACTTATTGTTACCAATGTCCCTTGAAAAGTCACAATAAAAAGACACAAGGTAAAACATATGCGCATCATTTTTGTATTAATGAGTGTTCAATTGGCAAACAAATCAAGCAAATTGGTAACGAGCTACAATAGGAGGTCATCATTATGGAAATCTTAACAATTTCAGAAACGCCTAATTATAATACGATGAAAATCACTTTAAGTAAATCGCGCCAAGATCATTCATCAACCACATATACCTCAGCTAAAGAAGGGCAACCTAATTTTATTAATCGATTATTTACAATCGATGGTGTTAAATCTGTCTTTTATGTTATGGATTTCATCTCAGTTGATAAGGAAGAAAACGCTAGTTGGGATGAAATACTACCTCAAATTCAAGAAACCTTTAATCAGTAAAATTCATCTATAATAAGAGGGGGATATAGATGGAAATTGTACGTGTTGAACCAACACCTAGTCCTAATACAATGAAAATTGTATTATCTGAGAAGAGAAAAGATAATCAATCAACTACTTATACAACAGTTAATGATAAACAACCAAAAGCAGATTGGGAAAATGTATTACCCTTAATTACTTCAACACTAAATCATGAAGAAACCTTTCAACTTGACCAAAAACCAGATGAACATTACGGAGAAGTTCATGCAGAAGTGTTAATGTTTAAAGGTAAACCTTATCAACTCAAACTAACTTCAAATAAAGAAGAAAAACGTAAACAACTTCCTGAAATCTACATTGATAAAATGTTGGAAACTCAAAAAGATAACGACAATATAATATTTATAAGAAAGTGGCAGGACTTTGGCATTAGATACGACGAGTTACAAGATGTAATGAATGATCTTTACGAGGAAGTGCTCGCGCTTTATCCCAAACAACGTCTTGAAAATTTAGTCAATGAAGCACTTACGACAGATTTTGTTGTTCCTAAACAACATTTTCATCATATCACTTTAGAAAAATACAGCAACACTCATGATTGGAAAGCTCGTCTGCGAATGCTTAAAGCTTTTCCAACACCAGCAATCAATGACATTCCATTATTAGAAACTGCATTGGCAGAAGAAAAGATACCTTTAAGACGTGAAGCTGTTGTATTACTAGGTATGATAGAAAGTACCGACGTACTTCCTTACATCTATAAGGGATTACATGATCAAAGTCCGGCAGTTAGACGTACAGCTGGTGATTGCATTAGTGATTTAGTGTTTAAAGAAGCCTTACCTGAAATGGAGAAGGCATTAGCAGATCCTCAAAAAATTGTGAGATGGCGATCAGCAATGTTTATCTTTGATGAGGGCAATGAGAAACAATTACACTCACTTAAAGTACATGCTGATGATTCAGCCTATGGGGTCAAAATGCAAATTGAAATGGCGATTTCAAGAATTGAAAATGGTGATGAGGCGCTAGGTTCAGTGTAGAAACAAATAGCCAATCGTGAACGCTAGTTCATATTAATTTTTAAAAATAAAGGAGAGTCAAATAATAAATGCATACGAAGTTTATATGAAAGAATTAGTACAACAAATGCGTGCTGAACTCACTGAAAATAGTTTCAAAACCCTAGAAACCAGCGAAGAAGTCAATAAATATATGCATCAAGTAACCCGATAATGAAACAACATTTGTCGTTATTAATCCAACGTGTGGATGTGCATCTGGATTAGCAAGACCTGCTGCAGTTGCTGTTGCAGAACAAAATGAAGCAAAACCTAACCACAAACTAACAGTATTTGCAGGTCAGGATAAAGAAGCAACTCAAACAATGCGAGACTATATCCAACAAGTGCCATCTAATCCTTCTTACGCGTTATTTAAAGGACAAAATTTAGTTCATTTTATTCCACGTGAACATATTGAAGGTCGAGACATCAACGATATTGCTATGAATTTAAAAGATGCATTTGATAACAATTGTCAATAATTCAAAAATACCGAGTAGATGAGTAAAGTCACTCGGTTTTTAAAGAAATTTTATTTATTTATCTATCACGAAAAATTCTTAATCTTGAATGACTCTCTCTTCTAACAGTTCATGATTTCTAGTATAATGTTTATTAATATGAATTAAATTTACTGATTAAGGAGTTGTACACATGTATAATCCATTCGATGAAGCTTATCACAGCTTATGCGAGGAGATATTAGAGATAGGTAACCAACGTGATGATCGCACACATACAGGTACGATTTCTAAATTTGGTCATCAATTACGTTTTGATCTTTCAAAAGGATTCCCACTACTAACAACTAAAAAAGTTTCATTTAAATTAGTTGCTACTGAATTATTATGGTTTATAAAAGGAGATACAAATATTCAATATCTTCTTAAATATAATAATAATATTTGGAATGAGTGGGCGTTTGAAAAGTATGTGCAATCAGACAATTACCACGGTCCCGATATGACTGATTTCGGTCATCGTTCACAGCAAGATTCAAAATTTAATGAACAATACAAAAAGGAAATGAAAACTTTTAAAGAACGTATCCTTAATGACGATGCATTTGCGAGTCGATATGGTGATTTAGGTAATGTTTACGGCAAACAGTGGCGAGATTGGGAAGATAAAGATGGTAATCACTTCGATCAAATTAAAACAGTTATAAATCAAATTAAAACCAATCCAAATTCTAGAAGGCATATTGTATCAGCATGGAATCCAACTGAAATTGACTCAATGGCATTGCCGCCTTGTCATACGATGTTTCAATTTTATGTACAAGAGGGTAAATTAAGTTGTCATTTATATCAACGTAGTGCTGATGTATTCCTTGGTGTTCCATTTAATATTGCGAGTTATGCATTACTGACTCATCTTATAGCTAAAGAATGTAATCTTGAAGTCGGAGAATTTGTACATACTTTTGGTGATGCACATATTTACTCTAATCATATGAAAGCCATTCACACACAACTTGCTCGCGAAAGTTATCAACCACCTCAATTAAATATTAATTCTGATAAATCCATTTTTGATATTAATTATGAAGATTTAGAAATAGTTGATTACGAATCACACTCTGCTATTAAAGCACCCATTGCAGTATAATTTTTTATTTTCATAAGAACCAACATCATATTTTAAATTTAGGAAGGAGGAAGACAATGACTTTATCAATTCTTGTCGCACACGATAAACAAAGAGTAATTGGTTACCAAAACCAATTACCCTGGCATTTACCTAACGATTTAAAGCATGTGAAACAATTGACAACTGGTCATACACTCATCATGGGTCGCAAAACTTTTAATTCAATTGACAAACCATTACCCAATAGACGTAATATCGTTCTAACAACTAATCCATCATTTAATCGCGAAGGGGTAGACGTTATCAATTCTTTAGAAGATATTGAAAATTTGCCTGGCCATGTATTTATTTTTGGTGGACAAACACTTTTCGAAGCAATGATAGACAAAGTTGATGATATGTATATTACTGTTGTTGATGGAATATTCCAAGGAGATACATTCTTCCCTACATATACATTTGAAGACTGGGAAGTTGAATCCTCAATTGAAGGTCAATTAGACGAAAAAAATACAATTCCTCATACATTTTTACATTTAGTGCGGAGAAAAGGTCAATAGGAGGACAATTATGACTAAACAAATTATCGTCACAGATTCAACCTCTGATTTATCACATGATTATTTAAAACAAAACAACATTCATGTTGTACCGTTAAGCCTAACTATTAACGGTCAATCTTATAATGATCAATTAGATATTTCATCTAAGGAATATATTGATTATTTGGAGGACGATGCTGACGTTAAAACGAGTCAACCTCCAATAGGTCGATTCATTGAAAAATATGAAGCGCTTGCTGAAGAAGATGTAAAAATAATTAGTATTCACTTATCATCAGGGTTAAGCGGCACATACAACACTGCTGTACAAGCAAGTCAAATGGTTGAGGGGAATATTACTGTCATAGATTCTAAATCAATCTCATTTGGATTGGGATATCAAATTAAGCATATTGTTGAATTAATTAATAAAGAAATACCTATACAAGATATCGTTGAAAGTGTGAATCGACTCCGTGATAATATGCAATTATTCGTAGTCATTGGTCAACTCAATCAGCTTATAAAAGGTGGACGCATTAGTAAAACTAAAGGACTTATTGGTAATATCATGAAAATCAAACCTATTGGAACATTAAATGATGGCAAATTAGAGTTAGTTCATAACTCTAGAACGCAAAATTCAAGTATTCAATATTTAAGAAAAGAAATTACTGAATTTATCGACAATCATTCTATCAAATCTATTGGTATTGCTCATGCGAATATAATAGAATTCGTTGATAAAATTAAAAATTCATTTTCAGAAGCATTTAATTTCAACCAATTTGATGTCAATGTTACAACGCCTGTCATTTCAACACATACAGGTCAAGGAGCTATTGGCTTAGTCGTTTTACGTGACTAAAAACTAAAAACAAACTGGTATACAGCATTGACTAAATAAAATACTTTAAATTCATCTTCATATAGCGTAAATTATTTAAAAAGAGATAACATAAAGAGGGGATTTAGATGGCATATGCAACACTCGCAGGAGGTTGTTTCTGGTGTATGGTTAAACCCTTTACATCATATCCAGGCATACAATCAGTCACATCAGGCTATAGTGGTGGCCACGTAGAAAATCCAACATATAAACAAGTTTGTACTAATCAAACTGGTCATGTTGAAGCTGTGCAAATAGAATATGATCCCAACATCACTTCATTCGAGAATATATTAGATGTTTATTTTAAAACATTTGACCCTACTGATCATGGTGGTCAATTCTTTGATAGGGGCGAAAGCTATCAGCCGGTCATCTTTTATCACGATGAAGAACAGAAAAAGGCAGCTGAGTTAAAGAAACAACAAATTAACGAACAAGGTATTTTCAATAAACCTGTTATTACGCTAATTAAACCATATAAAAACTTCTATCCAGCAGAAGATTATCACCAAGATTATTACAAGAAGAATCCCATGCATTATGAACAATACCAACGTGGATCTGGCAGAAAGGCATTTATAGAATCCCATTGGGGGGCTCAACATGATTAAAAAGAGCAAAGATGAATTAAATGATATGGAATATTTAGTTACTCAAGAAAGTGGAACTGAACCTCCTTTTCAAAATGAATATTGGAACCACTTTGATAAAGGTATTTATGTTGATAAATTATCAGGCAAACCACTATTCACTTCTGAAGAAAAATTTGAGTCCAATTGCGGTTGGCCAAGTTTTTCAAAAGCGTTAGATGATGATGAAATTGTTGAACTTGTCGACAAATCATTCGGCATGATTAGAACTGAAGTTCGCTCAGAAGAAGCCAATAGTCATTTAGGTCACGTGTTTAATGATGGCCCTAAAGAATCAGGTGGTTTAAGATATTTATTAACTCTGCAGCTATCCAATTTATTCCTTATGATAAACTAGAAGAGTTAGGATATGGAGACTTAATTTCACATTTTGAAAAATAGGAGTGAAGATGAATGTTTAAGAAATTGTTCGGAAAAGGGAAAGAAGTAAATAAAAATATTAAAATTTACGCACCATTAACTGGTGAATACGTCAAAATTGAAGATATTCCTGATCCTGTATTTGCACAAAAAATGATGGGTGAAGGTTTCGGAATTAATCCTACAGAAGGCGAAGTATTATCACCAATTGAAGGGAAAGTAGATAACGTCTTTCCTACTAAACATGCTCTAGGCTTAAAAGCTGACAATGGTTTAGAGCTATTAGTTCACATTGGCTTAGATACAGTTCAATTAGATGGTAAAGGTTTCGAAGTATTAGTTGAAAGCGGAGATAAAGTAAATGTTGGAGATTCACTTATTCGATTCAATTTAGAATATATCAGTAAAAATGCTAAATCTGTTATTTCTCCAATTATTATTACTAATTCTGATCAAACTGAGACTATTCATATTGAAGATGTACAAGCTGTAGTTAAAGGAGAAAATCAAGTGATTGATGTGACTATGAGCTAATGGTTAAAAATTATTCATTTTATCAATTTGCGATGACAGTTCGTGGTCGAAAAGATAATAAAGGACAGTTAGCTGAGCAAATTTTTGATGATCTTGCGTTTCCTAAACATGAAGACAACTTTCATGTGTTATCTGAATACATTGAAACCGAAAGCGAATTTACTTTACCGATGTATGTCTTTGATGATTTATACGAAGAGTACGCAGAATGGTTAAAATTTTAGTAAGTCATTTAGTTAACAAACATGAAGTTTTAATAAATAGGGAGTGTAATCTTGAATTCAAACTTTCTTTAACGAATTCAGATACACTCCCACGTTTTATTTGCTATGTTTCTGTTACAAGGGCATACTTAAATTATATTTATTTAATTTTTAAAGGATACTTCTTCCGACTCATGTATCTTTAAATGAATTATTTAATAATAAAGATAGTAGATAATTAAACATTCATTTTATAATAATGAGAATCATACTTTACATAAATTAAATGTTCGATTATCTAAAAATAAAGGGAGTGATGACGTGAGTAATGAGACTAAAAATGAAGATACATTTCCTCATAATGATAAAAAACAAACATCATCTCAACACAAAAAGAAAGTAAAACTTAAAATATGGCAATTTGTCCTCATCATCTTAGGCGTTATGATACTAACCGCCGCAATTACCATAGCAGCAACGATTATAGTTAGTCATAAAATAAGCGGACTCAATAAAGACCAACGTGCTAATTTAAAAAAGATTGAATTTGTTTACAAAAAATTGAGTAAAGATTACTACAAAAAGCAAAGTTCCGATAAGCTCACTCAATCTGCAATCAATGGCATGGTTAAAGAATTAAAAGATCCATACTCAGAGTATATGACTGCTGAAGAGACAAAACAATTTAATGAAGGTGTTTCAGGAGATTTTGTAGGAATAGGTGCAGAAATGCAGAAGAAAAATGATCAAATTAGCATTACAAGTCCTATCAAAGATTCACCAGCTGAAAAAGCAGGAATCCAACCTAAAGACACCGTTACTAAAGTCAATCATCATTCAGTTGTAGGTAAACCACTCGATCAAGTTGTTAAAATGGTACGAGGCAAAAAAGGTACTAATGTAATTTTGACAATCAAACGCGGTTCTCAAGAAAAGGATATTAAAATTAAGCGAGACACCATTCACGTTAAAAGTGTTGAATACGAGAAAAAAGGTAATGTCGGTGTTTTAACTATTAACAAGTTCCAAAATAACACGTCTGGCGAATTAAAATTTGCTATCATCAAAGCTCACAAACAAGGCGTTCGAAATATCGTTTTAGATTTAAGAAATAATCCCGGAGGCTTACTAGAGGAAGCTGTAAAAATGGCTAACATCTTTATTGACAAAGGAAAAACTGTCGTTCAATTAGAAAAAGGCGATGACAAAGAACAACTAAAAACGTCGAATGATTCATTAAATCAAGCTAAAGATATGAAGATTTCTATCTTAGTTAATGAAGGATCAGCAAGTGCTTCGGAAGTCTTCACTGGAGCATTGAAAGATTATCATAAGGCTAAAGTTTATGGTTCTAAAACGTTTGGTAAAGGGATTGTTCAAACAACTCGAGAATTCGATGATGGTTCACTTATTAAGTATACTGAAATGAAGTGGCTTACACCTGATGGTCATTATATCCATGGCAAAGGAATCAAACCAGATGTCACAATCGCAACACCTAAATATCAATCACTTAATGTCATTCCTAACAATAAGACGTATAAAGAAGGCGACTCAAATAAAAACGTTAAAACAATGAAAATTGGATTAACTGCTCTAGGATATAAAATTGATAATGAATCAACAACTTTTAATTCAGCATTAAAAGCAGAAATTAAAGCTTTCCAAAAAGATAACCACTTAAACGTAACAGGTAATTTTGACAAACAAACAAATGATAAATTTACGCAACAATTAGTTGAGAAATCCAATAGAAACGATACAGTGTTAGAACAATTATTAGATAAACTATAATAGTTTTATGAACCCAATGGTTTGTCACTTTTTCTTTAACAATAAGTGCTTAGTAATGCTGTGTTTTTCGATGATTAAATAGTTTCTTGGCATAACATAAAAGAAACTTATAATTACCGTTCCGAAGTTTAATATACGTCTCATTTGTTTATTTATAAATGAGGCGTATAAATTTTTTATTTTAAAAGAGGTGTTTTAGAAACATGATTAGATTAGCAACAAAAAATGATTTACCTAATATTGAAAAGCTTGTTGATGAATCAAAAGAATTAATGAGAGAATTCAATAATAACCAATGGGATGAAAAATACCCCGCTACAGAGCATTTTGAAGAAGACATCGATTCTGAAACAATTTATGTTTTAGATGTTAATCAAACAATTTATGGTTTCATTGTTATCGACCAAAACCAATCAGAGTGGTATGATGACATTGATTGGCCAGTCAATCGAGAGGGTGCTTATGTCATCCATCGTTTAGCTGGATCTAAAGATTATAAAGGTGCAGCAACAGAACTTTTTCAATTCGCGGTAGATTTAACTGAAGAATACGGTATTCATGTCATTCTTACAGACACGTTTGCGCTCAATAAACCTGCGCAAGGTCTATTTGAGAAGTTTGGATTTACTAAAGTTGGTGAAGCTGAAATTGATTATCATCCATTTGATAGAGGTGCTCCTTTTTACGCATATTATAAAAACATATAAGAATAGAGGTAGTATTTATGACAAAAATTGCATTTACTGGTGGAGGAACAGTAGGCCATGTATCAGTAAACTTGAGTCTCATTCCTACTGCTATTGCTAAAGGCAACAAAGCATTTTATATCGGCTCAAAACACGGTATCGAAAGAGAAATGATAGAATCTCAACTACCTGATATTGACTATTATCCAATATCAAGTGGTAAACTACGTCGTTATTTATCATTTGAAAATGCAAAAGATGTCTTTAAAGTTCTGAAAGGAATTTTAGATGCTCGCAAAATATTAAAAAAACAACAACCAGATTTACTTTTCTCAAAAGGTGGTTTTGTTAGTGTGCCAGTTGTCATTGCTGCACGCTCATTAAAAATACCAACAATCATTCATGAATCTGATTTAACACCTGGATTAGCGAATAAAATTTCTCTTAAATTTGCTAAAAAAATCTATACAACATTTGAAGATACATTGGCTTATCTTCCAAAAGATAAATCAGATTTTGTTGGCGCTACTGTGCGTGAAGATTTAAAACAAGGGAATCAAAAACGTGGTTATCAATTAACTGGATTTGATCATGATAAGAAGGTCTTACTTGTAATGGGCGGAAGCCTCGGTAGCAAGAAATTAAATGAAATCATCAGACAAAACTTAGAACCACTACTTCATGACTATCACATCATACATTTAACTGGTAAAGGGCTTGTCGATTCATCTATCAACAAAGAAGGCTATATACAATATGAATTTGTAAAAGATGACTTAACTGATTTATTAGCCATTACAGATACAGTAGTAAGTCGTGCTGGGTCAAATGCTATATACGAATTTTTAACTTTACGAATTCCCATCCTCCTTGTCCCACTAGGTTTAGATCAATCACGAGGAGATCAAATTGATAATGCTAAAAACTTTGAATCTAAAGGATATAGTAGACATATACTTGAAGATGACCTCACTGACATTAAACTTTTAGAAGCGTTAAGTAATATTGAAAAGCATCGTGAAAGCATTATTAAACAAATGGAAACTTATAAAGAAAGTTATACGAAAGAAGATTTATTTGATAAAATAATCCATGATGCATTAAATAAGTAGGGGGCACCAATCATGAATCGTTGGAAACGCATTTCGTTACTCATTGTATTTACACTCATCTTCGGTATTATCGCTTTTTTCCATGAATCTCGTCTTGTAAAATGGATTGATAATGAAGTATATGAGTTTATCTATTCATCTGAAAGCTTCATCACTACTTCAATTATGCTTGGAGCCACTAAAATTGGAGAAGTATGGGCTATGGTGACATTATCACTAATATTAGTTGCATATTTGATGATTAAACGGTATAGAATAGAAATGTTATTTTTTGCTCTAGTGATGAGTTTATCAAGTATTCTTAATCCTATATTAAAAAATATTTTTGATAGAGAACGACCTACATTGCTTCGATTAATAGATATCTCAGGCTTTAGTTTTCCAAGTGGTCATGCCATGGGCTCAACTTCATTCTTCGGTAGTGCCATTTATATTTTAAACCGCCACGGTTCTGGACTTTCAAAAGGTGTACTTATTGGTTTGTGCGCCTTATTCATATTACTTATTTCTACATCTAGAGTCTATTTAGGTGTGCATCACCCAACAGATATAATTGCTGGAATCATTGGTGGTGCATTTTGTATCGTATTATCAACTTTCATTCTAAGAAAGCAACTTGTAGTTTAATAAAAAAATAAAATCGATTTGTCACTCAACATCCACCTCGAAAAGCAACTATATTTTGAGGTGGATTATTTATGACATATTGTAATATGAACTTAAAAATTTTTAATGCTATATTAATTTTTTTGTTTTATCTTTGGTAACACTAAGACTAAAAACATTGTTATATTAACGTTTTTAGTCTTTTTCCTTTTGAAAATTAAATAACAAAGATTTTTGATTTACGAAAACTTAATTTTGGAAAAAGTTTGTTTTAAAAGTGTCTATCTATACTTAGTTTGTGAGTATATTTTCAAAGGAGTAAAGACATGATACAAATCAAGGATTTAAACAAGGTATATGAAAATGGTAGTCACGCAGTAAAGAATTTTAATTTAGATATTGCTGATAATGAATTTGTAGGTCCATCTGGATGTGGGAAATCTACTACTTTACGTATGATTGCAGGTCTTGAAGAAATAAGCGAAAGGCAAATCACTGTAGATGGTAAAGTCATTAACGACCTACAACCGAAAGATCGTAATATTTCAATGGTATTCCAAAATTACGTATTATATCCTCATATGACGGTATATAAGAATTTAGCTTTTGGTCTTAAAATACGTGGAATCAAAAAGAAAGTGTATGATGAAAAGATTCAACAAGCTGCTAAAATTCTTGAAATCGAAAACTTGTTAGGTTGAAAACCTAAAGCACTATCAGGAAGGCAACGACAACGTGTCGCATTAGGTCGTGCCATCGTTAGAGAAGCTCAAATCTTTCTTATGGATGAGCCATTATCAAATTTAGACGCTAAATTAAGAAGTACGATGTGAAGCGAAATTATTAAAATACATAATCAAATGAAAGCAACTACCATTTACATGACACATGACCGAACTGAAGCAATGACAATGGCATCACGTATCGTCATTTTGAATCAAGGGGAGATTCAACAAATTGGAACACCAGAAGATATCTATAATTGCCCGGACAATGAATTTGTTGCAACCTTTATTGGCAGTCCATCAATGAATATGATGACAATTACAAATCATATTGATGCATAGTATATCAATGGATTAAAGATAGCTGACCAATCTGCTATTGATTGTACTTCTCAAATTCAATGTAGATTGGGGATACGCCCTGAAGATTTAAAGCTAATTACCGATATTGAGGAATCTCAATATCCTATTCAATTAAGTCATTTAGTTATTGATTTGGTAGAACTCACTGGCGCATACCAGTTACTTCATTGTCATTTAGAAAATCAAAAAATTATCGCAGCTGTTGATAGTAATTTAAATTTCAACATCGGACAAACTGTATCTTTTGGCATCAATCCAACCGATGCTCATTATTTCAATATTTCTTCGGGTGAACGTTTACGTCAGGAGGTTACGTCACAATGAAGCCAAATAACAAAAGACATCAAGTTCATCACACTCATCAAAAATCTTTATTACAACGTATTTGGGAACATAAAATTTTATATTTGATGATTTTACCTTGCTTGTTTTTTTATCTCATTTTTAATTACATGCCAATGACGAGTCTTGTGTTAGCCTTTAAAGATTTTCGCTTTGATACTGGAATCATAGGTGGGGAATGGAAAGGACTTCATTACTTCTCACGCTTTTTGATTCACGTTGTGCACAGATTATTATTAATACGTTAGTGATTAGTGCAATGAAACTCATTTTAGCACTTCCTTTTCCTATCATTCTTGCGATTATGTTTAGCGAGATTAAAGAATCTAAATTAGGAAAAATACAAGGTGCTTTTCAAGGCACCTTATATATTCCACACTTCTTATCTTGGGTGGTCGTAGTTGGTATCTTTAAAAAATTACTCGCACCTGATGATGGCCTCATCAGTCAATTGATTCAACAGTTAGGAGGTAGTGGTTCGACGTACTTCATGATGAATCCAGAGTATTTCCACACTATCACGTTCTCAAGCTATCTTTGGAAAAATGTAGGATGGGACTCAATCATTTACTTTGCGGCAATTATGAGTATTAATCCAGAAATTTATGAATCAGCAGCAATTGATGGAGCAAACCGCTTCAAACAAATTATTCATATTACATTACCAATGTTAACACCAACCATCGTTATTCTTTCTATCATTTCTTTGGGAGATATTTTAAAAGCTGGTTTCGATCAAATCTTTTTACTTAAAACACCTGGAAGTTCAAATGTTTCTGAAATCCTTGATACGTTTGTAATTCGAACGGGGATTGAACAAGGGGACTTTAGTTACGACATCGCTATTAGTCTACTTCAAGGTGTAATAGGACTGATTGCAGTTGTTCTAATAAATAGAATTGCCGATAAAAAATTAAATACTTCACTATACTAAGGAGAATGTATATGGATAAGAAATCGCTCATCATCTTACTCATAATGATCGTACTGATTGCATCAGCATGTGGAAGAAATCATACACAAAATGATGCAAAACGAAAAGCAGATGCTAAAGGTAAACCAAGCACATGGATAGCAGATAGAAAACTAAAAGGTCTTGTTTTTGAAAGTGATAATGACGCTTCTCCGAAAATGAATAAAGAAATCGCTCAGGAATTAAAGAAAAAGACTGGTATCACACTAGAGCTTCAAACAGTTTCAAATGACGATTCTACTGAGGCACTAACATCAGGACTTGCTTCAGGTGATTTACCAGATTTTATTGTCTATTATCTCGATGATAGCGGGCATCCAGAAATGAAAGTATTAACTAAAGCAGCAAAGCAAGGACGTCTAACAAATCTTACTAAAATGCTAAAAGATACTAAAATTTACAGTAAATATTTTAAAAAAGGTTATCTACCCAAAGATACCAAAGATAATATCATGTTTAATAAAGAGTTAGACGAAACATAACCTAGTACATATGGGTATTAATCGACATGCGGGTCAAGAAGAACGACGTACGGTGGGTGGCCCATATGTACGCCGAAATATTATGGAAAAATTAAATATTAAACCTTCATCTATTCATACGTCTAAAGATGTCGAATGTTTAGCGGAAAAGATGAAAGAACATCATTTCAAAGATGATAATGGAAAAGAAATTACACCTATTGGGTCCTACTGCATGGGGCGAAGATGATCGCACGAAATTTTACAATGATCTCGTGTGGACAGGACAAGCAGATGAAAAGTTTTTAAATAAAGGAAAGAAAATTGTGCATGAATCTCAAACAGATTATCCAATGAAACGTGTACGATATGTCAAAAACTTGATGGATAAAGGATTAATGACTAAAGAATTTTATACAATGGAAGAGAATAAAGCTAAAGAAGGCTTAGTTAATGGTTCGTGGGGCATCGTGTCAGATTTGCATAACTTTGTTACAGAAAATCAAAATATGAAATACGTTCCTTTAGGACCGCTCAATACAGTAAAAGGTAAGTTTAGAGTTAAAAACCATATAAATCTGGAGCCAATGGCTGGGCTGTACCTAGTATCACAGAACATCCAGAAGATGTCGTAAAACTAGCTGACTTCTTAGCCAGTCGTGAAGCAAAATTATTGGGTCAATATGGTATCAAAGGACGTGACTATACGTTAGATAAAAAGGCAATCCTCATGTCAAGCCTGAAGTCCTTAAAGAAATCAAAACTAATCCTGAAAAAGCTAAAAAACGTGGCTTCAGAGGCGCTGGTGCTTATTGGGCAGATCATTTGGGCTATACAGATATCGATAATAAAAAAGATTTTGGTGAAACAGAGTATGGTGATAACACTAAGACTCATAAAACGACACCGGAAAAAATAGCTGATATGTGGCATTATGACGAGCGTCAAAAGCATGCCAAAATTGTTAATGGCCTTACTGTTAAATCATTTTTATCTAAATACGAATATGGTGAAGATTTAGAAATTGCAATTGATGATTATGATGATGCTATTAAACGTGCTTATTATTCCCATTCTGATAAAGAAGCTCAACAAATTATAGATAGTGCTGAAGCACGTCTCAAAGATGCAGGACTTGATCAGTTTGAAAAATACGTCGAACATCAACGCGACTATAAAAATACTCAAATCATTTATTAAAAGGGTGACTTAAACAATGAATATTCCAAAAGATAAAAGTGCAATCATCATTCGTATTTTCTCAATCATTTTTATTTTAGTCATGGTTGTATCAATTATATTACCTATGATTAATATTTTCGCTTTAGCTTTTAATTCAGGGGTAGATGCTCAAAAAGGTGGCATCACATTCTATCCTCGTAAGTTTTCTCTAGACAATTTTAAAGAAATATTTAAACAGGTAACTTTACTCAATGCTTTATTCATTAGTATTGCTAAAACTGTGATTGGCACAATACTTAGTGTCATTTTAACTGCGATTGCGGCGTATGTTTTAACTATAAAGACGTTACCATTTAGGAGAGTTATTTCATTATTTCTCGTGTTTACAATGTTATTTAGTGCTGGAGTTGTACCACTCTATATTCTGTTAAATCAATTACATTTAACAGATACGTTTTGGGTTTATATCCTCCCTTCACTTTATATTGTTTATAACATTTTAATTATACGTACTTTTTTAATCAGCTACCTTCAGGAGTGATTGAATCAGCACGCGTTGATGGATGCAATGATTTTCAAATCTTTTGGAAAATCGTTTTACCTATGAGTAAACCAGTAGTAGCATCTATTACATTATTTAATACAGTTAGTCAATGGAACGATTGGTTTACAGGTGCATTTTTCGTACGTAACCCAAACCTCAAACCATTAGCAACTGTGTTACAAGACATGTTAACAAGACAAGCAGCCATCGCCGATGCATTAAAACAAAAATCTGGCTCTTACGCAATGTTAGATAAGTTAACAATAACAAGAGATTCAATGCAAGTGGCAATGATTGTACTGATGACCATTCCAGTATTATTCCTATTCCCATTCGTCCAAAAACACTTTGTCAAAGGTATAAATATTGGTTCCACTAAAGAGTAAAGGAGATAAAATAATGACAACAATATTACAGTTGAGTGATTTACATATAGGTCCTAACAACAACGAAAAAGATCAAAAGACATATTGATTTAATCCATCATATGATGACACATTACAAACCTGACATTACTATATTAACAAGCGATCAAATTTGGTCAGAGGGTGTTCTAGATTCAGGACGTGTCTATACTGAGTTAATGAATTATTTAAATCAATATGATACAAAAATTGCTACAACATTTGGCAACCATGATACCGAAAGCATTTTAAAACGATGTGATTTACGTGAGATTGAAGATAAACATTCTGAAAATTACATCCAAAAGCATCATCAATGTATTATTGATGATAAAGAGGCATACACGATTGAAATTTAATATTGATGGTGCACTCACTCATATTTTCTATATTATTGGCGGCGGTGATTATAATCCATTTAGCATCGGAGATTATGATTTTATTCATCCAGAACATGTACATTGGCTTAAACAAACCTATAAAGCTTATCAAGGAGAATATCACAAAAGCTTTCATCATAATTTATTATTTACACATATCCCACTTCAAGAATATAGAGAAATTGAGAATGTAAAAGAGTTCCATGGTAGTTTTAATGAACCCATTGCTTGTTCTAAAATTAACTCTGATTTATTTAGTCAAATGTTACTAAATAGAGATATAGAAGGTATGTTTGTTGGCCACGATCATGATAATGATTTTACAATTAATTTATATGGTATCCGTTTAAACTTCGGTCGTGTTAGCGGTTATAACACATACGGTGATTTACAACGAGGTGCTCGATTAATTGAACTTAGTCCAAACGGTTTTTATAAATCGAAAGTCTTAGAATTTGATGATCGTTTCTAAAACAAACTTTCGAGCACTATATATTCCCATCTTAATAGAGCAACCCTTTATATTGATTGATTATGAGTCAAACAGATACATTAATGTTAAATAGTTACAGTACAGAAGCCATTGCAGCATCAAGTTTATCGACTCAAATTATAATGCTTATGACTTTTTTAGTGACTATCATACACGTAGGAACAAGTATACGTTTGGTACACCTCAAAGAACACAATGATTTAAGTATTTCTAAAGAAATTTATCATAATCTATCACTTAACCTGGTTGTTTCACTCATATTTACGATAGTTATTGGTATTCTGTTTTCACAAATATTGTGGCTTTTTCAAGTACCCAAAGATATCTTTCGCTTAACATATCAATTTGGTTTAATTTTACTCAGTGTCTTCACTTTAATAACATGTCAAATGTTTATAGGGACTGTGTTACGTATGGTTAATCATGCCAGATCTACAACGAGGATAACTGTAATCAGTAATATGACCAACATTTTGTTAAATAGCATTGTGCTTTTTGTGGTACCACATCAAATAGGTAATCCAGTATTAGCAGTGGCAACTGCTATCAGTCGTTTAATTGGCTGTGTATTAGCAACAATAACTTTGTTACGTGTTTATCGTCCTCAGTTAAGTGATTTTAAATTAAGTTGGTACAAGATACACAGTGTCTTATCTTTAGGTGTACCAAGTGCTGGTGAACAGATTTCATATAATTTAGCTCAAACGTTTACGACAGCGTTCATTGCGATGTTGGGAACTCAAGTTATAGCCGCTAAATCTGTTTCTACTGTATTAAGTAGTATTTCTTTTAGTTATGCCATGGCATTTAGTACAACAAGTCAAATTTACTTTGGAAAGCTTATTGCACATCAACGAAATAAAGTTCTGCAACAAAGTGTGAACAAAAGTATATTATTTAACATCATGCAATCTTTCATAATTATGTTTTGTGTTGTGATTGCCTTTATTATGTTAGGTCCTTTAATAACGCATGATACACAAACGTATCATCTTATTATCTATTATTTATCAATCTTAATAGGCTTAGAACCCCTTCGTGCAATTAATAATTTAATTGCGGATTTATTAAATGTAGCTGGAGATATACGTTTTCCTGTAACAGTAAGTATTTTAACGACTTGGATTTTACTTTTACCAGGGAGTTACATATTAGGTATTAAATGCGGTTTCGGTTACACAGGAATTATTCTAGTGAATATTGTGGATGAAGGTTTGAGATTTATTTTAATGTTTAAAAGATGGCGTAAAGGTCGCTGGAAAGCACTCATGAAGCAGATTGGAGTATAAATGATTTATGTATAAAAGAAATGAACGTTTAAGTTTGATTCGAAAACGCATTAGTCAATATGGTGAAGTCGCTGTTAAAGATTTAGCCTTATTTCTTCAAGTGACACCTGAAACTGTGCGTAGGGATTTAGAAATATTGGAATACGATAAACTGATTACACGTACTCATGGTGGCGCAATTAAATATAATCATATGAACAAAGAGAAACCTTATACAAATAAATGGCACAAACAAGCTCATGTTAAATCACGAATAGCTAAAAAAGCAGCATCACTCATACAACCTGGAGAGATTATTCTCATTGATGGTGGCACAACTACTGGTAGAATCCCTAAATTTCTTAATCATATTACTCAAGTAACTATAGTTACAAATTCTTTGAAAATCACAGATGAATTGAACCGTGCTATTGAAAGACAACGAATTCAAGGTGAGACGGGCAAAACAAACACGGAGCAGGATGTAGTGAGAGGTCATATGACAAATGAATTATTACAAAGATTCAAATTTGATCAAGCATTGATTTCTTGCGGTTCATTTGATACAAGCGATTGTTATGAATATGATTTAGAAGAAGCACATGCAAGTCATCTTATGATTGGGCAAAGTAAAACGAGTTATCTCTTAGCTGATAGTAGTAAACGTGATGCTAATGCTGCTCCGTATTGATGTGTTTAAGGAAATTGATTTTATGATTTCTGATTATGCAAGACCACAAAATATGACTCAATTTAATCACAAGAATTGGTTACAAATCTAATTCATAAAACGATGGGTATTAATGGGATAAGTATAAGTTGCGCTAACCACCTTGTGATAGCGCAACTAAAAAAGCAGTGGACCTCAAGTGTCAAAGGTCTACTACTTTTATTGAAACGTTGTTTCTCAACGTTAGTCTTTTACGGGCATATAAAAGGGGATAATTGAAAATGACCAATCCAATAAAACGTCATGTATGTGGGGGGAATGTTCTAGTTGGAATTGATAATCATTTTCAATTAGTATTATACAATATTGAGAGCTATTGTCAATTAGAAACCTAAATTTTTTTCTAAAACACGGTCTAGTGTTAAGAAGAGCCGTCAAATCAATAATGAGTGATAATTATTTTTTCAGAATTACGATGGCATTCATGATAAAATAGAATAAGTAAATAGAGATAGATTATTAACAAATATTAACAATTAAATTTTACATCTTTTTCAACAAATCTCTATTGAGTAAGATGTATCATGAGGTGCAAATATGACAAATATTTTAATCGTAGAAGACGAGCAAAATCTCGCTCGATTTATAGAACTTGAACTCACGCATGAAAACTATCATGTAGACATTGAAAATGATGGCCGTATAGGTTTAGAAAAAGCATTAACTAAGTCGTACGACCTCTTTATTTTAGATTTAATGCTTCCAAATATTAATGGATTAGAAATTTGTAGACAAATTCGTCAAAAGCAATCGACACCAATCATCATTATTACAGCTAAGAGCGACACATATGATAAAGTAGTGGTATTGGACTACGGTGCCGATGACTATATCGTTAAACCATTCGATATTGAAGAACTTCTCGCAAGAATTAGAGCAGTTTTACGCCGACAACCTCAAAAGGATATCATTGATATTAATGGCATTATTATTGATAAAGAAGCTTTTAAAGTGACAGTGGACGGTGAACAATTAGAGTTAACCAAGACTGAATATGATTTATTGTTTGTTTTAGCCGAAAATAGAAATCATGTCATGCAACGTGAACAAATTTTAGATCACGTATGGGGGTTCAATAGTAAAGTTGAAACCAATGTCGTTGATGTATACATCCGATATTTGCGAAATAAATTAAAACCTTTTAATAAAGAGAAGTCTATTGAAACCGTTCGTGGAGTAGGATATGTGATTCGATGATCAAACGCCAAAAATTAAAATACAAATGGATGTTAATCACAACGCTTATTACCTTTACTACTATATTATTATTTTGTTTAATAATTATTTTCTTTTTAAAAGATACATTAAGAAATAGTGAACTCGATGAAGCTGAGAGAAGTTCAAATGATATTGCCAACCTGTTTCATTCTAAACCTTTAAATGATATTTCAGCCTTAGACTTGAACGCCTCTTTAGAAAACTTCCAAGAAGTACTTATCTATGATGATAAAGGAAGAAAATTAATTCAAACTTCAAATGATAATATTGCTGTCTCTTATACACATCTCGAGCCCACGAGACGCTACGCTATCTCGTATGC
>ERZ1031010.9-NODE-9-length-25040-cov-29.626616_pt1 | contig 25040 bp, 26 predicted proteins | sample MGYA00518594_ERZ1031010 | MGnify/ENA primary metagenome ERZ1031010 (study PRJEB33718, sample SAMN03159722) | human skin metagenome | collected 2014-05-20 | study: EMG produced TPA metagenomics assembly of the PRJNA266117 data set (Human skin bacterial metagenome and... | reverse complement strand
AGATGTGTATAAGAGACAGATGTTATATGATGGTCATTTTAGGTTTTACTTTAAGGAAAAAATAATGTGACTATATCAGTAATCAGGTTCTAAAATAAATTCTAATTAATGGAATTATCTTAGGGCCCATTTTTTTACCATGATTTTTAGTATGAACATCTTAGAATACTAAATTATTTGAAGAGAAAAATTTACAGTTTCACTACAAATTAACGTGAATACATAAAAACTCCCACTTAGTTTTTCAACATGTGGGAGTATAAAATAAATTTATTTGCATTATGATTTTGATTCTTTTTTCTCTCGAGTGTTACTTTTGGGTTTCTTAGAAGAATGTTGACTTTCTTTATCATCTTCATTTACTTTCATAATGACAGGTAAAATCATAGGTTTACGTGCTGTCTTTTCATAAAGGTAAGGGTGAAGTGTTTCAATAATTGAAGATTTAATTTGATGCCACTGGATGTCTTTATTACTGTTCAATTTAGATATAACATCTGTTTTAATCTTACGTTGTGCATCATAAATTAATTGGCCAGACTCACGCATATAAACAAAGCCACGAGAGATAATATCAGGACCTGAAAGCAACGTATTAGTATTAAAGTCGATACTAACTACTACAATTACTAACCCTTCTTCAGAAAGTAACTTACGGTCTCTAATAACCACATTCCCTATATCACCAATACCGCTACCATCTACAAGTACATTTCCAGATGGAATTCTTCCAGCTTTACGTGCTGAATCATGTGTTAAGGCTAACACATCACCAATGTCAAATATAAACACATTATCTTCATCTATACCACATTGAACACCTGTTTCACCGTGAGCTTTTAACATACGATACTCACCGTGAATAGGTAAGAAGTATTTTGGTTGAATAAGGCGTAACATTAACTGTTGATCACCTTGTGAACCGTGACCAGAAGTATGAATATTAGAAATCTTACTGTGAATCACATCAGCACCTGCTTTATATAAAGCATTGATTGTGCGGTTAATACTTTTAGTGTTCCCTGGAATAGGAGATGAGCTGAAGACAACAGTATCCTCAGGAATAATTTTAATTTGTTTATGAGTACCATTGGCAATTCTTGATAAAGCTGCCATTGGTTCGCCTTGAGAACCGGTACAAAGAATTAATAATTCATGTTTAGGAATACTATTTATCTTATTAGGTTCTATAAATGTCTCAGGTGGAGCTTTAATATAACCTAATTCCATCCCAATTTTAATATTATTTTCCATTGAACGACCAAATGTTACGATTTTACGATTATATTTTATTGCAGCTTCTACTGCTTGTTGAACACGATAAATGTTTGAAGCGAATGTTGCAAATATAATACGACCTTTACAATTTCTGAAAATTTTATCCACATTTTGTCCAACTTCACGTTCGCTTAGAGTAAAATCTGGGACAAGTGCATTTGTTGAATCAGAAAGTAAACAGAGAACACCTTCTTCACCCAATTTTGCCATTTTAGCAATGTTAGCTGGTTCGCCAACAGGTGTGAAATCGAATTTAAAATCTCCAGTGTGTACTATTTTACCCTCAGGTGTATCAACGATAACACCATAAGCTTCTGGAATACTATGAGTAGTAAGATAGAATGAGACTTCGAAATGTTTAGATTTAATTACACTATTTTCATCAATTTCATGTAGTTCAGTAGTTCTTAGTAGATGATGTTCTTCTAATTTATTACGAATAAGACCTAATGCTAATGGACCACCGTAAATAGGTACATTAATTTGTTTTAATAGGAAGGGCACACCGCCTATATGGTCTTCGTGTCCATGAGTGATAAACAGACCGACAATTTTATCTTGGTTCTGTTCTAAGTAAGTGTAGTCAGGAATGACATAGTCAATGCCTAAAAGGTTATCATCAGGGAATTTAATTCCAGCATCGATAATTACAATTTCATTTTTATACTCGATAGCATAGGTATTCTTACCAACTTCACCTAGACCACCAAGCGCATATACACCTACTTCATTTGAATGTAGTTGCTTCATTATTCAGCGTTCTCCACATTAAAATTAGGTGAATGTTCTTTCTCGTATTCTAAGTGTGCGCCCTCTAATTTAGTAATAAATTCAATGTTAAAATTGCGGTCTTTTAAATAACGTCTTACTTGTTCTTCCGTTTGTCCTTCAACATAGATAGTTTGTGTATTTTCTCGAACGATGACTTCGTCTTTGTTATGTTGATAAAATACTTTAAATACTGCCATTTTTAAAATTTCCTCCTAAATACTTATTTGTTCATATTTACGACCCTAGCGGTAAATACTCGGGTTATTAAAGAGCTATATATATATGCATTTAAAATTCTTTCTTCAATAATTAGTGTTCTAAGATTTTAAGTTTTAGAAACATACTAGCTCAATCTAAACTTTGGTTTGAACAACGCTCGTTTAATTTCACTGCCCAGTATGTTCTCTAGGGTAATAATGTCGTTCAATATTTGAAATTAGTATAATTTTACTAAGATTTCAGTTAACTTTTATTTTACATGATGTTTTTGAATAAATAAAGCAGTTTTATCTTACTTAATTGATTCTCGTTTCTACAGTTTAGAATTATTAATGAGTAAATAGTGCTTTTAATAAAAAATACTTCACTAAGCATGTTTTAAATACAACTTAGTGAAGTGTTAGACTTAAATTTATTAATTATACCTCTACGGCATCTTCATGCGGTTTTAAAGGTTCATTAGCATCGATATAGTCATAAAACATGATGCCATTTAAATGGTCAATTTCGTGTTGGAAAACAATTGCAGGATAACCTTTGAGACGCAGTTTAACTTCATTACCGTCAATATCTTGAGCTTTAATCGTAATTCTATTATGACGGTGTACTAATCCTGGAATATTTTCATCAACACTAAGGCAACCTTCGCCTGTAGGTAAGTAAGCTTCCTGAACGCTATAGCTCATAATTTTAGGATTTACGAGCATATAATCATATGATTTACCATTACCATCATCAGGTAAATAAACTGCAATCATACGTTTTGCTACATTTATTTGAGGTGCAGCTAAACCTACACCAGAACGTAAACCATAACGTTTAGCAGTTTCTTCATCTTGACTATTGATTAAAAATTCACGCATTGCACATAAAGTTTTTTTATCTTCATCTGAAAGTGGAAAGCTTAATTCTTTGGCCTTTTCACGAAGTGTTGGATGACCATCTTTAATAATATCTTTCATTGTTAACATGTCATACACCTTCCTTATTTATTAATATATCAGATAAATTAGACTTAAGTACATTATTAGATACTTGTAATCGTGAAGATATGTTTTGAGTTGGTTTACAGTGGAAGAGCATTTTATTATAAAGTTAAAATGAAATGTACACAATAGCTTAATATTGATTTATGTTTAAATATTATTTAATATTACAAACGAACAACTATGAGGAGGTAACAGTTAATGAAGTTCGGAAAAACTGTCGCAATTGTCCTAACGTCAACAGTGTTATTAGCTGGATGTACTACTGATAAGAAAGAAATAAAAAAATATGATGACCAAGTTCAAAAAGCTTTTGATCAAGAGAAATCAGTAAATAGTACCAGTAAAAAAATAAATAAATTTGAAGAAGACAAACAAAAGTTATTTAAAAAAGTTAACAACAAAGATCAAAATACAAGAAAACAAGCCGCGAAAGATATCGTAAGTAACGTAGAAAAACGCCAAAAAGAATTTAAAAATGAAGAGAATGCTTTAAATAATTCAGAAAAAGAATTTAAGAAAGCAAGGCAATATATGAATCATATTGAAAACAAAGCTAAGAAAAAAGAAGTCAAAGAATTAGACGATGCGATTAAAGAAAAATACACAGCCCACAACGCTTATGCAAAGGCTTACAAAAAGGCGCTTGGTAAAGAAAAAGATCTGTTTACTTATTTGAATGAAGAGAATGCAACACAATCTGAAGTAGATAGTAAATCTAAAGACTTATCTAGTGCTTATAAGGATATGAATAAGAAATTCAAAACATACTCAAAAGCCATGAGAAAGGTAACAAGAGAGAAACAGGATGTAGATCAATTTAAATAACTAAATGAAGTAATACAGTTGTACGGTTTATACTATAACAGTACGTATGACTGTATTATTTTACGTTAAAACAGAACTTTATGAAATCGTTTAACAGGCAATTTCATTTATGATACAATTAAGGAGGATAAAATGAATTTCTATTTAAATGGGAAAGGTATGGTGAATTGAATGGCTCCTAAGTTACAAGCCCAATTCGATGCAGTTAAAGTTTTAAATGAAACTCAATCGAAATTTGAAATGGTTCAAATTTTGGATGAGGATGGTAATGTCGTAAATGAAGACTTAGTACCTGATTTAACAGATGAACAATTAGTAGAATTAATGGAAAGAATGGTATGGACACGCATTCTTGATCAACGTTCAATCTCACTAAATAGACAAGGACGTCTTGGTTTCTACGCGCCAACAGCTGGTCAAGAAGCTTCACAACTTGCTTCACAATATGCATTAGAAGGCGAAGATTTCATCTTGCCTGGTTATCGTGATGTACCACAGTTAATTTGGCATGGTTTACCTTTTACAGAGGCTTTCCTGTTCTCAAGAGGGCACTTTAAAGGAAATCAATTTCCTGAAGGTGTCAATGCATTAAGTCCACAAATTATTATTGGTGCCCAGTATGTTCAAACTGCTGGTGTTGCTTTTGGACTTAAAAAACGTGGAAAAAATGCGGTAGCTATAACATACACTGGCGATGGTGGTTCTTCACAAGGCGACTTCTATGAAGGTATCAACTTTGCTTCAGCATACAAAGCACCCGCTATTTTCGTAATTCAAAATAATAACTATGCCATTTCTACTCCACGTAGTAAACAAACTGCTGCTGAAACTTTAGCTCAAAAAGCTATTTCAGTAGGTGTTCCTGGAATTCAAGTAGATGGTATGGATGCTTTAGCAGTTTATCAAGCAACATTAGAAGCACGTGAACGTGCGATAGCAGGAGAAGGTCCTACTGTCATTGAAACACTCACATATCGTTATGGATCTCATACAATGGCTGGGGATGATCCAACGCGTTATAGAACTTCTGACGAAGATGCAGAGTGGGAGAAAAAAGATCCATTAGTTCGTTTTAGAAAATATTTAGAGTCAAAAGGTCTTTGGAATGAAGATAAAGAAAATGAAGTCATTGAACGTGCTAAATCTGAAATCAAAGCAGCTATTAAAGAGGCTGACAACACAGATAAACAAACTGTTACTTCTCTAATGGATATTATGTATGAAGATATGCCTCAAAACTTATCAGAACAATATGAAATTTACAAAGATAAGGAGTCGAAGTAAGCCATGGCACAAATGACAATGGTTCAAGCGATTAACGATGCGCTTAAAACTGAACTTAAAAGAGACGAAGACGTATTAGTGTTCGGTGAGGACGTTGGTGTTAACGGTGGTGTATTCCGTGTAACTGAAGGACTACAAAAAGAATTTGGTGAGGATAGAGTATTTGATACACCTTTAGCAGAATCAGGTATCGGTGGTTTAGCACTAGGTCTAGCTGTAACAGGTTTCCGTCCAGTTATGGAGATTCAATTCTTAGGATTCATATTTGAGGTATTTGATGAAGTTGCTGGTCAAATAGCACGTACACGATTCCGTTCAGGTGGTACTAAACCTGCACCTGTAACTATTCGAACACCATTTGGTGGTGGAGTTCATACTCCTGAGTTACATGCTGATAACCTTGAAGGTATTTTAGCGCAATCACCAGGTTTAAAAGTTGTTATTCCATCAGGTCCATATGATGCTAAGGGTTTATTAATTTCTTCTATTCAAAGTAATGATCCGATTGTTTACTTAGAGCATATGAAATTATATCGTTCTTTCCGTGAAGAAGTACCTGAAGAGGAATATACAATTGAAATTGGCAAAGCAAGTGTTAAAAAAGAAGGTAATGATATTACGCTAATTGCTTATGGTGCAATGGTTCAAGAATCTTTAAAAGCAGCTGAAGAATTAGAAAAAGATGGTCACTCTGTAGAAGTTATTGATTTACGTACTGTACAACCTATTGATATAGATACTTTAGTAACTTCAGTAGAAAAAACTGGTCGTGCTGTTGTTATACAAGAAGCTCAACGTCAAGCTGGTGTAGGAGCTCTAGTAGCTGCAGAATTAGCTGAACGTGCAATTCTGTCATTAGAAGCACCTATAGCTCGTGTAGCTGCAGCTGACACTGTATATCCATTTACACAAGCGGAAAATGTTTGGTTACCTAACAAAAATGACATTGTTGAAAAAGCAAAAGCTACTTTAGAGTTTTAATCATTGTATGATTTAATCAATGGATTAGCTGACTGTAGTAATAATTAAGTAATAAAGCGTAAACTAAGTTGTAAAGGCTTTCTTATCTTGCAACTTTAGTATATATTTTAAAACTAATTTAAAAATGTAAATCTTAGGAGGACAAGAACGTGGCATTTGAATTTAGATTACCCGATATTGGGGAAGGTATCCACGAAGGTGAAATTGTTAAGTGGTTTGTTAAAGCTGGTGACGCTATTGAAGAAGATGACGTTTTAGCTGAAGTTCAAAATGACAAATCTGTAGTAGAAATTCCTTCGCCAGTAAGCGGAACTGTTGAAGAAGTTTTAGTAGATGAAGGAACTGTAGCAGTAGTTGGTGACGTTATTGTAAGAATTGATGCTCCTGATGCTGAACAAATGCAATTTAAAGGTAACCATAGTGATGCTTCTTCTAATAAAGAAGACAAACAAGAAGAAGCACCTGCGAAAGAAGAATCAACTGCCTCATCACAAACAAACGCTCAAGAAGCTTCAGCACAACAAACAGAAGTTGATGATAACAAAACTGTTAAAGCTATGCCTTCTGTGCGTAAATACGCTCGTGAAAATGGTGTTAACATTAAAGCTGTTAATGGTTCAGGTAAAAATGGACGTATTATAAAAGATAACATTGATGCCTACTTAAACGGTGGAAATACAGATTCAGATTCTAGTGAGAGTGCAGCAACTGTATCATCTAGTAGTGAAGATTCTAACACTAGTGTAAATCAAACTTTACCAGAAGGTGATTTTCCTGAGACAACAGAAAAAATCCCTGCTATGCGTAAAGCAATTGCTAAAGCAATGGTTAACTCTAAACATACAGCACCACATGTAACATTAATGGATGAAATTGATGTACAAGAGTTATGGGATCACCGTAAAAAATTCAAAGAAATTGCAGCTGAACAAGGTACTAAACTTACTTTCCTACCATATGTTGTTAAAGCTTTAGTTTCTGCATTGAAAAAATATCCAGCACTTAATACCTCATTTAATGAAGAAGCTGGAGAAATTGTACACAAATATTATTGGAACATTGGTATTGCAGCAGATACTGATAAAGGTTTGTTAGTACCTGTAGTTAAACATGCAGACCGTAAATCAATCTTTGAAATTTCTGATGAAATTAATGAATTAGCCGTCAAAGCACGTGATGGTAAATTAACTTCTGATGAAATGAAAGGTGCAACTTGCACAATTAGTAATATCGGTTCAGCTGGTGGACAATGGTTCACTCCAGTTATCAATCACCCAGAAGTAGCCATCTTAGGAATAGGCTGTATTGCTCAAAAACCAATTGTTAAGGATGGAGAAATCATAGCAGCACCGGTACTATCATTATCATTAAGCTTTGATCACAGACAAATTGATGGTGCAACTGGACAAAATGCTATGAATCACATTAAATGTTTATTAAATAATCCAGAATTATTATTAATGGAGGGGTAAAACATGGTAGTTGGAGATTTCCCAATTGAAACAGATACAATTGTAATCGGAGCAGGTCCAGGTGGATACGTTGCAGCAATTCGTGCGGCTCAACTAGGACAAAAAGTAACAATCGTTGAAAAAGGTAATTTAGGTGGTGTGTGCTTAAACGTGGGCTGTATCCCATCTAAAGCATTACTTCATGTGTCTCATCGTTTTGTTGAAGCACAACATTCAGAAAACTTAGGGGTCGTCGCTGAAAGTATTTCTTTAAACTATCAAAAAGTCCAAGAATTTAAATCATCAGTAGTTAATAAATTAACAGGTGGTGTTGAAGGTTTATTAAAAGGTAACAAGGTTAGCATCGTTAAAGGTGAAGCTTACTTTGTTGATGGAAACAGTTTACGTGTCATGGACGAAAAGAGCGCTCAAACTTACAATTTCAAACATGCGATTATAGCTACTGGATCAAGACCAATTGAAATTCCTAACTTTAAATTCGGTAAACGCGTGATTGACTCAACAGGTGCATTGAATTTACAAAAGGTGCCAAATAAATTAGTTGTTGTAGGTGGCGGTTACATTGGTTCTGAATTAGGTACAGCTTTTGCTAACTTTGGTTCAGAAGTAACTATCCTTGAAGGAGCTAAGGATATTTTAGGTGGATTCGAGAAACAAATGACGCAACCAGTTAAAAAAGGTATGAAACAAAAAGGCATCGAAATTGTAACTGAAGCGATGGCTAAATCTGCTGAAGAATCAGACAACGGTGTTAAAGTTACTTATGAAGCTAAAGGCGAAGAAAAAACAATTGAGGCTGATTATGTATTAGTAACAGTAGGTCGTCGTCCTAATACTGATGAATTAGGATTAGAAGAATTAGGTCTTAAATTTGCTGATCGTGGTTTATTAGAAGTTGATAAACAAAGTCGTACATCAATTGAAAATATCTTTGCAATAGGTGATATTGTACCTGGTTTACCGCTTGCTCATAAAGCAAGTTATGAAGGTAAAGTAGCTGCTGAAGCAATTGATGGACAAGCTGCAGAAGTTGATTATATTGGAATGCCAGCAGTTTGCTTCACTGAACCGGAATTAGCTCAAGTTGGTTATACTGAAGCACAAGCTAAAGAAGAAGGTTTATCAATTAAAGCTTCTAAGTTCCCATACGCAGCTAACGGACGTGCATTATCATTAGATGATACAAATGGTTTCGTTAAATTAATCACGCTTAAAGAAGATGATACAATTATTGGTGCCCAAGTTGTAGGTACTGGTGCCTCTGATATTATTTCTGAACTAGGTTTAGCAATTGAATCAGGAATGAATGCTGAAGATATTGCTTTAACTGTTCATGCTCATCCTACTTTAGGTGAAATGTCAATGGAAGCAGCTGAAAAAGCAATTGGATATCCAATCCATACTATGTAATAACACTTTAAATCATTTATAAATGATGAGTATATTTGAGACCTGCGATGCAGGTCTCAATTTTTCATATTAAGCATTCAAAGCATTTGTTTTATCATATTGCTCTTATACACTAATGATAAAGTTTGATTTTATAACGGAGGTTGTGATGTTAAATGGAGTATCAATATTCTTTAGATTGGTCAAATGATGAAATGATGCGAGTGATTCAATTTTTTAATAAAATAGAAAATTACTATGAATCGTCAGTTAGTGGAGAAGAGGTAATGTCTGCTTACAAAGAATTAAAAAATATTGTTCCAAGTAAAGCGGAAGAAAAACAAATTTTTAAGCATTTTGAAAATAAAAGTGGTTATAACAGCTACAAAGTTGTTCAAGAGATAAAGAATAATCCTCAACAAAACTCTTTTGGAAAAAAGTTTAACTCTTTCTCGCTGATTTAAAATTTTTTCAAAAAATCTTACTTAACAATTAACTTAAAACTATTGATTACTAAGCTAAATTCTGTTACTTTTATAAAGCACTAAACAAAATGTTTAATATTAGTAAACTTAATATAGTTTTTTTAGGTGGTTTCAAAAATGGATATAGGACATAAGTTACGTAACTTAAGACGTATAAAAAATCTAACTCAAGAAGAACTTGCGGAGCGAACGGATTTATCAAAAGGGTATATTTCCCAAATTGAAAGTCAACATGCATCACCAAGTATGGAAACATTCTTAAGTATAATAGAAGTACTCGGTACATCGGCAAGTGATTTTTTTCAAGAGACCACAAGTGAAAAAGTATTATACAAAAAAGAAGAACAAACGACATATGATGAATATGATAGAGGATACATATTAAATTGGCTTGTTACGAGTTCAAATGAATTTGATATGGAACCTTTGATACTTACTTTACGCCCAGGTGCATCATATAAAAATTTTAAACCATCTGAATCTGATACCTTTATTTACTGTATTGAAGGAGAAATCTCTTTACAGCTAGGGAATCAAGTATATAAGGCCAGTAAAGAAGATGTACTATATTTCAAGGCTAAAGATAAACATCGCTTGTACAATGAAACAAATGAAGAAGTGAGAATCTTAATTGTAGCCACAGCTTCATATTTATAAGGAGGAGTGTTTATGGAGCCATTATTATCTTTTAAATCTGTAAGTAAAGGGTTTGACGACGTGCAGATTTTGGATGGTATAGATATTGATATTGAATCAGGTTACTTTTATACATTGTTAGGACCTTCCGGCTGTGGTAAAACAACAATTTTAAAGCTAATTGCAGGATTTGAATATCCAGATAGTGGCGATATCATTTACAATAATCAACCCATTGGTAAACTACCACCCAATAAACGTAAAGTGAACACAGTCTTTCAAGATTATGCATTATTTCCACATCTAAACGTCTTTGACAATATTGCTTATGGGCTTAAATTAAAGAAGTTTAATAAATCTCAAATTAAACAAAAGGTTACAGAAGCACTTAAATTGGTCAAACTCTCTGGATATGAACAAAGACAAATTGAGGAAATGAGTGGTGGTCAGAAACAACGCGTGGCTATTGCGCGCGCAATTGTCAATGAACCAGAAATATTGTTATTAGACGAGTCTTTATCGGCTTTAGATTTGAAACTGCGTACAGAAATGCAATATGAACTACGTGAGTTACAATCTCGATTAGGTATAACTTTTATTTTTGTCACTCATGATCAAGAAGAAGCGTTAGCGCTCAGTGATTACATTTTTGTTATGGAAGATGGTAAGATACAACAATTTGGGGCACCTATTGATATATACGATGAACCTGTCAATCGCTTTGTCGCAGACTTTATCGGAGAGTCTAATATTGTTAAAGGACGAATGGTTAAAGATTTTGTTGTCAATATTTATGGACAAGATTTTGAATGTATCGATATGGGTATCCCTGAAAATAAAAATGTAGAAGTAGTGATTAGGCCAGAAGATATTTCACTAGTTACTAAAGAACAAGGCCTGTTTCAGGCACGCGTAGATTCTATGCTTTTTAGAGGCGTACATTATGAAATTTGTTGTATGGATAAAAAAGGATATGAGTGGGTAATTCAGTCTACTAAGAAAGCAGAAGTAGGTAGTGAGGTTGGTCTATACTTTGAACCAGAAGCTATTCATATAATGGTACCGGGTGAGACCGAAGAAGAATTTGACAAACGAATAGAAAGTTATGAGGATGTAGACCATGCGTAGCTTAAATAAAATGTTAATCATACCTTATCTTTTATGGATGGTTATTTTCATAATTATTCCCGTTGTCCTATTAGTCTATTTTTCATTTATAGATGTACACGGGCACTTTAGTTTAACAAATTACCAACAAATCTTAACACCACGATATTTTAAAATGTTCATAGATTCTATTTGGTATGCGGTATTAATTACGTTAATCACTCTAATTGTTAGCTTTCCTGCAGCTTATTTTATTACCTATTCAAAGTACCAAAATATTTTACTCATGGTTCTCATCATTCCAACATGGATTAATTTACTTTTGAAGACCTATGCATTTATTGGATTGCTGAGTCATGATGGTATTATAAATCAAACATTACATGTCTTTCATCTTCCGATATTCAATATGCTATTTACTAGTGGGGCCTTTCTACTCGTTGCGAGTTATATTTATATTCCATTCATGATTTTACTTATATTCAATAGTATGAAAGCTATACCTCATAATGTTATACAAGCTTCGAGTGATTTAGGAGCAAGCCCATTGACTACGTTTCGTAAAGTGATTATTCCTTTAACTAAGGAAGGTGTGATGAATGGGATACAAGTTACATTTATACCGGCCCTTTCACTATTTATGATTACAAGATTAATTGCTGGTAATAAAGTGATTAATGTAGGTACAGCCATTGAAGAGCAATTTTTAACCATTCAAAATTATGGAATGGGTTCTACCATTGCACTATTTTTAATTATTTTTATGGCTTTGATACTGATTTTGACGAAATCTAAATCATCTGATGGAAAGGGGTGACTGACGTGAAATGGTATGGAAAATTATATATTGGATTGTTAATTGCTGTACTCTACCTTCCAATATTATTTTTAATGATTTATTCATTTAGTTCAGCTGGAAACATGAGCCATTTTGAACATTTTACGTTAGAACATTACCAAACTTTATTTCAAGATGATCGCTTAATGGCAGTCATTTTTAACACCATTGCTGTAGCATTATTGGCTGCCTCTATTTCAACAGTTATAGGTACGTTTGGAGCCATTGCGTTATATTATTTACGCAATAAAAAGTATAAATTAACGCTTTTAACAATGAATAATATATTAATGGTGTCATCTGATGTCGTAATTGGTGCTTCATTTTTAATTATGTTTACAGCTTTAGGTCATTTTACGGGTTTAGGGTTAGGATTTTCTACTGTTTTGGCTTCGCATATCGCATTCTGTATTCCCATTGTGGTTATTATTGTTTTACCACAGTTATATGAAATGAATGACAACATGCTAAATGCTGCCAGAGATTTAGGGGCTAGTGAGCCTCAATTACTAAGTAGCGTGATTATACCAAATATTATGCCCTCTATTATTGGTGGATTTTTCATGGCACTCACATATTCATTAGATGATTTTACTGTTAGTTTCTTTGTGACAGGTAATGGTTTTAGCGTTTTATCAGTAGAAGTTTATGCCATGGCTAGAAAAGGTATAAGTATGGAGATTAATGCTATTTCCACAATCTTATTTGTAACTATTATATTTGGAATAATGGGCTATTACTTCATTCAACATATCGTTAGATGGCAAAATGCAATCAAGCGAGGTGTGAGTGAATGAAGCGTTTTTTACAATTGATTATTTCAGCTATAATTATTGGAATCTTATGTTTAGTAGTTAGTCATTGGTTTCAATCTAAAGAGGATACGCATACAAACGAGAAATTGTATGTATACAACTGGGGAGAATACATAGATCCTAGTTTGATAAAAAAGTTTGAAAAAGAAACTGGTATACAAGTGGTTTATGAAACTTTTGATTCAAATGAAGCAATGGAAGCTAAAATTAGAAATGGTGGTACCCATTATGATGTTGCTTTTCCCAGTGAGTATACAGTTCAGAAACTTAAACGTTCTAATTTACTTATACCGTTAAATCATAATAAAATACCTAATATGAAGAATCTTGATTCAGATTATACTGATATGCCATACGATCCACATAATCAATATTCTGTTCCATATTTCTTTGGTACGGTAGGTATTTTATATAATAAGAATAAATATCCTGAAGAAAGTTTTAATAGTTGGAGCGATTTATATCAAACTAAATTTAAAAATGATATTTTATTAGTAGATGGTGCACGTGAAATTATTGGATTAGGATTAAATAAATTGGGATATAGTTTAAACGATAAAGATTCATCTCATATTCGTCGTGTTGAAAAAGATTTAAAAAAGCTAACACCACAAGTAAGAGGTGTCGTTGGTGACGAGATTACTATGATGCTTCAACAAAATGAGGTCAATATTGCTGTTGTTTGGAGTGGTGTAACAGCTCCATTAGTTCAATATAGTAATAAATATGATTATGTTGTACCAAAAGAAGGTTCGAATCTATGGTTTGATAATATAGTCATCCCTAAAACTGCTCAAAATAAAGAAGGAGCATATAAGTTTATGAACTTTTTATTGGATGCAAAAAATAGTAAACAAAATACTGAATGGGTAGGTTATGCAACACCTAATAAAGCTGCGAGAGATCGTTTACCTGAAAAGGTGAAAAGTGATCATAGGTTTTATCCTACGCAACAAGAACAACAACATTTAGAAGTATATAAAGATTTAGGACAAGAAACTTTAAGTGATTATAATGAAAGTTTTTTTAATTTCAAAATGTCTTTGAAATAACAAATAATAGTTATTTAGTGTAATGTCTTATATAATGATTTGATAAGTAAAGTAAGGAGTTGTAGCGGATGTCAGGAGAGCAATACACACAAATTAAGCGTCCAGTTAGTCGCCTAACTGAAAAGATATTAGGTTGGTTTAGTTGGATATTTTTACTTATATTGACGATTGTAACGATGTTTATTGCACTCGTATCGTTTAGTAATGATACTTCTATAGCTAATTTAGAAAGTTCATTAAACAACAATGAACTCATACAGCAAATTTTAGGTAATAATGATTTGAGTACAACGCAATTTGTTATATGGTTACAGAATGGTGTATGGGCCATTATTGTTTATTTTATCGTTTGTTTATTAATTTCTTTTTTAGCTTTAATTTCAATGAATATAAGAATACTTTCTGGTTTCTTATTTTTAATAGCTGCCATAATCACAATTCCGTTAGTATTGCTTGTGGTTACTTTAATTATTCCTATTCTATTCTTCATTATTGCAATTATGATGTTTGCAAGAAGAGATAAGGTTGAAACGGTACCAGCATTTTACAATGAAAATTATGGTCAACCTTACTATGATAATCATGAATACTATGATGACTATCAACCTCATTCAAAAGGACCTCATGACTACTATGATTCCTTTATGGATGGCTACGAAGATGAGTATGAACCTACTCATACTAAAAATGAAAATAGAAAAACAAGACGACAACTTAATAAAGACAATCAACAAAGAGATGCATACGAAATACAAAACTATAAGACACAATTTGATAATGAACCATATAATAATGATTTTTCAGAACAAGATTCATATGGTGAAACAGATGATAAATATTCACAGTTCCCTAAACGTGCGGTTGAAAGTGAATATGCTTCATCACAACAAGCTGAAGAAGAGCCAGTAATTATGTCTAGACAAGCTAAGTATAATAAGAAGTCTAAAAAAGCAAATCATGACGATATTCAGCAAAAGCAAGATTTCTATGAAGAAAATCGATATGGTTATGGAAACCAGTATGATGAACCCCAAGTTGATCTTAAAGAATTAAAAGCTCAGCGTAAAAGAGAAAAGGCTGAAATTCGTGCTAAAAAGAAAGAAAAGAAAAAAGCTTATAATAAACGTATGAAAGAACGACGCAAAAATCAGCCTAGTGCAGTTAATCAGCGTCGTATGAACTATGAAGAACGACGCCAAATGGTACAAGAGGAACAAGATAGTAACCAGGAAGTGGCAGATAATCAACAACAAAGTGATAATAAAAAATAAATTAATTTAAAGTGGTGGACTTTCTTATAACGAAGGAAGTCCAATCACTTTTTTATATACGAATAAACGTTTGAATTAGCGATATTAGATAAATTTTAGTATGATAAAAACAAAATAGAACGACAGGGAGGACCGTTATAGATGAATAAAAAAGTGGAAATTTCATTAGCCTGGGTAGCAAATGGTTTAAGCTTTTTATATTTATTAATTACAAGCATTTCATTATTATTTATGAATAATGATTCTTATCAACAACAATATAACGATATGCTTAAACAGTTTACAGGTGCACAACAAAATTTATCTTCTGAAGTTGTATACTTATCCATTGTTTTATCAATCGGTATCTTAGCGTTTTCAACTATATTAGGCGTTTTTGGTGCTTTAACTATCAAAGGGCGTAAAAACCTTGCTGGCGGTTTATTAATAGCTGCTGCTATTATTGGTTTTTTCACCTCAAATATTATTGCTGCTATTTTATGGATTATCGCAGCAATTAAATTATTCTCTAAAAAAGAGCCATCACAAAAGGACAATCTACATCAACAATACAATGAAACTAATAAACGCACTACGAACGATTATAAGCAACCTCGTCAGAATGATGAAAAATGGGATCCTGATAAAGAATTGAGAAATCGCAAAAAAGATGATCCCTATATTTATTAAATAATGATTGTTATTATTTTGTAAATCTTCCCGATATGATAAATTAAAACGTCTAGTTGTTAATGAAACCAAAAAATGAACCCCCTTCCGGTGAAAAAAGTAGTACGTCTCTATAGTTGGACTAAAAACCTAACTTTAGGGTGTACACATCAAGGTCTCACTGGAGGGGGGATGAATATGCTGTTTAAAATAATAAAAACTTAGATGAATAGTTTCATTGTCAATAAATCAATTCATTTTATAGGTTTATAATTCTTGGAATGTTTGAATGATGAGATAGACATTGAGTCCACTTAGTATTACGATAAGCGTCCACGAAATAATATTTACCCATGCTTTATTAATGAATGGACCCATTAATTTTTGATTACTCGTTGCAACCTGAAGTGGTACTAAGGAGAAAGGTAAAGCAATACTTAAAAATACTTGCGAAAATACTAGTAATTGCTCTATCTTTGCAGCATTACCTTTAAAAATGATTAAACATATAATTACAGGTATAACAGCTAAAGAACGTGTAATTAAACGACGTAACCAGTTTGGTATTGATAATCTTAAAAAACCTTCCATAACGATTTGACCTGCTAACGTACCAGTTATAGTAGAGTTTTGTCCAGATGCCAAGAGTGCTACGGCGAATAACGTACTCATTACGCTACCCAGAGTCGCTCCAAGCACTGGTTCTGTTTTTAATGCGCGATAAAGATCGTAAAATCCACCTAAGTCGTTCGTTTTAGTTCCAAAGAAAAGAGCTGCTCCCAAAGTAAGTAGCAAACAGTTAACCACAAATGCGATAGATAATTGAATATTTGAATCAATACTTGCATATTTGATAGCTTGTGCTTTTTCTTGGATGCTATGTCTATCATATTTACGTGACTGTACAATTGATGAGTGAAGATATAAGTTATGTGGCATTATGGTTGCGCCAATAATACCTAATGCGATGTATAGTATTCCTTGATTCGTTACAATTTCTTGATGTGGTACAAAACCGTTTAAAATATCTGAGAGTTGTGGTGAAGAAATATATACTTCAAACACAAATATTGCCAACACAGTAAATATCAATGTACCTACTATTGCTTCTATTTTTCTAAAACCGAATCTCATTATAAATAATAATAAGAATACATCAAATACTGTAATTAAAGCACCTACAATTAGTGGGATGCCAAAAATTAAATCTAAGGCTATGGCGCTACCAATTACTTCTGCAATGTCTGTAGCAATGATAGCTAATTCCGCGATAATCCAAAACATAATTGCTATAGGTCTATTTAAAAAATGACGCGTCATTTGAGCAAGGTCCATGCCTGTTGCTATGCCTAATCTTACCGTCATACTTTGTAATAGCATAGCTGCTAAACTCGAGATTAAAATTACAAATAATAAAGTATAGCCATATTGCGCGCCACCCTGCATAGATGTAATCCAATTACCAGGATCCATATAGCCGACCGCTACTAATAATCCTGGGCCTAAAAACGCTAAAAATTTTTGACTTGCACTACTTTTATGATCAAAATCAATGGTATTATTGATTTCGTCTAAACTCTGTTGTTGTGCATAGTTGTTGTCTTTTACATTCAATAAATATCACCTCTAAAATCCTATGAAAACATGATACCCTAAACAATAAATTAGGTCAACCTAAAAATATTGTGTGGCAATTAAAAAGCTTGAATGACTTTTAATTTTTTTCATCACTCAAGCTTATTATGATTATTGATAGAATTTTAAGAACTCGTCAAATGTTTCCTCTACAAATTGTAAGAAGACTTTATCACTTTTAAGTCTTTGATCTGAAGGCGCTAGAGTTCTAGAAATGAAAAATTCACCTTTTTTTACATGTTTAACACGGTCAATAGCTTCGTGTAGCTCCTCATCGTTAAAATCTTTAATCAAAGGTTTTTCTACTTTCATATGATCTAAACATACGCTATAGTCATTAGGTAATGACGTTAATTGATCAAAGTGCTTATCAAAAACTTTGACTTTTTCTTTTTTATTCTTACCTTCATGCATAATTCCAAACATAACAAATAATTGGTCTCTAAATAAACCGATTTGAAAGTGTGGAAGCATTTTGTAACCGCGTTTATTAGGAGCAAAGGCTACCCACGTATCAATAGGGGGGTGATACTTCTTCTTGCATGTTTAGCTACGTGAGGATAAAAATCTTCACCAGTTTGAGAAGTAAAATAATCTGCAAAGTAACTGCCTAAGTTATGAAGTTGTGGTCTAACTAATTCATTAAGTGCTTCCATTCGATGCTCTAAACCATCTACATCAAATGCTTTAAAATCTTTTGGAGCAATTGTATATTTTGTCATTTTATGCCTCCTAATATTTTATTTATAGGTATTGTAGCATAACTTATAGACTTACATCGAAGAATAGATGTAGCAATTACAATAATTTAAATCTAACTAATTAGGGTTAACCAGCATATAATAATATAATTTTCTAAACCATATCATGTATAATGAAATGTAATAGGAGATGATTCGATGGCACTATATGATTTTGCAAAAGGATTAATACTAGAGGCGGGGAATAAAGTAAGATTTATGATGAAAGAGGAGTTAGATATTGAAACAAAATCTAATCCTAATGATCTTGTGACAAATGTTGATAAGGCAACTGAGAACTATTTATATGAGACAATCCATCATAATTATCCTAATCATCAAGTTATTGGGGAAGAGGGGGATGGACATCATTTAAAAGATACTAGCGGTATCATTTGGGTCATTGATCCAATTGATGGAACACTTAACTTTGTTCATCAAAAGGAAAATTTCGCAATATCAATTGGTATTTATCATGATGGGCAACCATATGTCGGATTTGTATATGATGTAATGAAAGATGAGTTATATCATACGAAAGTTGGGGAAGGTTCATATGAAAATAATCGTCAACTTAAATTAATACAAAATACAAATCTTAAAACTAGTATTATAGGGATTAATCCTAATTGGTTAACCAAGCCCGTGGTGAGTGACATTTTTGCTCCAATAGTCAGTGACGCAAGAAGCGCACGTGCTTATGGTAGTGCAGCTTTAGAAATTATCAGTGTAGCAAAAGGGCAATTAGCAGCTTATTTAACGCCTAGATTACAGCCTTGGGACTATGCAGGTGGGCTCATGATTCTTAATGAGGTAGGTGGAATAGGAACAAATTTATTGGGAGAGTCTTTAGAATTAAATCGTCCGAATTCAATTTTAATGGCTAATGAAAAATTGCATGAAGAAATTTTAAACAACTATTTAAATGAACAAAGAGAAACAATTGCTTCGCATCATCAACAAAGGTTTGGTAATAAATTAAGAGAAGATTAGATTGTAGATAAACCTACCTTGAAAAAAGAAAGGTTTGTCTTATATTGTCTCTTTTATATGTTTATCGACTTAATAAAGACAGATTATACATTTTTCTGGATTTTGTTTTTAAAATCTATGATCTGTCTTTATTGTTCATTTCTTTGATTAACACTATCATCACTAATAAAGTTTTTTATACGAAATATAATGAATTTAAATTGGGCATTATTTATGCGCTGACTTCGGAGGAAACAGTCCTAGTTGAAGACTTTAGAAACTCTCACTGATTTATTTGTGTAAAATTTCTGGATCATGATGTAGCCTTAGAAAGCATGCATAAAAAAACTGCCCACATAGTCATAGACTTTGTCGACAGTCTAAAGAGCAGATTAAATCTGCTTTTTTATTATATATAGATTTTGATTAAGTGAATTGAATGATGATAAACCTTATAGCCAATTGTTTTTACGATATTTCTTTTTGACACTGAAACCAACACCGAATGTTGCAATGAGTAGTATAAATGTTAAAATCATCATTGGAACATTTGCAGCACCCAATGCAAAGCTAAATAAAGTTAAAAAAACGACTGCTAAAATTGAGAAGATCCAAAAGATGCTTTTTGATTTTTTTTGTTGCATCCCATACCCCACCTTTTACTTATCTTTTCACTAATCTATGATATAATAAAACAGTTGTAATTAAAAGTGGGAGTTTACTCAAGAAAGGAAATTTATAAAATGACTAAATTAAGAGAAGATGTTCGTAATATAGCGATTATTGCGCACGTTGACCATGGTAAAACAACTTTAGTAGATGAGTTGCTTAAACAATCTGGTATTTTTAGAGAAAATGAACATGTCGACGAACGTGCAATGGATTCTAACGACTTAGAGAGAGAACGTGGTATTACGATTCTCGCTAAAAATACAGCAATCGATTACAAAGGTACGCGTATTAACATTTTAGATACACCTGGTCACGCCGATTTCGGTGGTGAGGTTGAACGTATCATGAAAATGGTAGACGGGGTTGTACTTGTAGTAGATGCCTATGAGGGTACTATGTCTCAAACTCGATTCGTACTTAAAAAAGCTTTAGAACAAAACTTAAAACCAGTCGTAGTCGTTAATAAAATAGATAAACCAGCAGCAAGACCAGAGGGAGTAGTTGATGAAGTACTAGACTTATTCATTGAATTAGAAGCTAATGACGAACAACTAGATTTCCCAGTCGTATATGCTTCTGCAGTCAATGGAACAGCAAGTCTTGGATCTGATAAACAAGATGAAAATATGCAATCATTATATGAAACCATTATTGATTACGTTCCAGCGCCCGTTGATAATCACGATGAGCCATTACAATTCCAAGTCGCATTACTTGATTATAATGATTACGTGGGGCGTATAGGTATTGGACGTGTTTTCAGAGGTAAAATGCGTGTAGGTGATAATGTGTCACTTATTAAATTAGATGGCACAATTAAGAATTTCCGTGTAACTAAAATCTTTGGTTATTTTGGGTTAAAACGTGAAGAAATAGAAGAAGCGCAAGCAGGAGATTTGATTGCAGTTTCCGGTATGGAAGATATTAACGTTGGTGAAACGATTACACCACATGATCATCAAGATCCTCTACCTGTCTTACGCATTGATGAGCCTACACTTGAAATGACTTTCAAGGTTAATAATTCACCATTTGCCGGTCGTGAGGGTGATTACGTCACAGCACGTCAAATTCAAGAAAGATTAGATCAACAACTTGAAACAGATGTATCTTTAAAAGTCACACCAACTGATCAGCCTGATGCATGGATTGTAGCAGGACGTGGAGAATTACATTTATCAATTTTAATTGAGAATATGAGACGTGAAGGATTTGAGTTACAAGTTTCTAAACCTCAAGTTATTTTACGTGAAATTGATGGTGTCTTAAGTGAACCATTCGAGCGAGTTCAATGTGAAGTACCATCTGAAAATGCTGGTGCAGTTATAGAATCTCTAGGCGCACGTAAAGGTGAAATGCTCGATATGTTGACGACTGATAACGGTTTAACACGTTTAATATTTATGGTTCCAGCTCGAGGTATGATTGGTTATACTACTGAATTTATGTCAATGACACGTGGTTATGGTATTATCAACCATACTTTCGAAGAATTCAGACCTCATGTTAAAGATCAAATAGGTGGTAGACGTAATGGTGCACTCATTTCTATGGACCAAGGTCAAGCCACTGCCTACGCGATTATTAACTTAGAAGACCGCGGTGTCAACTTTATGGAACCAGGTACTGAAGTATATGAAGGTATGATTGTTGGGGAACATAATCGTGAAAATGACCTAACTGTTAATATCACTAAGGCAAAACATCAAACCAACGTACGTTCAGCTACGAAAGACCAAACACAAGCAATGAATCGTCCCAGAATATTAACTTTAGAAGAAGCGTTACAATTTATTAACGATGATGAGTTGGTAGAAGTGACACCTGATAGTATCAGATTGAGAAAGAAAATTTTAAATAAATCAACACGTGAAAAAGAAGCTAAGCGTGTGAAACAAATGATGCAAGAAAATCAATAAGATAAAAAAGGTGCGACCACATTAATATTCTTGTGATCGCACTTTTTTCTATGAATGATGGATTGGTGTATTTGAACTTTCATTTACCATTTGTGATTTACGTTGTTTTGGTGTGTCTAAACGACTTTTACAATCGTCACACATAAATGTACGGATAGGATTATTTCTTAAACGTTTTGCTTCAACAGTGTGTTCATCAATGAATACTTTCGTATCACAAATGATACATTGAACTTCTAGCACACTAAATCACCTCTATATGTATTACGTAGTTAAATTGATATGAGTATCCTTTTTCAGGTATATAAATGAAGCTATCTACAGCGTTGTCATTATATAAACGTTTACCGTCCTTAGCAAATTGGAAAAAAAGATAAGGTAACAATTCCATAGGTACTTCTATAGAATGTTCTTCATTATATAATTTAATCGCTCTAGCATCATTATTCGGTTCGGCATTTTTGAAAAATGGAGTCATATTTATCGCAAATGTACCATCCAGTATTGAACGTTTTTTATATTTTATTTCAGAATTAAGTGTAGGCGGATTGGTCTGACCTTCTAAAATAGCGCGATTCCATTCTCTATTATCATTAAAATTGATAGGTCTTGTACCGTCAAACACGCCACGTTCTAAATCTTCAATACTTACTTTTCTATCATCAAAAATCCAAGTTGTGCTATCTAACGTGATAGGGAACTTGACTGCTCCTTTAATTTGAATCATAAATGCCTACTCCCTATATTTTTTTCTTTAATTATTTTAACACAAAATCGCTTTCACATATTTTAAATTCGCTTGATTTTTAACATCTAGTAAGATAAACTTCAAGTGTGAAGATATTAATGAAATGATAGGGGGGGGGGGGAGTATGTCATGGCTAACCAATCGAAATTAAAAAATACGGCATATGACCAATTAAATAAAGATGCAGACAGAATTTTACATCTAATTAAAGTTCAAATGGATAATTTAACTTTACCTTCTTGTCCTCTTTATGAAGAAGTATTAGATACTCAAATGTTTGGTCTACAAAAAGAAGTTGACTTTGCTGTTCAGCTTGGTTTAGTTGATAAAGAAGATGGTAAGCGATTAATACTTAGACTTGAAAAAGAACTTTCTAAATTACATGAAGCTTTCACAAACGTTTAATGCTTTATTTTAATAGATAAGAAACAATTGCCCTAGATTAAAGAGTTGATACTTTATCTTGAAATTATAAATAAGAAGGTATATTGCGTATATAATTAAGTTGTACATAATTCGTCATCGTAACAATGACTGAGATGATATTCAAATTGATATCTTTCTCGGTCATTTTTGTTGTATTCAATTAAAATAGTAGTTTTAGATTATCAAAATTATTGAGTCGATGGCATTTAAAATGTACGCCTCATAATTGTCACTATTGTAGTAGTGAGTATCTTTTTTTGTCTCTCGGCAATTAAGTGACAGTTTTGCTTAATAATATTTGTTTAATCGAAGGGTTCAAGTATATAATAGACAAGACAGCTTTTTAAAAATTGATATTAATTTACTAAGTCAACGAAGTCATAACCTTTAAAATTTCAGAATTGGATGATCTAGTATATGAAAAATTTTAAAAATATAATGAGATATATTGGAAAGACTTCTAAATTTATCGATTATCCATTGTTAATTACATATGTTGTCCTTTGTCTGATTGGATTAGTCATGGTTTATAGTGCGAGTATGGTTGCTGCGACTAAGGGAACATTAACGGGTGGTGTTCCTGTTACAGGAACTTACTTTTATAATAGACAACTTTTATATGTCATTATGAGTGTGATTATTGTTTTCTTTATGGCATTTATCATGAACGTGAAAGTATTGAAAAAGCCTAATGTTCAAAAAGGAATGATGATTGGTATTTTCGTGTTACTATTGTTAACGCTAGTAATAGGTAAAAATATCAATGGTTCCAAAAGTTGGATAAACTTGGGTTTTATGAACTTACAAGCATCTGAGTTATTGAAAATTACTATTACTCTTTACATACCATTTATGATTGAAAAGAAAATGCCAGCAGTTAGACAAAATATCAAGTTAATTTTAGGTCCGATTCTATTTGTAGTTACTTGTTTGATTCTAGTGCTTTTCCAAAAAGACGTAGGTCAAACAATGTTAATTCTAATTATATTTTTCTCTATTCTTTTTTATTCTGGTATTGGTGTACAGAATATGTTGAAGTGGGGAACTTTAGTTGCAATTGGATTTTTAATTATCGCTACACTCATGCTGATTTTACACATGGTTCCAAGTTATTTACAGGCGCGTTTTAGTACTTTAACTAATCCTTTTGGTCAAGAGTCTGGGACTGGTTATCATATTTCCAACTCTTTAATGGCAATAGGTAATGGTGGATTATTTGGACGAGGGATTGGTAATAGCATAATGAAATTAGGTTATTTACCAGAGCCACATACTGATTTCATTTTTGCAGTTATTTGTGAGGAATTAGGTCTCGTAGGTGGTTTAATCGTTATATTTTTAGAATATTTCATTGTTTACCGTGCGTTCCAACTTGCCAATAAAACAACATCTCACTTTTATAAATTAGTGTGTGTGGGTATTGCAAGTTATATAGGAAGTCAAACGTTTGTAAATATTGGTGGTATTTCAGCTACGATTCCATTAACTGGAGTGCCTCTACCATTTATTAGTTTTGGTGGTTCTGCCATGATTAGTTTAAGTATTGCAATGGGGCTATTATTAATTACCGCTAAACAAATCAAACAAGATGAGAAACGCAACAAACAACGCAAGCTTGATATGAAACGTCGCTTTCATTAAATGATAATTGAATAACGATTTATAGATGTGTATAGAGTAACAACTTCTTTAATTGATTTTGGTTCTATATTAAATAAGTTTTGTGAGAATTTAAGTATTTTCGCATTTCTTATTTAACTATAGAGCTTTTTTATGGAACTAAGATTTTGTAAATCAAAAGCTCAAACTAGCGTATCATTCTGTCTCTTATACACATCTGACGCTGCCGACGACTCCTTACGTGTAGA
>ERZ1031010.8-NODE-8-length-25180-cov-30.145234_pt1 | contig 25180 bp, 32 predicted proteins | sample MGYA00518594_ERZ1031010 | MGnify/ENA primary metagenome ERZ1031010 (study PRJEB33718, sample SAMN03159722) | human skin metagenome | collected 2014-05-20 | study: EMG produced TPA metagenomics assembly of the PRJNA266117 data set (Human skin bacterial metagenome and... | reverse complement strand
CATACGAGCTAGCGTAGCGTCTCGTGGGCTCGGAGATGTGTATAAGAGACAGGTTAAACATGTAAAATAAAGGTAAACAGTTTTTACTATTATTAGTAGTTAATATTTCTAAAAGAGGGTGAGCAAAATGATTATTATAATGTTATCTCCGCTTTTAATTGTTTTGTTTATTGTATTAAGTATTTTAGAGGAGAAACGTAGAAGTAAAAAGAAACAAAATGAACAAGACCAAATTGATAAAGATAAAAATAAAGTTTATGATTCAAAAGAAGACAAATCATAAAGATAATAGTGTGAAAGGTGAAAGTATATGAAGATTCTCATAGTAGAAGATGACCTAGTGATTGCAGAAAGCTTAGAGAATGAGCTTTCTAAATGGAATTATGAGGTAGTTGTTGTAGACAATTTCGAGCAAATTATGGAAGATTTTCATGAAGTTGCACCTCAACTTGTTTTGTTGGACATTAATTTGCCGACACTCAATGGTTTTCATTGGTGTCAGGAAATGCGTAAAGAATCTAATGTTCCAATTATGTTTATTAGTTCTCGTATAGACAATATGGATCAAATTATGGCTATTCAAATGGGTGGCGATGGTTTTATTGAGAAACCTTTCAATTTATCTTTAACTGTTGCTAAAATTCAAGCACTTTTACGTCGTACTTATGATTTATCTCTATCTAGAAACGAACTTGAAGTAAAAGGGTGCAAGCTAATCTTAGATGAAGCAAAAATTATAAATGGTGATGACACTGTGCAGCTATCTCTGACAGAGCTGCAGATTTTAAAGCTATTGTTTCAAAATGAGGATAAATATGTGAATCGTACAGCGTTAATTGAAAAATGTTGGGAATCTGAAAATTTCATTGACGATAATACACTTGCTGTAAATATGACTCGATTGCGTAAAAAACTGCTTTCCATAGGATTAACTGACTTTATTGAAACTAAGAAAAATGTTGGATACAGGGTTTAAGTGATATGAAATTAGCATTTATTAAATCAATTCGTAGTGAAATTATAATCATTTTAATGACCTTTTTATTGTTTGCATTGATCTTTTATTTATTTTCCCTACCATTTGAAGCATATGGATTAACTTTAGGAATTATATTACTGATTATCACCATTCGTTGGTGGATAAAATATTTAGGGTTCAAGGAAGAAGATTTAAGAGTTACAGTTCAACATTTGGAAAATGAATTAACACATGTCAAAAATCAACAAATTGAATATCGGAATGATGTTGAAAGCTACTTTCTCACGTGGATACATCAAATCAAAACACCAATCACTGCTACACAACTTTTATTAGAAAGAAATGAAGAAAATGTCGTCAATCGTGTAAGACAGGAAGTTGTTCAAATTGATAATTATACGAGCTTAGCACTAAGTTATTTAAAATTGTTGAATGAAGAGTCAGATATGACAATTTCAAAAGTTAAAGTAGATAACCTTATTCGACCATTAATTTTAAAGTACAGAATTCAATTTATTGAACAACGCACAAACATTCATTATAAAAAAGTTGAAGAAGATATTTTAACTGATGCACAGTGGACGTCAATAATGATTGAGCAAATTTTAAATAACGCTTTAAAATATGCTAGAGGTAAAGACATTTGGATAGACTTTGATGCCACACATCGGATTTTAAAAATTAAAGATAATGGTGTAGGTATTAGTAAAGCAGATGTGCCTAAAATATTCGATAAAGGTTACTCAGGGTATAATGGTAGACTCAATCAAGAATCTAGTGGTATCGGCTTATTTATTGTTAAACATATTGCAAATCATTTGAATTTGGATGTATCAGTGGACTCAGAACTTGGTGTGGAGACAACATTTACAATACATTTTCCTCAAGAGGATTAAGTTAACTTTCAAAATTGTAAGGTTGCCAATGATATTTGTAAGAAATTATAAATGTGATTGGCAATTTTTTATTTTATGATAGTAGGTAAGACGAGAAGGGGGCTTTCGTGATGTTATTAGAGGTTAAAAATGTTAAAAAAGTTTATGGCAGAGGACTCAATACAACGACAGCTTTAAATAATATGAACCTTAAAATAGATAAAGGTGAATTTGTTGCTATCATGGGTGAATCAGGTTCTGGTAAATCCACATTACTAAATCTTATAGCAACTTTTGATCAACTCACTGAAGGTTTTATCACGCTTGATGACACATCTTTTAATCAATTAAGAAATAAGGAAATTGCACGTTTTCGACGAGAAACGATGGGGTTTGTCTTTCAAGATTTCAACGTCTTAAATACATTGTCCAATAAAGATAATATTTTAATGCCACTTGTACTTGCCAATGAACGTTCATCAGTGATGCATCAACGTTTGACTGAATTGAGTGGGCAATTGGGGATTTCAGACTTACTTGAAAAGTATCCCTACGAAATCTCAGGCGGACAAAAACAACGTGTTGCTATTGCACGTGCACTTATTGTTAAGCCAAAGTTACTTCTAGCTGATGAACCAACAGGAGCCCTTGATTCAAAAACTTCTAAAAAACTTATGAAACTATTCAGACAAATCAATCAAGGCTATCAAACCATTTTAATGGTAACACATTCAAATATTGATGCTTCGTATGCAGAGCGTGTGATTTTCATCAAAGATGGTCGTTTATATCATGAATTATATCGTGGAGAAGAATCACAATCAGATTATCAAAAACGTATAGCCGATAGTTTAGCAATGTTGAATGGAGCAGGTGAATAACATGACCTTCAAGATACTGTGGAACATGATTAAACGAGATTTTGTCATTCAACGTCATGTAATCATCCCCTTTATTATTGCCGTTAGTATAATGTTTGGCAAAGAATACATATTGCTATCATTAACGACTAATATTTATTTAAGTCAGCATAACCCAGAATTAAAAATATCAGCAATCATTGGTATCATTTTTATGACAATACTTACATTTATATTTGTCATTTATGCAAATAATTTTGTGATTAATCATAAAAAAAAAGAATTTGCATTAAATATGATTTTAGGTATGGAAAAGAAACATATAAGATTAATTATTTTTATTGAGCTTGCAATTCAATTTTCAATATCTGCGGTACTAAGCATCGTTGGAGGTTACTTATTTGGTGAGCTCTTTTTCATGATATTAAATAAGTTAATCAATGCGCGTTATTCACATTTGTCCGCATATCCTTTTGATATATTATCAATGACTATTACATTAATCATGTTATTTACTTTGATGTTGTTATTATTCATTATTAGTAATTTTAAGATTACATTTAAAAAGTCCTTACAATTAATACGGAGAGGTAAAGAGACAGAGCGACATACATCTAATATTGTTTTAAGTACTCTTTTAATTGTAAGCATACTACTTACTGCTCTAGGTTACTATTTAGCATTAAAGCCTAATACTGCAATTGGTTCAATAGGTATTTTGTTTATAGCAATACTAGCTACTTTTATAGGCACATATTTACTTTTTATTAGTTTAGGAACAATGATTTTAACGGCATTACAAAGAATCAATCATTTCTATTATAAGCCTAATAACTTCTTTTTTATTGCTGGGCTCAATTCTAGAGTGAAATCAAGCGCCATTGGTTTAGCAACGATTTCATTGATTTGTACATTTCTGCTCGTTACTTTTAGTATGACAGTAACTACTTATCGTGATATGGACGAAAGATTCGATCAAGCTTTTAAAAATGATTTTACAGGATATTATAACGGTGACTTTCATCATAATAAAAAGCTCAAACAGAAGATAATAGAGTTAAAAAGGGACATTCACAAAAAGGTACCAACAGACCAATTTAAAGTATTTACTCAAGGTATTATAAATGCAGAGTTACAGGGCGGTGCTTATCATAAAGTATTAGAAAAGCAAACTGTTTCAAATAACTTGTTTAATTTTAGTAGTGGACAACGGCTAAATACGTTTATTTCTATATACAATAAAGAGGACTATAATCAATTTAATAAAAAGATACGGTTAGCGGATAATGAGGTGGCGATGAGTACACATGTTAGCTTATTTAAGAAGATAGAGACATTGAAAATATTCAGCAAAACGTATCATGTGAAATATATTGATGATAGCCTTACAGACAATATTATGTATGTGGATGGCATTAATTTAATTGTTAAAAATCAGCAACAAATGAATCAATTAGTTGATTATTTTGCGAATAATAAGTATGAAGATGTCATCTCAACCCCAAAAAATATTAAAACCACTGTAGAATTTAACGTACTTAATGAAAAAGATAAATCCAATAATTATATAGCTAAGGTGGGTCAGCAACACGACATTGGCTTACAAGCTAAGAAAGATTACTTAACTATATGGAAACAAATTAATTCCAGTTTAGTATTTGTCGGAAGTATAGTTTCTTTGGTGCTACTGATTGGTGTCTTTTTAATGATGTATTATAAACAGGTGTCAGAAGGATATGAGGATAGAGAAGAATATCAAGTGATGAAAAAGGTTGGGTTAGACGAAGCGTTAATTAAAAAAACGATTAATAAGCAAGTTGTTTGGGTATTTTTAATTCCTGTTATAGTTGCAATCATTCATACATTAGTTGCCTCTCGGATTATTTATGCAGTGTTAGGGATTATTGGTCAATACAATTTAGGCTTGTTTGTCTCAAGTTATATGGGTGTGATTGTAACATTTATTGTTATCTATTCACTAATGTATTGGGTTACTTCTCGCATTTATTATATGATGATTAATAGTAGACGCTAATTAGTTTTTGATTAATCAAAAATGACTTCAAAAAAAGTCTATATAAAATATACTTTTAATTAGTAAGTAAATGAATTCAGCCACTTATAGAGGAGGATACTAATATATGATTCAACGTAAAGGTGAGAAAGTGCTATCTTGGATAGGTATCGTACTAAATTTTATGTATACCGGATTTATTGGATTAATGATTACGATGATGTATCAATCAGACTTTAAAAAGGAGATTTTAACTGAGGCTATCAATCAAGATCCAGATGCGTCAGCACAATATTATCACTCGTATAGTATCATAATGAACATGGGTACAGGATTTATCATATTCCTAATTGTATTGCTAATCATCGCGATTGTGGCAACAATTATAATAAATAAAAATCCAAAACTTGCAGGTATTTTATTATTAATCATAGGTATTATATAGGCATAGTTATAAGTCTTATTGCAGGCATTTTATGGATTATTGCAGGTATTATGCTATTAGCTCGTAAACCACAGAATGATAATGATGACCTCGTTGACGTAGAAAACTGGCAATAAAAATCATCGTCTTGTCATTATTTGCAAAAAGGTACTATCAGCTACGTATCATTAACGATCCAACACCTCAGTTGGGTCGTTTTTGTTTCTTTGAAATGTGTTACTTACTAATTATGTAGTATGAATTTTGAAACAGAATGTTATGAAAAACGAAATTTACATCAAAATATTGAAAGTATAATCTTGCCAATTTGAAATATTACGATGCGCACAACACAATATTTCTTTAAAAATGAAGTTTTAAAAATTATATTTTAGTCTATATATATGTTGCAAACAAAATGACAGGTCAATCATATGAGATTTAAAAATAATACGTTTTTTTATATTTCCTCCATAGATTAAAGTTTATTAAGTGTATTAACATACTCGTTACTGTTGTTTTAGAAATGCAGATTTAATTTTCACAATCATCCAAATCACAAATTTTAAAAAAGGAGGCGCCTTAAAGGATGAATTGGATATCGATCATTTTCTTTATATTAGTTGTATGTGGTATTTCATTATATGCATATATACAATCTAGAAAGGTTAAAACTAATAGTTCGGATGGTTACTTTATGGGAGGTAACAGTCTTACAGGATTTACAGTCGCTTCAACGATTATAATGACTAACTTATCAACTGAACAAATCGTTGGTCAAAATGGACAAAGTTATTCACAAGGTATGGAAGTCATGGCTTGGGAGGTAACAGCAGCAGTTGCAGTGGTGTTATTGGCATGGGTCTTCCTACCGAAGTATCTTAAATACGGTGTGAATACTATTTCAGAGTTTCTTGAATTACGTTATGACACATTTACTAAACTATTTGTATCTATTCTATTTATCTTTACTTATGTAGTGTCATTCCTACCAGTTGTACTTTATTCAGGATCATTGGTCTTTAATAAGATGTTTAAAGTGGATGAATACTTAGGCGTAAGTAGTTCTACGGCTGTCATTATTATTTCCTCAATTATTGGTATTATAGGCATCATCTATTTATTTGTAGGTGGTTTATCTTTAAGTGCATTCAGTGATTCTATTTACGGTATGACTTTAATTATTGGAGGCCTTGCAATTACCATTCTAGGATTAGGACATCTAGGGGACGGTAATTTCTTGCATGGCTTCGACAAAATGGTTCAAGATACACCGGAGAAGTTAAATGGTTTCGGTAAAATCGATTCTGACATCGTACCTTGGCCCACACTATTCTTTGGTATGTTCTTTAATAACTTATTCTTCTGGTGTGCTAATCAAATGATTGTACAAAAAGCGCTAGCCGCAAAAAACTTAAAAGAAGCTCAAAAAGGTGCTATTTACTTGAGTCTCTTTAAAGTTTTTGGTCCATTATTTACAGTATTACCTGGCGTAGTTGCATTTAATTATTTCAATGGCAATATAAAAACTTCAGATAATGCTTATCCAGCGCTTGTTACTTCAGTATTACCTGAATGGACATTTGGTCTGTTTGGTGCCGTTATTTTTGGCGCTATATTAAGTTCTTTTGTCGGATCACTCAACAGTACGACGACATTATTAACTTTAGATTTTTATAAACCAATTTTCGGTAAAAATAAATTAGATAAACATATCGCACGTGTCGGTCATATCGCTACTATTATTATCGGTGTGATAGTTGTTGCACTTGCACCAGTAATTTCATTATTCCCAAGTGGACTATACGCAGTTGTTCAACAATTTAACGGTGTATATAGTATGCCAGTATTAGCACTGATTCTTGTTGCGTTCTTCTCAAAACGTACATCTAAATTAGGTGCTAAAGTAGCACTCTTTACACATATTATTTTGTACGCCATCATTAGTCTTGTATTCACACAAATTAATTATTTATATACGTTCAGTATGTTATTCTTTGTCGATTTATTTATTGTGCTTATTTTCAATAAAATCAAACCTTCAAGTGAATTTGATTTAAAAACGCATCAAGCAAAAGTCGATATGACACCTTGGAAATATCGCTATGTATCAGGTATTATTGTTTTAATTTTAGTAGTTATTAGCTATATTATCTTTTCACCACTCGTTCTCGCAAAATAAATGTTAAAATTAGAAATTAATAGTTGAATGAGTAAAAGTGTACGCTAAAAAACGTTTTGTACGTGTAGGCGTGTACTTTAACTATAATTAAATTTATTTTTAAGTAAATAAACAAGAAGGGAGGTAACACAAACGATGCAAACAGTTGGTATCATACCCTCACCCGGTGTTGCGCATGGACATGTAAAAAAGATTGTCCCTCAAATTAAACAGTTGCTTACTGAACGTATTGATTATAGGCAGTGGCATTTTGAAATTAAAGTAGATTTAATGATAGGGTCAGCTAAAGATGTACATGAGAATGTTGATAAAGCTTCTCAAATTAAAGATCAACATGAATGTGATTATGTGATTTGTTTAACTGATCTACCCAGTATTTCAGATAACAAAGTGGTGGTCAGTGATTTTAACAGCGACAAACAAGTCGCTATGCTCTCTTTACCTGCATTAGGGTTTATTGATCTTAGGCGTAAATTAATTAGTACAATGACATCACTCATAGAACAACTCTATTACGAAACGCCCAAAGAAAAGAATGCTCCTCATCCGCTAGTGCGCGTTAAATCAGTTGAGCCTGAAGAGGATACAACTTCCAAGCAACGTTATATCAATGTGTTATTTATCATGAGTTGGCTTCAATTAATAGGAGGACTTACACGTGTGAATCAACCTTGGAAAACATCTTTAATTTTAAGAAGATTATTTCAGTAGCCTTTGCTACAGGCACATATATTTCTATTTTCTCTATGCCTTGGGAATTAAGTGTGATTTATTCTCCGTTTAGACTAATTTTGTTGATGATTGTTTCCATATTGGGGATGTCCGGATGGCTATTTTATGCTCATCAATTAATAGAAAAGAAAACTGCTAAATCTCAACGTGTTTATCGCTACATTTACAATTCAACAACGCTTGTAACATTAAGTGTGATTACCTTAATCAATTACGTTATTTTATATCTCTTATTAATCATTAGTATCACTTTATTTGTACCTGTAGAACTTTTTAATAGTTGGACATGTGCAAAAGTACAGTTCACTTTCACAAATTATGCGCGTTTAATTTGGTTTGTAGCTTCATTAGATCTTTTAGCAGGAGCTATGGGTTCTACAGTTGAAAATGAAGAAAAAATAAGACGTATTACCTATTCATATAGACAATACCATCGCTATAAAGAAGCAGAACAAGAACAAAAAGAGCAAGAAACCTCTCAAGATGCCTCTCAGCAACAAGTTGAACAACAAACGTCAAGTAATGAAAGTGATAATGAACAATATAAAGGTCAGAAACAAGAACATAGAGAGGAGGATAACTGATGGGGCTACAAAAATCAATTGGACTTGTTGTTGCTCTTGGAGTAACAGAACGCTTAGCTGAAAATCTTCTTAAAGAATTACCAGATATGTTGTCACAGGAATACGATAATCAACAAGAATGGGTCTTTGATTTAGTCACGGATCCGCTTACTGGTTTTGCAGAATCTGTTAATGAGATTTTTAAAAAAATTGCCGATTATCATGATTATCGGCAGTGGAATTACGTGATTTCAGTTACAGATTTACCTATGTTTGCGAATCAACAGGTCATGGCTTTAGATATTAACATGGACAATGGAGCAGCAATCTTTTCGTACCCAGCATTTGGTTGGCGTCCAGTGAAAAAAAGATTTAAACATGCAATCTTTAATATTATTCGAGAATTAAATGAAGCTGAGCTTCTTAAACGTGACTATGATGATAATCATCGAATTGAAAAATCTGTTAAACAACAGTTTCCATTCTCTAAAATTGATAAAACGACAGTATACTTAAAAGAAATAAATTCCTACCATCTAAGATATTTATCAAGTTCACGTTCAAGAGGTATGTTCAGACTTGTCAGTGGAATGACGTTTGCGAATAATTCTTTAAATATGATGGCAAGTTTAAGTAACATTGTAGCCATTGCCTTTACAACCAGTGTATTTGGACTTGTGTTTACAACTATGTGGCAAATGGCGCTTAAGTTCTCGATGTGGCGTTTGTTAGGAATTTCAGTCATCGCAATAATAGGAATGCTGATTTGGATTATGATGTCACACGACTTATGGGAGTCTGTCAAAAATAGTAATCATCAACGTATTACATGGTTGTATAATCTAACAACTATAATGACGTTAGTGATTGCTATTATTATCTACTATATTATTCTTTATCTATTATTCTTAATTGCAGAATTAGTACTCTTACCAGCTGATTTCCTTGGACAGCAGGTAAGTCTAAATGGTCCAGCTGGTCCAGATTTATATTTAAGCATCCCTTGGTTTGCAGCTTCAGTTTCAACAGTGGCTGGTGCTATTGGTGCAGGATTACTTAATGATGAATTAATTAAAGAAAGTATGTATGGTTATCGTCAACGTATTCGATATGAAAAACATCGTCGGTAAGCGCTTATGCTTTTGCCGATGATTTTTTATATTTAAAAACCATGTAAAAAAAGAGTGTTTATCCATGTTAAAGATATATAATTTTTATAAAAAGTATTTTAAAATATTGATAGCAACTTTTAATAGCGATAACTTGAAAGTAGGGATGGAAATGAATTGTTCTAATTGTGGAAAAAATAGAGGGAAATGATAAGTTTTGTGTTAACTGTGGTCAAAAGCAACAGTCTGGACATCATAATACGACATCAGAGAGTATGACAAAGATGAAAGAAGTAAAATGTCCAAACTGTCATGAACAGATTGAAAGCGAGGATAAGTTCTGCATGAATTGTGGTTATCATCTTCAAGATACCACATCACAAGTTCATCAAAGTGTGGAGGCACATACATATTCTGATACTGCACCCAAGGTTGAAAAGGAAGTTGCAGAAAGTATTAATCTTACAGAAGAAGCTAAAAATCTTTTCAATAACACAACTAAGTCTATTGGCAAACTCGCAGGTAATGAGGAGAGTTTAAAACTGAATCTACGAGATATGTTTTCAGAAGTTTTTAAATCTCATACAAAAGATGAGTCTGATGCAGTATTTATTGCGGGAACTGAAAGTACAACGCCGCATATTAATGAAGTTTCTGAAGAATGGGGAAGACCATAGGTATTTTCTCGCGTATTTCTAGCATTAGGAATTACATTTTTAGCGTTATGGCTTTTAACAAATGTTTTTGTTAATGAAAAGGCAGTACCTGGGATGATTTTTATTGGTGCATTAACAATTCCTATATCTGGATTAATCTTCTTCTTTGAATCAAATGCTTTTAAAAATATTAGTATCTTTAATGTCATGGAAATGTTCTTTATCGGAGGTGTTTTTTCACTTCTTAGTACAATGATACTTTATAACTTTGTGACATTTAGCGAAGAGTCACAGTATTATGGAGTGATGACAATTAGAGATGCTTTCTTAGTTGGATTAGTAGAAGAAATGGGCAAAGCAGTGATTGTCATTTTATTTGTAAACTATTTAAAAACAAATAAAATTCTTAATGGTTTACTTATAGGTGCGTCAGTTGGCGCTGGATTTGCTGTGTTTGAGATAGCAGGCTACATTTTGGAGTATAGTTTATCATCTTATGATGAGCTCAGTGCTATGACGGAATTAATTGTGGCAAGAGGTTGGACTTCTTTAGGTGGTCATTTAGTATGGGCCGCTATTGTTGGTGCTGCAGCAGTGATAGTTAAAGAAACATGAAACTTTGAGTGGACAAATATTATAGATAAACGTTTCTTATTTTTCTTTTTTGTAGCCGCTGTGCTTCACGGAATATGGGATACAGATATCACTATTTTGGGTAGCTTGAATTTGAAATATATCTTGCTAATTGTGATTGCTAGGATATTTATTTTTATACTAATGAAATCAGATTTGACACAGGTAAATAAACTGCGCAAGGAATACAATAGCATGGAAGAAGGTTGATTTTTATGAAATTTTGTCCCAATTGTGGAAACCCATTAAAGGAAGGTCAATCATTTTGTAACAAGTGTGGTTCAAAGCTACAGAAAGCTCAAGGTAAAAGCATTGACAAATGCCTCACGACATAAGGTCATCAACCCAATCGTCAACAGTGTCCATATAAGGACCAACAGCAAAGAAATAACATGTATACTGAATCTTATAGAGAAAAGAAACATACAGGTTGGCTTATTATGTTATCAATTATTTTTATATTGTTGATAGCTACACTTTTATACGGAGCTTATTATGCTACGACCATTATATTAAAAGAGATGATAATCAACATCAAACGACTCAATTTAACCAAACGCATGAGAAAGATAGTAGTGATGTGAGTAAAAACTCAAATAGTCCTAAAATTAATATTTTTAGTAGTGATTTCGATATAGGCTATATGAAGTCTGCTTCTACGAATGGCTATCATGGTGTCTATAAAGGGATGACTCGTCAAGAAGTTGAAGATAAATATGGAAAGTCTGACGGTAAAGTTGAAAGTTTAAAATGGAAGTATGAAAAATATGGTGATTTAGCGGTAGCTTACGAAGATAATGAAGTTATACAAGTTGGTGTTGCGCCAAAGAATTTGACTGAAGACAAATTCATAAGCACATATCATGAGCCAGATAATAAAAATTCAGATCAACTTATTTATGACAATAATAAAGATAACGGCTTTTCTGTTCTAGTAAATGTGAAAAACGGTAACTTTACAGTTATCGAAAATGTAAATCAAATCTAAACAGATTAAGAAATTAGCCATTCAATGCTTAAGTATCTAACATTGAATGGTTTTTTAAGCATTATTTTTGAAATATAATCATTCATACAATATACTACAATCAATCGCGCACGATTGAAAAGAGGTGAATGTGTGAATAAAAAAGATATGGTACTTGCAAACCAGTTATGTTTTTCAGCATATAATGTAAGTCGTTTGTTTGCGAAATTCTATGAAAAAGAACTTAAACGGTTTGGTTTAACCTATTCACAGTATCTCGTGTTATTAGCATTGTGGGAAAATGACAATCAAACTCTAAATGCCATTGGTAAGCAATTAGAGTTATCTAGTAACACGCTAACCCCATTATTAAAAAGGCTCGAACAAGCAGGATGGGTTAAAAGAGGACGATCGAGAGAAGATAAAAGACAACTTATTGTTACTCTTACACATAAAGCGTATCGGCAACAAGACGCAGTATTTAAAGCTATTTCTAGCTGTATACCACACGAATTTAACTCAACAGAATATTTTAAAACGAAAGAAGTATTCGACGAACTAGAATCAACGCTGAAAGCACTCATACAAAAATAATAAAAAGGATCAGGGAATATGAAACAAATATGATGCAGTATTTCTAGGAAGTGGACACGCAGCATGGCATGCAGCACTTACTTTAAAACAATTTGGTAAATCTGTAGCAATCGTAGAAAAAGATACAATCGCAGGAACATGTACGAACTTTGGTTGTAACGCTAAAATTTTACTTGAAGGCCCCTATGAGGTATTAGAAGAAGCAGCTCAATATCCAAATATTATCAATACACAAAATCTTGAAGTGAATTGGCAAAGTTTAATGGACTATAAAAAAGAATTTATTAATCCAATGTCTGGTTCTCTTACATCATTGTTTGAAAATCAAGGTATTGATGTCATTATGGGTAAAGGTACTATTTTAGATGAACACAGTATTGATGTAGAGGGAGAAACAGTTGGTGCAGAATACATTGTTGTGGCAACAGGACAACATAGTAATAAATTAGGTATTGAAGGTAAAGAATATACGAATGATAGTAGAGATTTCTTATCAATGGAGTCTCTTCCTAATAGTATTACTTTCATTGGAGCAGGTATCATAAGTATAGAATTTGCTTCTATCATGATTAAATTAGGTGTTGAAGTCAATGTGGTTCATAATAATAATGAACCTTTAAAAGGCTTTAATGAAGCACATATCGATAAATTAATAGAAAAATTAAAATCAGAAGGTGTCAATTTCTATTTCAATGAAAATACTCAATCAGTTCAACCATCAGGTGAACGTTTTGTAGTAACTACTGAATCTGGATTATCACTTGAAACGGATTATGTACTAGATGCAACAGGTAGAAAACCTAATGTTCAAGATATAGGTCTAGAAAAAGTAGGTATTAAATTTAGTGGTAGAGGTATTGTAGTTGATGAACACTTAAGAACAAATGTGAAAAACATTTTTGCAAGCGGTGATGTACTTGATAAAAGTATTCCTAAATTAACACCAACTGCAACATTTGAATTTAATTATATCGCTGCTTATATTCTTGGATTGAATCAACAACCAATACAATATCCTGCAATTCCTTCAGTATTATATTCACTACCAAGATTATCTCAAATAGGTGTGACAGTAAGTGAAGCTCAAAACAACGATGATTATACAGTAAAAGATATACCATTCGATCAACAAATGGTATTTGAATATCAAAATGAAACTGAAGCGGAAATGTCTATCGTACTAGATAGTAATAAACGTTTAGTTGGTGCCGAAATTTATGGTAATGAAGCAAATGATTTAGTGAATTTATTAGTATTTATTATTAATAATAAAATGACTGTTCAAGAACTAAGTCAAAATATCTTTGCATTCCTTGGAGCTTCTAGTGGCGTTATTGATTTGTTAAAAATTGCAATGATGTAGGGGGATGTCCCAATGAATATGAGTGTTTATGATATAGAGGTTGAAAATTATAATGGTTCTACTTATTTTTTAGAAAAATATAAAGGAAAGGTTCTTATTATCGTAAATACTGCAACTAATTGCGCATTGAATGATCAATTAAAAAAATTAGAAACGATTTATAGAAAGTATAATAAAGATGGTTTAGAAATTTTATGTTTTCCATATAATGATTTTGACAATCAAGAACCGGGATTAATGAAAAATATTTATCGAAAATATCGTCATGATTTTGGTATAACTTTTCCCATTCATTATAAAATTAGTGTAAATGGAGACAATGAGCATCTTTTATATACTTTATTAAAATTTAAGCAACCGGGATTATTTGGTTCACAAATCAAGTGGAACTTCACTAAATTTGTGATAGATCGAGAGGGGAATGTTGTCAAAAGGTATTTACCTTTTGACAAGCTTGAACAAATTGAAATATATATTCGACAATTATTATGAGCCATAGTTAGGATTAGACGCATGCATCTAATCCTATTTTTATGTAAAAATTAACGGTAGAACTTTACAACCTCGTCTTGACTTTCAATATGAAAATAGTTAAAGTATAAAACATAATTATTCTGACAATTAATATATGTTTTGTTGTATTGGATTAATTTATGTATTGAAGGGGGACCATAGATTAATGTCAGTAGATACAATCACTTATGACAATTTCGTTGGTGATCCATTTATTAATGAGGTTAATACTGATAATGAAACAAAAGGTACGTATCACATCATAAAGTGGGCTTACCAAACTTATGGTGACACCATTGTTTACTCATGTAGCCTTGGAGCAGAAAGTATGGTGTTAATTGATTTAATTTATCAAATTAAACCAGATGCACAAATTGTCTTTTTAGATACAGACTTACATTTTCAAGAGACGTATGATTTGATTGATAGAGTGAAAGAAAAGTATCCACAATTACGTATTAATAAAATGAAAAAGGCAGAACTTACATTAGACAAACAAGCGGAGAAATATAATCCAGCTTTAAGGAAGAATAATCCTAACACCAATGTTGTTACATACGCAAGATTAAGCCATTAGAAGAAGTGTTGTCTGGAGCAATAGCTTGGATTTCAGGGTTAAGAAGAGATCAGTCTCCTACATGTGCACATACTAATTTTATAAATAAAGATGAACGTTTTAATTCAATTAATGTGTGTCCATTAATTTATTGGACTGAGGATGAAGTATGGAATTATATTAAATCTTATAATTTACCTTATAATGAACTTCACGATCAATACTATCCAAGTATTGGTTGTATTACTTGTACGTCACCAGTGTTTGATTCTAATGATTCGCGTGCAGGACGTTGGTCTAATTTTAACAAAACTGAGTGTGGTCTGCATGTTGCAGACAAATCATAGAAGATTGACAAAAATTTTTAAGATTAAAACATGGTAATCCTATAAGTTATTAAATCATTTAGACGTATTATTTTTTTCAATAGACTTTAAATACGTTTGACTTTCACTTTAATAAATTTTCTTAACAACGATACTTACTTTATAAGTTGAAATAGCAAGTTATTGCTTATGTGATAACACTAATACAATGTCCAGTATATTTAATTTACTGTTAAGAGTATTTGGTACATACTAGAAATGAAGATATTAAAAATGGTTTTTTAAAATATTATTTACTAAATGTTAATGTCAGGATAACAAAGTTAAGAGGTGGATATGATTGAACTTAAGTGTCACAAATAGTCCTTTTACTGAAGGACAAGCATCACAAATTAATGAATTACTTCAAACCTTAACGCCTAATCAAAAAGCATGGTTAAGTGGCTATCTAATGGCAAACCAACAAACAATTACAACATCAGACAGTGTAGCGAAGAATGAAACATCTCCACAAACTTTAAATAATAATACTGAAGCTATGTTGCAACAAAATGGGCCTTCAGTCACACCTGAAAAACGTTCGATAGCGGTTTTATATGGCTCGGAAACAGGAAATGCTCAAGGTTTAGCAGAAATATTTGAGCAAAGACTATCTGATATTGGTAACAATGTAACATTGAAATCTATGGATGCATTTAAACCCAAAGATTTAAAGAAAGTAGAGGATTTATTTATTGTTACTGCAACGCATGGTGAAGGAGATCCACCAGATAATGCTGTGGAATTGCATGAATACATTCATGGAAGAAAAGCACCTAAATTAAATGGCGTAAGATTCTCAGTTCTTGCGTTAGGGGATCAAACCTACGAATTCTTTTGTCAGACTGGCAAAGACTTTGATAATCGTTTAGCCGAATTAGGAGCAGAAAGAATTTATAATCGTGTTGATTGTGACGTTGATTATGAAGAAGCTGCTGAAAAATGGATGGCTAATGTTATCAGCGCTATAGATTCTACGCCAGCAGGTACAGAAAGCGAACAAATTGTAAGTGAATCTATTAAATCAGATAAAGAAAAGAAGTATTCTAAGTCTAATCCTTATGAAGCGGAAGTACTGACAAATATTAATTTAAATGGTAGAGGTTCTAATAAAGAAACGAGACATATTGAGCTTCTTCTTGATAATTTTGGCGAAGAATATGAGCCTGGAGATTGTCTTGTTGTATTACCTCAAAATGACCCAGCTTTGGTAGATTTATTAGTAAGTACGCTAGGTTGGAGCCCAGATACACAAGTGTTGATTAATGAATATGGAGATACTTTAAATCTTGAAGAGGCTTTAACCTCTCATTTTGAAATTACGAAGCTAACTAAACCACTTTTAGAAAATGCTGCTATGTTCTTTGATAATGATGAATTAACTGAAAAAATTCAAGATAAAGCATGGATTCAGAGTTATATAGAAGGTCGTGACTTTATCGATTTATTAAATGACTTTGCGACGACTGAATTGCAACCAGAAAATCTACATCAATTATTAAGAAAGCTACCACCAAGAGAATATTCGATTTCTAGTAGCTACAAAGCTACACCAGATGAAGTGCATATCACTGTGGGTACTGTAAGATACAATACACACAGTCGCAATCGTGCGGGCGTGTGTTCAGTTCAATTTGCAGAGAGAATCCAAGAAGGAGATACCGTTCCAATATATTTAAAAAGAAATCCTAATTTTAAATTTCCTAAAGATGATTCGACACCTGTGATTATGATAGGTCCAGGTACTGGTGTTGCACCTTTTAGATCGTATATGCAAGAATGTGAAGAATTAGGTTTTGAGGGCAATACATGGCTATTTTTCGGTGAACAACATTTTACAACTGATTTTCTTTATCAAACTGAATGGCAAGAGTGGCTTAAAGACGGTACTTTATCAAAGTTAGATGTTGCATTTTCTAGAGACACTGATCAAAAGGTATATGTTCAACATAGAATTACCGAAAATAGTGAGCAATTTAATCAATGGCTTGAAAACGGTGCAGTGATATATATTTGTGGCGATGAAAGTAAAATGGCTAAGGATGTTCATGAAGCGATTAAAAGTGTACTAAAGAAAGAACAAAATTTATCTGATGAGGATGCAGAAGTATATCTAAAACAGTTAAAACGAGATAAAAGATATCAACGAGACGTGTATTAATAGAAAGGATGGGGGATACATGGCTAATTCATATAAGTATATTTCAGAAGAACTTGATAAAAATTTTGATGAAATGGAATTCTTAAAAGCCGATAGTAACTTTCTACGCGGAACGATTGAACAAGGACTTGCTGATCCAATTACGGGCTCAATTACGCAAGATGATGCTAAACTATTAAAGTTCCACGGAAGTTACATGCAAGATGATAGAGATTTAAGAGATGAACGTCGTAAACAAAAGCTTGAACCAGCTTATAAATTTATGATTCGTGTTCGCGTACCGGTGGGTAAAGCGACACCGGCACAATGGATGATATTTCAAATCAACATGCCAATCATACAAGTAAACTAACTACACGCCAAGCTTTTCAATTTCATGGAATTCTCAAACATGACTTAAAGAAATCAATGAAAAAAATTAATGGTTCGGTCCTAGATTCTATTGCAGCATGTGGTGACGTTAACCGTAATACAATGTGTAATCTAAATCCATATCAGTCTCGCGTTCATAAAGAAGTTAATGATTATGCGACGACTATTAGTAACCATTTACTTCTAAGAACAGGAGCATATCATGAAATTTGGTTAGATGGTAAAAAAGTTTTGGATTCTAGTGAAGAAAAAGAGCCTATTTATGGTAAGATGTATTTACCACGCAAATTTAAAATCGGCATAGCAGTACCACCTTCTAATGATATCGACGTCTACCTGCAAGATATAGGTTTAATTGCAATTGTTGATAAGGATAAGTTAGTTGGATTTAACATCATAATAGGGGGCAGTATGGGAATGACACATGGAAACACAGATACTTACCCTCAATTAGGTCGCTTAATTGGATTTATACCTAAAGAGAAAGTCATAGAAGTGTGCGAAAAGCTGCTCACCATTCAACACGTGATTATGTTAATCGTGAAAATCGCAAAAATGCACGTTTTAAATATACAGTAGACCGACTTGGAGAAGAATGGGTGACTGAAGAATTGAATCGTCGTTTAGGATGGGAGATTGAAAATGCACGTGACTTTGAATTTAAACATAATGGTGACCGATTTAGGGTGGATTGAAGGCGAAGGGAATTGGAACTTTACTCTATTTATTCAAAATGGTCGCGTTAAAGATACCGTAGATTATAAATTGAAAACGGCGTTGAGAGAAATTGCTGAAATTCATACAGGTGATTTTAGATTATCACCGAATCAAAACTTAGTGATTGCTAATGTAAAACCTGATAAAAAAGATGATATTCAAGCAATTATTGATAAATACAAGTTAACTGATGATAAAAATTATCCAGGTTTACGTAGAAATTCAATGGCATGTGTAGTCTTTCCAACTTGTGGTTTAGCCATGGCAGAATCAGAAAGATATTTGCCATCTTTAATCTCTAAAATTGAATATTTATTAGATCAAGCTGGAATACAAGATGAGGACATAACCATTCGCATGACTGGTTGTCCAAATGGGTGTGCAAGACCAGTGTTAGCTGAAATCGCATTTATTGGTAAAGCTCCAGGTAAGTATAATATGTATTTAGGTGGCAGCTTTAAAGGTGAACACTTTGGCGATTTTGTTATTCGCACTGGAGTTGTAGGCAAAGTACACGATGGTCGAGACTTCCATAGCTAAATAAAGGGGGAATGGTTCATATGGGTAAGATATTTTTAGTGGGAGCTGGACCCGGTGATCCAGAATTTTAACAATTAAAGGTTTGAAGGCAATTAAAGAGGTCGATGTGATACTGTATGACAGATTAGTAAACAAAGATATCTTAAGCTATGCATCTACTTCTACAAAATTCTTCTATTGTGGTAAAGATCCCAATAGTCATTCTTTACCACAAGAAGCCACAAATAAAATGATGGTTACATTAGCAAGAAAAGGACATACGGTGACGCGTCTTAAAGGTGGGGATCCATTCGTCTTTGGTCGTGGGGGAGAAGAAGCGGAAGTATTAGCAAGTAATAAGATTCCTTTTGAAATTGTACCTGGCATTACGTCGGGGATAGCAGCACCGGCTTATGCTGGTATTCCAGTGACTCACCGAGATTATAGTTCATCAGTTGCCTTTGTGACTGCAGTCAATAAACTAGGAATGGACAAAGATAGATATTGGGAACATCTGGCAAATGGTCCTGAAACATTATGTGTTTATATGGGAGTGAAACGTCTTCCTGAAATTTGTGAATTATTGATGCACCATGGACGTTCAGAAGTGAACCAGTAGCACTTGTACACATGGGAACATCTCAACAACAGATTACTGTAGTTGGCACACTGAATTCAATCTTAGATAAAACGCATCATATTAAAAATCCGGCTATGATTGTTATAGGGGAAGTTGTAAAAATGAGAGAAAACATAAACTGGTTTACAGAGCAAACGATAGAATCTGAAGTGACGTTAACTCAGATAACATCTACCTAGTTGACTAGAATTAAGAGTTACCATGTATTGAGTTATTTATGTGAAGGATTATGAAATAATAGATAAAGTAACAAATATAGGAGGAGATCATCGTGAATATACCATTAATGGTTGATTTAACTAAAAAAAAGATAATCATCGTCGGGGGAGGAAAAATTGCAACTCGCCGTGTTCAAACATTGTTAGATTATACGAATAATATTCACGTGATTAGTCCAACTATTACAGAAACAATAGAAAAGTTAGTAAAGACTGGACGTATTTCTTACTCGGAAAAATGTTTTGAGTCTAAAGATATTGAAAAAGCAGATTTAGTGATTGCAGCTACAAATCTTGAAATGGTTAATAATCAAGTTAGATTATCAGTGCCAAGCCATGCATTATTTAATCATGCCGGACGTGCTGAGTTGGGAAATATCACTTTTCCAAATGTTTTTAAAAGAGATAGATTAACAATCAGTGTTTCTACTGGAGGGGTAAGTCCTAAATTAGGGCAGCGTATTATTAAAAGTTTAGAAGATACTTATACAGAAGATTATGCAGACTATGTTCAGTTTTTATATGAAAGTAGAAAGTACATTAAAGCACTCAAAATAGGGCCATCTGATAAACAAGCGTTACTTGAAGACATTTTATCAGACACATATTTAGATGAGAAGAAGCAACATGTATTCATCCGATGGCTTAAATCACAAGTCAAATGAAGAACGGGGCATTTAATATATGCGCAAAGTGTTAATTTTTGCAATCGCAGGATTCTTAGCTCAACTTGTAGATGGATCTCTAGGAATGGGATCTGGCGCTTCATCATCATCTATTTTATTAACTTATGGTATAGCACCAGCAATTGTATCTGCTACGTTTCACTTTTCAGAAATTGCGATTACAGCTGCTTCAGGTACGTCGCATTGGAAATTTGAAAATGTACATAAATCTACCATGTTAAAGCTTGCTATACTAGGTTCAATTAGTGCTTTTATAGGAGCGGGTGTTTTAACTTTTATTCATGGTGATTATATCAATTTTTATTCAAACGTGCACATGAGCATCATACACATGTAGGTGATTTAAATAGTTTCAAAGTGATTCCTCAAGGAGCAATTGCAGGATTTTAGATGCAATCGAAGGTGGTGGTTGGGGACCTGTAAATACACCACTTTTACTTTCAAGTAAAAAGATTCAACCTCGCTATGCTATTGGTATAGTATCAGCAAGTGAATTTTTTGTAACATCTTCGGCAGCAATTAGTTTTATTATCTTTTTAGGGTTAACTCAAATCAATTGGTTTGCTGTCATAGCGTTAAGTTTATGTGGCATGGTTGCTGCGCCTATATCCGCTTATTTAGTTAAGATTTTACCAATTAATATTTTGGCTATTTGTGTAGGTGGTTTAATTATTTTTACAAATAGTAATGCGTTACTGAGTTATTTTGTTCATGATGCAACCATTTCAAATACAATAAGAAGCATTATATTGGTAGCAATTACTGTTTTACTCGTTGTTCAGATGATTCGAAACAAGAAATTGTCTTTTTCTTACAAGAAAAACTGAGTAAACAAATATAATTAATTGGATAAAGGAGCTTTTGAGATAATGTCTAATAATGAAGAAGTAATCAACTATACAATTCAACCACATGGAGGCGAACTAATTAATCGCGTTATTGATGGCGAACAAAGAGAACGATTGATTGAAGAGGCGGCTGCGTACAAATCAATTACTTTAAATCCGTGGGAGATTTTTGATTTAGAACTTTATCGGTATTGGTGGATTCAGTCCTTTAACTGGATTTTTGAGTGAAGCATATTACACTAAAGTGGTCGAAGAAGCCCATTTAGAAAACGGATTAGTATGGAGTATTCCAATCACTTTACCTGTAACTGAAGATGAGGCAGATCAACTTAACATTGGTGATAACGTTGCTTTATATGGTGAAGATGGTAAGTTGTACGGAACGCTTAAATTAGAAGAAAAATATACCTATGATAAAGAAAAAGAAGCAAGATTAGTCTATGGAATAACTGAAGATGAGCACCCAGGTGTCAAGAAAGTTTATGAAAAAGGGAATATTTATTTAGCTGGACCTATCCAATTACTAAACCGTCGACACATGATGAATTCTCGGAATATCATTTAAATCCTTTAGAGACAAGACAGTTATTCCATGATTTAGGATGGAAGACAGTCGTAGGATTCCAAACTCGAAATCCTGTTCATCGTGCACATGCATACATTCAAAAATCAGCACTAGAAATCGTAGACGGTTTATTGTTAAATCCTCTTGTAGGTGAGACTAAATCAGATGATATACCTGCTGATGTTCGTATGAAAAGTTATGAAGTAATACTTAAACATTATTATCCAAAAGAGCGAGCACGATTAGTTATTTATCCGGCAGCTATGCGCTATGCTGGACCACGTGAAGCCATTTTACATGCAACAGTTTGTAAAAATTATGGTTGTACACACTTTATAGTTTGACGTGATCACGTTGGTGTAGGCGATTACTATGGCACATATGAAACTCAAGAATTGATATCTCAATTTGAAGATGAATTAGAAATTCAAATTTTATTGTGAGGCATGTGGTAATATGGCAACAGCTAAAACATGTCCGCATGATGCGTCTCAACACTTACATTTAAGTGGTACAAAAGTGAGAGAAAAGTTGCGTAATTGTGAATTCATTACCAACGAAATTTTCTAGACTAGAAGTTGCTGAAGTTCTTATCAAAGGATTACGAGGTAAATAAGAGAGGAGTGTAAATATGAGTAAATCTAATAATATTACTTGGCATGACTCTGAAATAACAAAGGAAGAACGACAACAACAAAACGGTCATAAGAGTGCAGTGATTTGGTTTACAGGATTATCGGTTTCCGGTAAATCGACGGTTTCCGTTGCGTTAGAGAAAGTACTATTTAATCTAGGTAAGTAAACATACCGTTTAGATGGCGACAATATACGTCACGAGTTAAATAAGAATCTTGGTTTTAGTCCTGAAGATCGTTCGGAAAATATTCGACGTATTGGAGAAGTAGCTAAACTGATGGTCGATGCAGGCGCGTTGACTATTACTGCTTTCATTTCTCCCTATAAAGAAGATCGTGATAATGTTAGAGTACTTTTTAAAGAAGATGAATTTATAGAAGTCTACACGAAGTGTAGTGTTGAAGAATGTGAGAAAAGAGACCCTAAAGGTTTATATAAAAAGGCAAGAGCAGGAGAGATACCTGAATTTACAGGTATTAGTGCACCATATGAAGCGCCTGAACATCCTGAAATTGTTATAGGTACTGAAAATCAGACCATTGATCAGTCAGTTGAACAAATTATTCAATATCTTAAAAGTCATCAATATCTCTAGTATTTAATGTAGAACGTGTGTAGCTTTTGAAGTTGCACACTTTTTTTGCGTTATACATTTATTTTTTTCTTATAAATTGTCAGATAAATTACAATCTATGAAATAGCTATATTGAATATCACACTTTAAAAATTATCATCACAGTATTTTAGTTAATGTCATAAATTCAGTTGTTTTTTACAAGCTACGTCACATTATTATGATTCATTTACAAAGTATTAACATTCCCCAAAAAAGGTTGTGTATCTGTTAGAGTGAGTCTTGTCGTTAATTAACGAGAAAAAACTAAAGTAAGTTTAAGATTCAATTGAAGGTAGCCACGAGATAGTTAAAAGTTTTATTCACTATTAGGAGGATATTAATTATGAAAAAGATCGCTACAGCTACAATCGCTACAGCAGGTATCGCAACTTTAGGATTTATGCAACATGATGCAGATGCAGCAGAAAATAATAATGGATATAACCCTAACGATCCATATTCTTATAGCTACACTTATACAATCGATCAACAAGGTAATTATCATTACCAATGGCAAGGTAACTGGAGTCCAGACCAAGCTCAACAAGGATATAATTATTCATATGGTAACCAAGGGACTCAAAACTATCGTTCATATCACAATTACAACACAAACAATAATTATCAAAATCAATTATATACATCAAACAACAACCGCGGTGGCTTAAGTGCAAGTTACTCAACTTCAGACAGAAATGTTAAGGTTACTACGCAATCTGCACCATCTACAAAAGCTAAAAGTCAATCTTCAGTAGCATTCTCAGGTCAAGCGTCTTCAGGTTCAAACCTATATACTTCAGGTCAATGTACATATTATGTATATGACAAAGTTGGCGGTAAAATTGGTTCAACTTGGGGTAATGCAAATAACTGGGCTAACGCAGCTACAAAAGATGGCTACACTGTAAATAATACACCTAAAAAAGGTGCAGTGATGCAAACTTCACAAGGTGCATTTGGACACGTTGCTTACGTTGAAAGTGTTAGTAGCAATGGTTCAGTTAAAGTATCTGAAATGAACTATAATGGTGGTCCTGGTGTTGTATCAACACGTACAATTTCAGCAAGCCAAGCTAAATCATATAACTATATCTCATAATTAGATGAGTATGTTATGTCACGAATCGGTATATGTTCGTGACTTTTTTTATCTTTTTATAGACTTGCTAACTACATAAAATAAGATAGTTATTAGCTATACTGTGATTGAAATGCTATAGAAAAGGGAACATACATACTAAGAGAGAAAAGTATTAATGAACTCTTAACAGAGTGACTTAAAGGATGGTGACAAATAATGGCATTTAATATTTGGATGTGGATTTTGCTCGCATTAATTATCATCGTAACCATTGCAGTTATACTCATATTAACCGTAGGATCTGTTTTAGAAGAGCGGTCTTACGATCATCGTTCTGAAACTGAAAAACGGCAAAATACAGAAAAAAATCTTGAAATGGCAAACGATCACACAGATGAAGATGATGAAGTTGATTCTATCGTTAATAATCAACCTAAAGAAATGAAGTCCCATATTAAGAAAAAGAACTTACAAGATGCTCATAGCCATGATTATCATGTCACTCATGATGATTCTAAGTAACATATTTAAATTAATAATAGACAACCTTTAACCCTTAATGTTTGAAAAGACAGTTAAGGGTTTTTATATTGTTTACAACAATATGCATAAAATACATAGAGTTCACTAAACGTTAAAAATCTTTATGACATTTTAGTTAACGACATGCTTATTCATTGTAATACTATATCTGTCTCTTATACACATCTGACGCTGCCGACGACTCCTTACGTGT
>ERZ1031010.6-NODE-6-length-25727-cov-31.851706_pt1 | contig 25727 bp, 25 predicted proteins | sample MGYA00518594_ERZ1031010 | MGnify/ENA primary metagenome ERZ1031010 (study PRJEB33718, sample SAMN03159722) | human skin metagenome | collected 2014-05-20 | study: EMG produced TPA metagenomics assembly of the PRJNA266117 data set (Human skin bacterial metagenome and... | reverse complement strand
CTACACGTAAGGAGTCGTCGGCAGCGTCAGATGTGTATAAGAGACAGATAAATAATTTATTAGTAAATTATTTATTTATCACGAGAAAAAATTGTTTGTAACGTGTTAAAATAAATATGTTGCTAATTGATAGGATTTCAATTGAAGAATGATTTCATTTATATTGTGTATCAATCAAAACAAATGAAGTATTAAAATGTCCATGATTAATGATATATTTGTGAAGGGGAATCATCTTATTTAACTAAGACAATTGAGTATATAAGTATTATTTTAACGTTATAAATGATAAGATAAATTGTTGTAAGCTAAACAATTTTAGCTAAAGGAGCGACACATGTAATGGGATTTTTATCGAAAATTGTTGACGGCAATAAAAAAGAAACGAAACGCTTAAGTAAATTAGCAGATAAAGTACTTGCACTCGAGGAAGATACTGCATTATTTACTGATGAAGAAATTCGAGAAAAAACAAAGGCGTTTCAAAAAGAATTATCAGAAATTGAAGATGTAAAAAAACAAAATGATTATTTAGATAAAATATTACCTGAAGCATATGCACTTGTGCGTGAAGGATCAAAACGTGTATTTAACATGATTCCTTATAAAGTACAAGTAATGGGTGGTATTGCTATTCACAAAGGTGACATAGCAGAAATGAGAACTGGTGAAGGTAAAACGTTGACTGCAACAATGCCTACTTATTTGAATGCATTAGCTGGTCGAGGTGTACACGTTATTACAGTCAATGAATATCTTTCAAGTTTCCAAAGTGAAGAAATGGCTGAATTATACAATTTCTTAGGTTTATCAGTTGGGCTTAATTTAAACAGTAAGTCTACTGAAGAAAAACGAGAAGCTTATGCTCAGGATATTACTTATAGCACAAATAATGAACTTGGATTTGATTATTTAAGAGATAATATGGTGAATTATGCTGAAGAACGGGTAATGCGTCCATTACATTTTGCGATTATTGATGAGGTCGATTCTATACTAATTGACGAAGCAAGAACACCATTAATTATTTCAGGAGAAGCTGAAAAATCTACCTCTTTATATACTCAAGCGAATGTTTTTGCAAAAATGCTTAAAGTAGAAGATGATTATAACTATGATGAAAAAACAAAAGCTGTTCATTTAACAGAACAGGGTGCTGATAAAGCTGAGCGCATGTTTAAAGTAGATAATCTTTATGATGTTCAAAACGTAGAAGTGATTAGTCATATTAATACTGCATTAAGAGCTCATGTAACGTTACAACGTGATGTAGATTATATGGTAGTTGATGGCGAGGTATTAATTGTTGACCAGTTTACAGGTCGTACTATGCCTGGACGTCGTTTTTCTGAAGGGTTACACCAAGCGATTGAAGCCAAAGAGGGCGTAACAATTCAAAATGAATCTAAAACAATGGCTTCTATTACATTCCAAAATTATTTTAGAATGTATAATAAGTTAGCAGGTATGACTGGTACAGCTAAAACAGAAGAAGAAGAATTTCGTAATATTTATAATATGACTGTAACTCAAATACCTACAAATAAACCTGTTCAACGTGTTGATAAATCAGATTTAATTTATATCAGTCAAAAAGGTAAATTTGATGCAGTAGTTGAAGATGTAGTTGAAAAGCATAAAAAAGGACAACCTGTTTTACTAGGTACTGTTGCTGTTGAAACATCAGAATACATTTCTAACTTACTGAAAAAACGTGGTGTTAGACATGACGTGCTTAATGCCAAAAATCATGAACGTGAAGCAGAAATTGTATCTAACGCTGGTCAAAAAGGTGCAGTAACGATTGCAACAAACATGGCAGGTCGTGGTACCGACATTAAGCTAGCTGAAGGCGTGGAAGAATTAGGTGGATTAACTGTTATCGGTACAGAGCGTCATGAGTCACGTCGTATTGATGATCAATTGCGCGGTCGTTCAGGCCGTCAAGGTGATAGAGGAGATAGCCGATTCTATTTATCACTCCAAGATGAATTGATGGTACGATTTGGTTCAGAACGTTTACAGAAAATGATGAATCATTTAGGTATGGATGATTCAACACCTATTGAATCAAAAATGGTATCACGTGCTGTAGAATCAGCGCAAAAACGTGTTGAGGGTAATAACTTTGATGCCCGTAAACGTATACTTGAATATGATGAAGTATTACGTAAACAACGTGAAATTATTTACAATGAGCGTAATGAAATTATTGATAGTGAAGATAGTTCCCAAGTAGTGAATGCGATCTTGTGTTCAACTTTACAACGTGCCATCAATTATTTTGTTCATGATGAGGATGATAATCCGGATAACACACCATTTATCAACTATGTTAACGATGTATTTTTACAAGAAGGCGACTTGAAAGAAGCGGAAATTAAAGGTAAAGATTCTGAGGGTATCTTTGAAGTTGTGTGGGCTAAAATTGAAAAGGCATACGAAAAACAAAAAGAAACATTAGGTGACCAAATGAGTGAATTTGAACGTATGATATTATTACGTTCTATCGATACACACTGGACTGATCACATCGATACAATGGACCAATTGCGTCAAGGAATTCACTTGCGTTCATATGCACAACAAAATCCATTACGTGATTATCAAAATGAAGGTCATGAACTTTTCGATATTATGATGCAAAATATTGAAGAAGATACATGTAAATATATTTTAAAATCAGTAGTACAATTTGAAGATGATATTGAACGTGAAAAAACGAAAGATTTAGGTGAAGCTAAACATGTAACAGCTGAAGATGGTAAAGAAAAAGTTAAGCCACAACCAATTGTTAAGGGAGACCAAGTTGGCAGAAATGCCCCATGCCCATGTGGTAGTGGTAAAAAATATAAAAATTGTCATGGTAAAGCATAAAATCTTTCATGTAATAAATACTAAGTGTGATTATATTTTAGACTGAGACATTCAAAAAAAGGATGACTCAGTCTTTAATAATTTAAAATACTTATATATAGGACGTTGTAGTCAAGGCCATTGCTGAGGTTGAATTTTTAAATAGTAAGAATTTCATGTATGATATTAAACGATATGAGAAAATAAATATTTAGATAATAGGAGAGAAAATCAATGGAACTATCAGAAATTAAAAGAAATATAGATGAATATCAAAATCACTTAAATCAAATTAGGGGGTCTCTTTGACTTAGAAAATAAAGAGACAAATATTCAAGAATACGAAGAAATGATGGCAGAACCTGATTTTTGGAATAATCAAAATAAGGCTCAGAGTACTATTGATAAAAATAATGCCTTAAAATCTATCGTCAACGAATACTATAATTTATTGAATGAAGTTGATGATATGAATGCCACAAGAGAATTGCTTCAAGAAGAATATGATGAAGATATAAAGGTCGAATTAGAGCAGGATGTGGAGCAATTTAGAAAAAAAATTGATCAATATGAATTGCAGTTACTTCTTGACGGTCCTCATGATGCAAATAACGCTATTTTAGAACTTCACCCCGGTGCAGGTGGCACAGAATCACAAGATTGGGCAAGTATGTTACTTAGAATGTATCAGCGATATTGTGAACAAAACGGCTTTAATGTAGAGACTGTTGATTATTTACCTGGGGATGAAGCAGGTGTAAAAAGTGTAACATTATTGATCAAAGGGCATAATGCTTATGGATATTTGAAAGCAGAAAAAGGCGTTCATCGTTTAGTCAGAATATCACCTTTTGATTCATCAGGTAGACGTCATACCTCATTTGCTTCATGTGACGTGATTCCTGACTTTGATAATGATGAAATTGAAATAGAAATTAATTTAGATGATATAACTGTTGATACATTTAGAGCATCAGGTGCAGGTGGTCAGCACATTAATAAAACAGAGTCTGCAGTTAGAATTACGCACCGCCCCACTGGTATTGTTGTTAACAATCAAAACGAACGTTCCCAAATTAAGAACCGTGAGGCAGCAATGAAAATGCTAAAATCAAAGTTGTATCAATTAAAACTTGAAGAACAAGAACAAGAAATGGCTGAAATACGCGGGGAACAAAAAGATATTGGTTGGGGCAGTCAGATACGTTCATACGTCTTTCATCCGTATTCAATGGTAAAAGATCATCGTACAAATAAAGAAACAGGTAAGGTTGACTCAGTGATGGATGGAGAAATTGGTCTTTTTATTGAAGCATACCTTCGCAAAGAAATGGATAATAAAGAGACTTAAGTATAATCGTCTATAATATACTCGTTCATTAACGGACAAATATGGACGGTTTTTGTAATTAGCTTTTCAATTTAATTTGAAAAAGTTTTACTAAGTATATGTAGTCTGCAATTTATAATGTTACCAACATGTTCTTCTTATTATTTAAATAGTTTTTGAACATTCCTCTATATCATTGTACTTGTAATACTTAGATATGATTTATGTACAATAAAGTAAAAATACACTTATTAACTGTTGTATTACATCGTTATAACATCTAACATAGCAAAAAAAGTATGTGCTATATTTAGACTTGAAAATTTAGAATAAACTAGCAAAGGAATGACAACTAGATGAAAAAAACTCTAACTGTAACTTTAAGTTCGATTGCAGCATTTTTTGCAATCAACACTGCAGCTAACGCTCAAGAATCAGGAACATCTCAACAGAATGTAAATTCAGAAGGTATAGCAATTACCGACCAATCAGACTTAGGAATTTATATCGTACAACCTGGTGATAGTTTATATAAAATTGCTTTAGAACATAACCTCACTTTAGATGAATTATATACTTTAAATCCAGGAGTACAACCCTTGATATTTCCTGGAGATGAAATTGTGGTTTCTGAAGAAGCATCTCAACTACCTTATAATACAGTTACTAAAGAAAGTTATGAAGCAACATTGCCTCAGGATTACAATGAGTCAGCATCAATTGAAACTGTTTACGAAAATGATTCAACACCTATATATGTTAGTCAAACTTCTTATAGTGGTTTAAGAAGTACTTCAAATTCTGGCAATTTATATACAACAGGTCAATGTACGTATTATGCGTTTGACCGTCGTGCAGAATTAGGTAAACCCATTCATTGGTAGTTTATGGGGTAATGCGAGTAATTGGGCTGCATCAGCTAGCCAATTAGGTTTTAATGTGAATAATACACCAGAAGTAGGAGCAGTGTTCCAAAGTGGACCGGGTCAAAATGGTGCAGGTGCTTATGGACACGTGGGTGTCGTTGAATCTATTAATTCAAATGGAACAGTAACTGTTTCAGAAATGAACTGGAATGGTGGCGTAAACGTCAAATCATATAGAACGATTTATAGCCCTAGTTCATATAACTATATTCACTAGACAACAATGTTATATAGCCCTAAATCTATGCTACGTAGATTTAGGGTTTTTCTTTTTTAAAATTAAATTTTTTAACATGAGAATATACTTTCTTTAACAAAATTGATTGATATAATAACAATAAGTATATAGAATAACTTCAATTACAAGGAGGTGTCGTGATATGGGCGTACACCAATATTTTAAAAGATTATCAGACTTAGAAAAGTTAATAAGATTACCTGGGAAATTCAAATATTTTGAACACAATGTTGCTGCACATTCATTTAAAGTTACAAAAATTGCTCAATATTTGGCAACAGTTGAAGAATTTCATGGTAATGAAATTAATTGGAAAAGTCTTTATGAAAAAGCGTTAAATCACGATTTCGCAGAAGTTTTCACTGGAGATATTAAAACACCAGTTAAATATGCTAGTGGAGAATTAAAGAAACTTTTTTCTCATGTTGAAGAAGAAATGGTAGAAACATTTATTACTGAAGAAATACCTGTACAATATCAAAGTGTTTATCGCGAACGCCTGCAAGAAGGTAAAGATGATTCATTAGAAGGTCAAATTCTTTCCGTAGCAGATAAAATTGATTTACTCTATGAAACATTTGGTGAAATACAAAAACGTAACCCTGAACCTTTATTTTTCGAGATATATGAAATGAGTCTAGAAACCATTATTCAGTTTGATCACTTAGATTCTGTTAAAGATTTTATTGAAAACGTTATTCCGGAAATGCTGATTGAAAACTTCATTCCTAGAACCGAGTTACGTGAAACAACAATGACAATTTTAAACAGAAGAAATGGGTGAAGATAATGATATGGTACGCATGTGCTGCCTTCTTTCCTTGTATATTGGTCGTATTATTTAGTGTTGTAACAAGAAGTAAATGGATAGGAACAATACTTACGCTTTTATTAATAGGGACTTCTGTTTATAAAGGGTTTTTTCACAATGAATGGATTATATTTTTGGATGTAGTGAGTCTTTTAGCAGGTTATTTAATTATAGATAAATTAGAATTTCATAAGAATCAAGATGATTCGCGTTAGATAGTTGTATAAGTTGAACCATGTATAATCAAATTCATTGAAGCTTTGAGGCGTTTGTTTTATAGTATATTTACACGATAAAGACTTAAATTAATTAACTTTTTAAACAAGCATAGTATGTAGCTATGTTTGTTTTTATTTTTAAAGATTTAATCATAAGCGAACAAATGTTTGTCTTTGGTGATATATATTTGTTAAAATAAAACGTAATAAACACACTAAGCTACAATGAGTTAACTATCATGTTACACTTTTTAAAACGATAAATACTTTAGGAGGCGCATGTCAGAATGGTCGAACACGTTCCATTTAAATTGAATTCTGAATTTGAACCACAGGGTGACCAACCACAAGCTATAAAAAAGATTGTTGATGGTGTAAATAAAGGAAAACGTCATCAAACCTTATTAGGGGCAACAGGTACTGGTAAAACATTCACCATGAGCAATGTTATTAAAGAAGTTGGGAAACCAACGCTTATTATTGCTCATAATAAAACGTTAGCAGGACAACTTTATAGTGAATTTAAAGAGTTTTTCCCTGAAAATAGAGTTGAATATTTCGTAAGCTATTATGATTACTATCAACCTGAAGCTTATGTTCCATCAACTGACACTTTTATTGAGAAAGATGCCTCTATTAATGAAGAAATTGATCAACTTCGACATTCTGCTACAAGTGCTTTGTTTGAACGAGATGATGTCATTATCATTGCAAGTGTAAGTTGTATTTATGGTTTGGGAAATCCAGAAGAATATAAAGATTTAGTTGTTAGTGTGCGTGTTGGTATGGAAATGGATCGAAGTGAATTGTTAAGAAAGTTAGTAGACGTGCAATACACACGAAATGATATAGATTTCCAACGTGGGACTTTCAGAGTAAGAGGTGATGTCGTTGAGATATTTCCTGCCTCAAGAGAAGAAATGTGTATTCGAGTAGAATTTTTTGGAGATGAAATTGATCGTATTAGAGAAGTCAATTATTTAACTGGTGAAGTGATACGTGAACGTGAACACTTTGCTATCTTCCCAGCATCTCACTTCGTAACGCGTGAAGAAAAAATGAAAGTTGCGATTGAACGTATCGAAAAAGAACTAGAAGAACGATTAAAAGAATTACGTGATGATAATAAATTATTAGAAGCACAGAGACTTGAACAACGAACAAATTATGATTTAGAAATGATGAGAGAAATGGGATTTTGCGCAGGAATCGAAAACTATTCTGTTCACTTGACGTTAAGGCCGTTAGGCTCAACTCCTTATACATTGCTTGATTATTTCGGTGATGATTGGCTTGTGATGATAGACGAGTCACATGTGACACTGCCTCAAATTCGTGGTATGTATAATGGCGACAGAGCGCGTAAACAGGTACTTATTGACCATGGATTCCGTTTGCCAAGTGCTTTAGATAACAGACCACTTAAATTTAAAGAATTTGAAGAGAAGACTAAACAACTAGTTTATGTATCTGCAACACCTGGACCGTACGAATTAGAACACACAGATGAAATGGTAGAACAAATCATTCGTCCTACAGGTTTATTAGATCCTAAAATCGATGTTAGGCCTACAGAAAATCAAATCGATGACCTCTTAAGTGAAATTCAAGAACGCGTGGATATAGATGAACGTGTACTTGTTACGACATTAACAAAAAAAATGAGTGAAGATTTAACAACATATATGAAAGAAGCAGGCATAAAGGTAAACTATCTGCACTCAGAAATTAAAACTTTAGAGCGAATAGAGATTATTCGTGATTTACGTATGGGTACTTATGATGCTATTGTCGGTATTAATTTATTAAGAGAGGGTATAGATATACCTGAAGTCTCATTAGTGGTTATTTTGGATGCCGATAAAGAAGGTTTTTTACGTTCAGATCGTTCTTTGATACAAACAATCGGTCGAGCTGCACGTAATGATAAGGGTGAAGTAATTATGTATGCAGATAAAATAACCGACTCTATGCAGTACGCTATTGATGAGACGCAAAGACGTCGCGATATTCAAACTGCACATAATGAAAAGTATGGTATTACCCCTAAAACAATTAATAAAAAGATACATGATGTCATTAGTGCCACTGTTGATAGTGATGAAACAAATGAGCAACATCAAACCGAACTTCCTAAGAAAATGACTAAAAAAGAAAGACTAAAAACGATTGAAAATATAGAAAAAGAAATGAAAAAAGCAGCAAAGGACTTAGATTTTGAACGAGCAACAGAGTTAAGAGACATGCTATTTGAATTAAAAGCAGAAGGGTGACGATTAAATGAAAGGGCCGTCAATAGTAGTAAAAGGTGCGCGAGCACATAATTTAAAAGGAGTAGATATTGAACTACCTAAGAATAAACTTATTGTTATGACTGGACTTTCAGGTTCAGGTAAATCCTCACTAGCATTTGATACGATTTACGCAGAAGGACAACGACGATATGTTGAATCTTTGAGTGCCTATGCACGTCAATTTTTAGGACAAATGGATAAACCTGATGTTGATACAATTGAAGGACTATCTCCTGCAATATCTATTGACCAAAAAACGACAAGTAAAAATCCCCGTTCTACAGTAGCTACAGTGACTGAAATTTATGATTACATTCGTTTATTATATGCACGTGTAGGTAAGCCATATTGTCCTCATCATGGAATAGAAATCGAATCACAGACTGTTCAACAAATGGTTGATAGAATTTTAGAACTTGAGGAACGTACAAAAATTCAGTTACTTGCACCGATTATTTCTCATAGAAAAGGTAGTCATGAAAAGTTAATTGAAGATATTGGTAAAAAAGGATATGTACGTTTACGTGTGGATGGAGAAATCGTCGATGTTAATGAGGTACCAGAATTAGACAAAAATAAAAATCACACTATCGAAGTCGTAGTGGACCGACTGGTTGTTAAAGAGGGGATTGAAACACGCTTAGCAGATTCTATAGAAACGGCTTTAGAACTTGCTGAAGGCAACCTGACAGTAGATGTTATTGATGGAGATGAATTGAGGTTCTCTGAAAATCATGCATGTCCAATATGTGGTTTTTCTATAGGTGAATTAGAACCGAGAATGTTTAGTTTTAATAGTCCGTTTGGTGCATGTCCAACTTGTGATGGTTTGGGACAAAAATTAACAGTAGACTTAGATTTAGTTGTCCCTGACAAAAACAAAACATTGAATGAGGGAGCAATTGAGCCATGGGAACCCACAAGTTCAGATTTCTATCCCACTTTATTAAAACGAGTATGTGAAGTTTATAAAATTAATATGGATAAACCGTATAAAAAGTTAACAGATAGACAAAAAAATATCTTAATGCACGGTTCAGGAGATAAAGAGATTGAATTTACATTCACACAACGTAACGGAGGCACAAGAAAACGTAAAATGGTCTTTGAAGGTGTCATACCCAATATTGACCGCCGTTATCATGAATCTCCATCAGAATATACTCGTGAGATGATGAGTAAGTATATGACTGAACTACCTTGTGAAACATGTAACGGTAAACGTTTAAGTCAGGAAGCATTATCTGTTTATATTGGTGGTTATAATATTGGGGACGTCGTGGAATATTCTATTAAAGATGCACTTAGACACTATGATAATATTAAATTAAGTGATCAAAATAGATCTATAGCAGACCAAATTCTTAAAGAAATTATTTCAAGATTATCTTTCTTAAATAATGTCGGATTAGAATATTTAACATTGAATCGGTCATCGGGTACGCTTTCTGGTGGTGAAGCTCAGCGTATTCGATTAGCTACTCAGATAGGTTCAAGACTTACTGGAGTATTATATGTATTAGATGAGCCATCAATTGGTCTACATCAAAGGGATAATGATCGTTTGATTAATACTTTAAAAGAAATGCGTGATTTAGGTAATACACTTATTGTTGTAGAACACGACGATGATACGATGCGGGCAGCAGATTATTTAGTGGATGTTGGACCAGGTGCAGGTAATCATGGTGGTGAAATTGTTTCTAGTGGCGCACCAAGTAAAGTGATGAAAGATAAAAAATCACTGACAGGACAATATTTAAGCGGAAAGAAACGGATAAATATTCCTGAACATAGACGTGAAGTTACTAATAGAAAGATTAGTATTAAAGCCGCTAGAAGTAATAACCTAAAAGATGTAAATGTTGATTTTCCACTTTCAGTAATGACCGTAGTAACTGGCGTGTCTGGTTCAGGTAAAAGTTCATTAGTAAATGAAATTCTCTACAAATCTCTTGCGCAAAAAATCAATAAATCTAAAGTTAAACCGGGTGACTATGATGAAATTAAAGGTGTAGACCAATTAGATAAAATTATCGATATTGATCAATCGCCAATTGGCAGAACGCCACGTTCTAATCCAGCAACCTATACTGGTGTGTTCGATGATATTCGTGATGTTTTCGCACGAACAAACGAAGCTAAAATTCGTGGGTATCAAAAAGGTAGATTCAGTTTTAATGTTAAAGGTGGACGTTGCGAGGCTTGTAAAGGTGATGGAATCATTAAAATTGAAATGCATTTCTTACCCGATGTTTATGTTCCATGTGAAGTGTGTGATGGAAAACGTTACAACCGTGAAACATTAGAAGTCACATATAAAGGTAAAAATATCGCAGATGTGTTGGAGATGACTGTTGAAGAAGCAACGCACTTCTTCGAAAATATACCTAAAATTGAGCGTAAACTTCAAACATTAGTTGATGTAGGTTTAGGTTATATTACGTTAGGCCAGCAGGCAACAACACTTTCAGGTGGTGAAGCTCAACGTGTTAAATTAGCGTCAGAATTGCACAAACGCTCGACAGGACGTTCTATTTATATTCTTGATGAACCAACAACCGGTCTTCATGTAGATGATATTAGCCGTTTATTAAAGGTATTAAATCGACTAGTGGAAAATGGTGATACGGTTGTCATCATTGAACATAATCTTGATGTCATTAAAACAGCAGATTATATCATTGATCTTGGACCTGAAGGAGGAGAAGGCGGTGGTACCATTGTTGCTACCGGATCGCCAGAAGAAATTTCGCAAGACGAAGAATCGTATACTGGAAAATATTTAAAACCTGTTCTTTTGAGAGATTGTGTTGAATGATAATTAAATAAAATATAATTAAGCGGGCTGAGACAAATCTATGGGTTTCAGTCCGAATTCTTTACGTCAACTTATAGAAATGTATACCTATATTTTTTATATCATTTTAATATGTTACTGTTCTTTTATGATAATTTGTCGTCTTGCAATTCACTTTTTGAAAATTAGTTTTGAGTTAGGTTTAATAGTTTTTTAAGTTTTTTTAAAATTCAACCCATCATTTTAATATAAATTATGAGTTGATTTTTGATATGATAATAGAAAAGAGATAGATACGAAGGGTTAATGAAATTTGAGGTGAATCCATGTTAACAACAGAAAGATTAGTAAATACGCTTAATTTAGAATTACTAACTGGGGAACAAGGTTTGCATAGACCAATTAAAAATACAGATATTTCACGTCCAGGTCTAGAAATGGCAGGATATTTTTCACACTATGCATCTGATAGAATTCAATTATTAGGGACTACTGAATTATCATTTTATAATTTGCTTCCTGATGAAGATAAGAAAGGAAGAATGAGAAAGTTATGTCGACCTGAAACGCCTGCAATTATTGTTACACGTGGGTTAGAACCTCCTGAAGAACTAATTAGTGCTTCTAAAGGAACACATACACCTATTATTGTGGCCAAAGATGCAACGACAAGCCTTATGAGCCGATTGACTACCTTTTTAGAACATGAACTAGCTAAGACCACCTCTTTACATGGTGTACTAGTAGATGTCTACGGAGTTGGTGTATTAATTACTGGAGATTCAGGTATAGGGAAAAGTGAGACTGCATTAGAGTTGGTTAAACGTGGCCATAGACTCGTGGCTGATGATAATGTAGAAATTAAAGAGATTACTAAAGATGAGCTTGTCGGAAAGCCACCGAAACTTATCGAACATTTGTTAGAAATTCGTGGTCTTGGAATCATCAATGTAATGACTCTATTTGGTGCAGGATCTATCTTAACTGAAAAGCAAATTCAATTAAATATAAATCTAGAAAATTGGAATAAAAATAAACTATATGATCGCGTAGGTCTCAATGAAGAAACATTAAAAATTCTAGATACCGAAATTACCAAGAAAACAATTCCTGTTAGACCAGGACGAAATGTTGCAGTCATTATTGAAGTCGCTGCAATGAATTATCGTTTAAATATCATGGGAATTAACACAGCGGTAGAATTTAACGAGAGATTAAATGAAGAAATTGTACGAAACAGTTATAAAAGTGAGGAGTAGTATGAATGGGTTTAACTATAAGATATATTGATCCTGTTGCCTTTAGTATTGGACCAATACACGTACGTTGGTACGGTATTATCATTGCTTGTGGTATTTTATTAGGATATTTTATTGCTCAAGCAGCATTAAAAAAAGTTGGTTTACATAAAGATACGCTTGTCGATATTATTTTTTATAGTGCTATATTTGGTTTCATTATTGCTCGATTATATTTTGTAATATTCCAGTGGCCGTATTATATGCACCATTTAGCTGAAATACCTAAGATATGGCATGGAGGGATTGCCATTCATGGTGGTCTCATAGGTGGAATTATTACTGGAATTATCATGTGTAAAGTGAAAAACCTTCACCCTTTACAGATTGGTGATATCGTAGCTCCGAGCATTATCTTAGCCCAAGGTATAGGACGATGGGGTAATTTTATGAATCACGAAGCTCATGGTGGGCCAGTTTCTAAAACTTTTCTGGATAATCTTCATTTGCCAGATTTTATTATTAGAAATATGTACATAGAAGGGCAATACTATCATCCTACATTTTTATACGAATCTATATGGGATGTACTTGGATTTATTATCTTAATTGCACTAAGAAAGCATCTTAGACTAGGAGAGACTTTCTTTGGATATTTAATTTGGTATTCTGTGGGTCGTTTCTTTGTTGAAGGATTAAGAACAGATAGCTTAATGCTTACAAGTCATATTCGAGTAGCACAACTTGTTTCAGTATTATTAATTGTAATAAGTATTGTGTTAATTATATATAGAAGAGCGAAATGTCAACCGACTCCATTTAAAACATTAGGGCCATTGTCATGGCCTGGTAAAAAAGTATCGTGATTGGATTGAGAAGATTGGTGAAACAAAAATATCAAGCTGTTAATACTTTGTGGCAAATCTATAAGATAGTCAAATTTTCAAAAGTTTTTAAGCAGACATTGTTAATAGAAGTATCTCGATTTATCCCATGTATGACTGTGAAAAACTACATTTGTCGAAAGTGGTTAAATATGAAAGTCGGTTCATATACCTCATTTGCTTATAAAGTAATGCTTGACTTGTTTTATCCTAAATTAATATCTGTTGGCAACAATACAGTCGTTGGGTATAATACAACAATACTAACTCATGAAGTACTTGGGAATGAGTGGAGACTAGGGAAAGTCAAAATAGGAAGTCATACTTTAATAGGGGCTAATACTACGATTTTACCTGGTATAACAATTGGGAATCATGTCAAAATTGGTGCTGGCACTGTTATATCAACAGATGTACCAGACAACAGTTTTGCATTTGGGAATCCTATACAAATAAAATTACATTCAGGAGGTGACAATTGATGGCACATGAAAAAAGTAATATTATTCCAATGATTTTTGATGAAACACTTTATCGTAAAATGGCTACACAAAAGTGGCAACATCAGGATTATAAGAAGGCTGCAGAATATTATAAAAAAGTGCTCGAATTGTCACCTAAAGATTATAATATTCAGTTACATTATGCTCAGTGTCTATCTAAATTAAATAATGGTAGACAAGCTGAACATCTTTTTTATGAGAACATTGTTAATGATTTTCATGTTGAAGATAGTTTTTATGAATTGAGTCAATTAAATATAGAGCTAAACGAACCAAACAGGGCGTTCTTGTTTGGTATTAATTATGTAATTTTAACAGACGATCAAGAGTTCAGAGAGGTACTTGAAAAGACTTTCGAAGTGACATATACCAGTGAGCATAAGATAGAGCTAGAGGCGCAACTATTTGCGACACAATTGTTATTTCAGTACTTATTTTCACAAGGAAGACTCAAAGATGCACGAGCCTATATACTGCATCAACCTGAAGACATTCAAAATCATCGAGTTATAAGAAATTTAATAGCAATGTGTTATTTGTACTTGAGTGAGTATGAAACTGCTAAAGAAATGTTTGAAGAATTATTGAGTGAGGATAATTCGGATGTTCATGCGTTATGCCACTATACTTTATTACTTTATAACACAAATGAATTAGAAAAGTATAAGAAGTATCTAAAAATACTTAATAAAAGTTGTACCATTAAATGATGATGAAAGTTTTAAATTAGGCATTGTTTTAAGTTACTTAAAACAATATCAAGCGTCACAGCACTTGCTTTATCCACTGTATAAAAAAGGAAAATTTTTATCTATCCAAATGTATAATGCTTTAAGTTTCAATTATTATTACCTTGGAAATAAAGATGAAAGTGTAGACATGTGGAACAAATTAACTCGAATTTCTAAAGTGGATGTAGGATACGCTCCATGGGTTATAGAAGAAAGTAAGACTGTTTTTAATCAAAGAATTTTACCTTTATTACTTGATGATGATAGCCACTATAGATTTTATGGAATTTTCTTGTTAAATCAACTTAATGGTAAAGAGATTTTAATGACTGAGGAAATATGGTCCATCCTTGAAAAAATGAATGATTATGAAAAGTTATATCTCACTTATTTAGTACAGGATTTAACATTGAATAAATTAGACTTTATTCACAGAGGTATGTTAAGACTTTATAGTATTGAGTATTTTAAACAGAATAAAATTTTATTTGTAGAGTGGATAAATCAAGCTGAAGCTATTATAGCTGAAAATGTGAATTTAGCAGACGTGGATAGATATCTTTCGGCTTTTGTATATTTAATTTATCGACACTCAAACCATAAATTAACTAAAAAGCAAATTATCGATTATTTTGGTGTTATGCTTTACAAATTGGACAAAGCCATCGAATTTATTTTGAGCATATAAATTTATGAATCAAATGGTATGATATATAATGCGCATAATGATTAATAACTTAGGAGGCATTTAAAATGACTGAAGTAGATTTTGACGTAGCAATTATCGGTGCTGGCCCTGCCGGTATGACAGCAGCAGTGTATGCATCTAGAGCAAATTTAAAAACAGTTATGATTGAACGTGGTATGCCAGGTGGTCAAATGGCCAATACTGAAGAGGTAGAGAACTTTCCTGGATTTGAGATGATTACTGGTCCAGATTTATCCACAAAAATGTTTGAACATGCAAAGAAATTTGGAGCAGAATATCAGTATGGAGATATTAAATCTGTAGAAGACAAAGGTGAATACAAAATCATTAACTTAGACAACAAAGAGGTTAAAGCTCATGCTGTCATCATTTCAACTGGTGCTGAATATAAAAAAATCGGTGTTCCAGGTGAGCAAGAACTTGGTGGCCGTGGCGTAAGTTACTGCGCAGTTTGTGATGGTGCCTTCTTTAAAAATAAACGTCTTTTTGTTATTGGAGGCGGTGACTCAGCAGTAGAAGAAGGAACGTTCTTAACCAAATTTGCTGATAAAGTTACAATAGTACATCGTAGAGATGAACTCCGTGCTCAAAACATTTTACAAGAACGAGCTTTTAAAAATGATAAAGTTGACTTCATTTGGAGTCATACATTAAAAACAATTAATGAAAAAGATGGTAAGGTTGGATCTGTAACGTTAGAATCAACAAAAGATAGTACAGAACAAACTTTTGATGCAGATGGGGTCTTTATCTATATTGGAATGAAGCCGTTGACTGGACCATTTAAAGAATTAGGTATCACTAATGAGACAGGTTATATTGTTACCAAAGCTGATATGAGTACAAAAGTTCCTGGTGTTTTTGCAGCTGGAGATGTGCGTGAAAAAGGATTGCGTCAAATCGTCACTGCTACAGGAGATGGAAGTATTGCAGCTCAAAGTGCAGCAGATTATATTACAGAATTAAAGGATAAATAAGGAATTCAATTAAGTTTACACATAAGCTAGAACATTGTTTACGTTAAAGTTTCGTCATCAATTGTTCTAGCTTTTTTAATTGTATTAAAGTATATTACTTTGCTTAATTGAGTGTGATAAGATGAGTTTAATACATTTATATACATTGAAGATTTTAACTGGCGGTGACTTTTGAAATGAAAAACAGCGAAAAGGAAATAAGTAAAAGTGAACTATTAGTTGTTACAGGAATGTCAGGAGCGGGTAAATCACTAGTGATTCAAAGTCTCGAAGATATGGGATTCTTCTGCGTAGATAACTTGCCACCTGTACTGTTGCCTAAATTTGTAGAACTAATGGAACAGGGAAATCCTTCTTTACAGAAGGTTGCAATTGCAATTGATCTTAGAGGAAAAGAACTATTTAAATCCTTAGTTAAAGAAATAGATATCATTAAGAGTCGTAATGATGTGATAGTAGACGTTATGTTTTTAGAAGCTAAAACTGAAAAAATCATTTCACGTTATAAAGAATCTAGAAGAGCTCATCCGCTTAATGAGCAAGGTCAACGTTCATTAATCGATGCAATTAATGAAGAAAGAGAACATCTTTCAGAAATTAGAAGTATTGCGAATTATGTGATAGATACGACTCAAATTAAGCCAAAAGAACTTAAACAACGTATTGCCAAGTTTTACTTGGACGATAATTTTGAAACATTTACTATTAACGTTTCAAGTTTTGGCTTTAAACATAGTATTCAAATGGATGCAGATTTAGTTTTCGATGTAAGATTTTTACCAAACCCCTATTATGTTGAAGAATTGCGTCCGCTTACTGGTTTAGATGATCAAGTTTACAATTACGTAATGAAATGGAAAGAAACGGAAATTTTCTTTGAAAAACTAACGGATTTATTGAAATATATGATTCCTGGTTATAAAAAAGAGGGTAAATCACAATTGGTAATTGCTATAGGTTGCACAGGTGGTCAACATCGATCAGTTGCTTTAGCAAAACGTTTAGGCGAATATCTTGATGAGATCTTTGATTACAATGTTTATGTGCATCACAGAGATGCACATATTGAAAGTGGAGAGAGAGAATGAAACAAATGAAAGTTGTACTTATTGGAGGCGGAACAGGTTTATCTGTTTTAGCTCGAGGACTGAGAGAATTTCCGATAGATATCACTGCTATTGTAACAGTTGCTGATAATGGTGGCAGTACAGGTAAAATTAGAGATGTCATGGATATCCCTGCCCCAGGAGATATACGTAACGTTATTGCTGCATTGAGTGACTCAGAATCTATTTTAACTCAGCTATTTCAATATCGTTTCGGTGAAAATCAAGTTGACGGTCATGCTTTAGGTAATCTAGTCATTGCTGGAATGACAAATATCACGAATGATTTTGGTCATGCGATCAAAGAGTTAAGTAAAGTTTTAAATATTAAAGGTCAAGTCATACCGTCTACAAATACGAGTGTACAATTAAACGCTGTGATGGAAGATGGAGAAATTGTTCATGGTGAAACTAATATTCCTAAATCACATAAGAAAATTAATCACGTTTTTTTAGAACCTAGTGATGTTGAACCGATGTCTGAAGCGGTAGAGGCACTTGAACAAGCTGATTTAATTGTTCTTGGGCCCGGTTCATTATACACAAGTGTTGTATCTAATCTTTGTGTGAAAGGAATCTCAGAAGCGTTATTACGTTCAGCTGCACCAAAACTTTATGTTGCAAACGTGATGACTCAACCTGGAGAAACGGATAATTATGATGTAAAAGAACATATTGATGCACTAAGTCAACAAGTAGGACAAGAATTTATTGATTTTGTAATTTGTAGTTCGGAATCATATAGTCAAGACGTGTTGCATCGTTATAAAGAGAAAAATTCAAAACCTGTTGCCGTGCACAAAGAAGAATTAAAAGCTAAAGGCATTAGAGTATTGACCGCTTCAAATTTAGTTGAAATATCAGACGAACACTATGTACGTCACAATACTAAAATTTTGTCAAAAATGATTTATGAGCTAGCTCTTGAATTGACAAGTACCATTCGTTTTAATCCCAATGAGAAATAAAAATAGTATGGGCGAGTGAAAAGTTTATGATATGATAGCTTAAGTGTGTTTATTGAAAGAAATTGAGGTTGGAATCATATATTGTTGCCGTTAATTCAAATAATATATCAATTCCAGCTTAAAAATAAATGATTAGGAAGGAATGAGTGTTCTATGAGCTTTGCATCTGATATGAAAAATGAATTAACACGCATTGAAGTAGATGAATCAAATGCTAAAGCAGAGCTCAGTGCATTAATTCGTATGAATGGCGCACTTAGTCTATCAAATCAGCAATTTGTAATTAATGTACAAACTGAAAATGCAACAACAGCTCGTCGAATTTATTCTCTAATTAAACGTATATTTAATGTTGAAGTTGAAATTTTAGTAAGAAAAAAGATGAAGTTAAAGAAGAACAATATTTATATTTGTCGTACTAAAATGTTAGCTAAAGTAATACTCAATGATTTAGGTATTTTAAAAGATGGCATTTTTACACATGAAATCGATTCAGAGATGATTAAAGATGATAAAATGCGTCGTAGTTATCTACGTGGTGCATTTTTAGCAGGCGGGTCAGTTAATAATCCAGAAACTTCTTCATATCATTTAGAAATATTTTCACAGTATGAAAATCATTCTGAAGGATTAACTAAGTTAATGAATAGTTATGAGCTTAATGCTAAACATTTAGAACGTAAAAAGGGAAGCATTGCTTATCTAAAAGAAGCTGAAAAAATTTCTGATTTTCTGAGCCTCATTGGTGGTTATCAGGCGTTGCTAAAATTTGAAGATGTAAGAATTGTTCGCGATATGCGTAATTCCGTGAATCGTCTCGTTAATTGTGAAACTGCAAATCTAAACAAGACGGTAAGTGCAGCTATAAGACAAGTTGAGAGCATTCAACTTATAGATGAAGAGATAGGGTTAGATAATTTACCAGATCGATTGAGAGAAGTTGCTAAGCTTAGAGTAGAACATCAAGAGATATCTTTAAAAGAACTAGGAGAAAAGGTGTCAACTGGGTCCATTTCAAAGTCAGGAATCAATCATCGTTTAAGAAAGCTCAATGAACTTGCTGATAAAATACGTAATGGTGAGCATATTGAATTATAAAAAGGTGAGGGCTATTCAATCAATAGAATTTTGAGCTTACCTATATCTCAACCTCTTAAAATAGTGCTTCGTATTGCTTTAACCCCCTCGAGAGGAATCGAACCTCCATTCTAAGAACCGGAATCTCATGTGTTATCCATTACACTACGAGGGGTAAGTTAATAAATAATCATATCTCTGTACTAAAATCTTAGATAACAGTACAATTAAAAGCGATAATTCTAGTTTACAAATGATAGAGTTAGGTGTCAAATTGATTTTAATAGTTTAAGTTTTTGACCATTTTTGACTTTTAAGGTAAAATAAGTATAACAGTTATTACAAGGAGGAAAAATAGATGAATTTAATTCCTACAGTTATTGAAACAACAAATCGTGGTGAACGTGCATATGATATTTATTCACGTTTATTAAAAGACCGTATTATTATGTTAGGGTCTCAAATTGATGATAATGTAGCAAATTCTATCGTGTCTCAATTATTATTCTTACAAGCACAAGACTCTGAAAAAGATATTTACTTATATATTAATTCACCAGGTGGTAGTGTAACAGCAGGATTCGCTATCTATGATACAATTCAACATATTAAACCAGATGTACAAACAATCTGTATTGGTATGGCTGCATCAATGGGCTCATTTTTACTAGCAGCAGGTGCAAAGGGTAAACGTTTCGCATTACCAAATGCTGAAGTAATGATTCACCAACCTTTAGGTGGTGCTCAAGGTCAAGCTACTGAAATTGAAATTGCAGCTAATCACATTTTAAAAACTCGTGAAAAATTAAATCGTATTTTAGCTGAACGTACTGATCAGTCTATTGAAAAAATTCAACAAGATACTGATCGTGATAACTTCTTAACTGCTGAAGAAGCTAAAGAATATGGATTAATTGATGAAGTGATGGAACCAAAAGGTAAATAATTCCTAAAAGTTATCTCACACATAAAATAAAAAGCCTTAGAATGATTTCTAACTCATTGAATTCATTCTAAGGCTTTTTATGTTTATACGAACATTATTTTCTTAACTTTTTAATAATTTGATAAAAGCTCGTAATGTAAAAATTAATAATATTAATCCTATAGCAATAAATAATATAGACATAATTATCATTGGCAGTGTATGATCAAATGCAAATATCCCATTAGCAATAAGTAAAATACTAGCAATAATTAACAAAATATAAGTTAATTGATTGTCTTTCATTCTATAAACCTTCTTCATAGTTTGTAATTCTTAAGTTCTAACTAAATCATCTAAAGCATTACGTAAATTATTATATTTAAACTCAAATCCTAGCGCATGTAATTTATTTGGTAAAACTTTTTGAGTATCTAACACGATTGTAGACATTTCGCCTAAAATTAAACGCATTGCTAACTTTGGAGCCCAAGTTTCATGTGGTTTATGCATCGCACGTGCTAATGTGTAACCAAATAAATTTTGTCTTTCTGGAATTGGTGCTGTTAAGTTAAAGGGACCTTGCGCTTCTTTATTCTCAATTGTAAATAAAATTGCTCTAATTAAGTCGTCAATGTGAATCCATGAATACCACTGTTGACCTGAACCTAGTTTACCTCCCACATAAAAACGATAAAGCATTTCCATTGTTTGAAGTGCACCACCATCATCAGAAAGTATAAGACCGAATCGACCTAACAGGACACGGGTGCCAAAATGTTTGAATTTATTTGCGAAACGTTCCCATTGATAAACAATGTCTGATAAGAAGTCAAAAGGTAACGTTTTATATAATTCAGTATAACTATAATACAAATCTTGTGGGTAATATCCCATTGCACTTGCATTAAACAATATCTCAGGCTTTTTGGAGCGTGCTTCGAATAACTCATAAAGCGCTTGTGTAGATTGTATTCGGCTGACCATCATATCTTGTTTATGAGATTGCGTCCATCTTTTGTTTAACGTTGCACCAGCTAAATTAATAACCACATCAATCTCAGGAACTTTTTGTTGCCAACCTTCTTTTGACCAATTGACATACATGATATTTGGGTGATAAGACATTTTATCTTGCCTTGTTAAAATTGTAATCTGTGCATCAGTGTTCTTGATTTCATTCACTAAGTGTGAACCTACCATTCCAGTTCCACCTGTAATTAAATAACGTTTCATTCTTTCACCTCATTTTTAAATATAAACGTGCTAACCTTATTGATAGATATTATTAATATTCAAATTTTATACATTTTTTAGACAATAAGATGTCAAATAATTTTTGGATTACGCATTTAAAATTAAAGTATATCAGTTATAATAAAATTGTACCTTCGATAATTAATTAAACATCTCTTAATTAGTATGAGTATACCCCATAATATACTAACGAAGGTAAATTTTGACTCCCTTTAGTAGTGGATCCATGCGAGAAACGTATGGATCCTTTTTTTGTCCTAATATATGTATACCACATTTTATAAAAATTACTTGAATTCACTTTCAGTAAAGTATCCATTGTTTAATAAAAGCGAAATAAGGTTAATGTTTTATAGATTAAAAATGATTATTTTTCTAATAACCATATTGTTAAAATTGAGAGGGTAGCAATAACAACTGTAATGATAAATCCTACAATATGATGGTCTTCATTTGAGTCGAAATTTTCATTCTCAATCATCATACGTTTTAAACCTTTTTGATTAATGTCTTTAAAAAGTTCATTATAATTTAATTTACTCAAAATAATCACTTACCATTTCGCATTAAGTTTTAATTAAGTTATTTAAAAATGATGTTTATCAATTACTATGATGTTATCATATATGAGATAGTTATATTTAACTATATAGCTTTAAGGTAATATTAAATGATGTATTTGTTGTAAAGTTAGTTCATCATTAAAATTAAAAGTTTTAGTTTTGCTAGATTTTAAAGTGTAGTTATTGCATTTTAAACTCCAAATCTTAAAAATTCATTTAATGATATAGATTATGCGTTCATTTTATGAACTCATTTTTAATTATAAACCATTTTCTACCATTTGAAAGAGAGGTATGTAATAAATGAGCGGTATTGCCAAAATAATTAGTACAATTGTAGTATTACTGCTACTTATTGGCTTGGCTTTTGGAATTTATTCTTTCGTTGATAGTTCAAAAAAGGCAAACGAGCGTTTAAATGACAAAACAACAGAACAGCACGATAAGAAAAAAGATGAAAAGGATAAAAAGAAAGACAAAGAAAAGGACAAAATGAAGGACACTCAACAAACACAACAGGTTCCTTCACAACAAACGACGCAATCATCAACGCAACAAAGACGTACAACACAATCTCCGACTCAACAGCAAAGAACCCAACAACCTCGTACTCAAGAAAAACAAACGCAACAAAAATCAACACAAGAACCTAAAACACAAGAAAAGCAAAAATCTAAACAAGATAGTTCTGATTCAAAAGAAACACCAAGTACGGAAGAGAAACTATCTACACAGCAAAAACCACAACAAAATCATTCCAGTCAATCATCATCTAATAGCACTTCTAATCGTAACAGTAGTCAATCATCACAAAGAAATTCGAGTCAATCACAACAATCAACTCAACAAAATAATCAAAGAAGTGCTAGCAACCAACGCTCAAGCTGTCAGAGTGCTAGTAATCAAAACACAAAATCACTAATATAAAATGCCAACGTCTTTAATTTTTGACGTTGGCATTTTCGTGTTTATATCATCCAATAAATTAATAGTGACAGTATGAAAGATATCAATAATATTGATAGACAACCGAGTGAACATCCGCAACCAGTATGCGTGCAACCATAAGAATATGTGTGCTTATAAATTTGTTTATTGTTATGAGAATAATGATGATTCTTTTCTTTAAAATAATCATCGTTTTTATATCTCTCATCACTTGGATCTATAACTTCAACTTTATCATGTGAGCGATTTTCTTTAGACATTTATATCCCTCTTCATTACTTAATTATGATTATATAAATTATAAAGGAAAAATTAAGTATTTAAAATATATGATTAATGATAATGTAGCCAGGGTAAAATTTCCCTGGAAAGGTAGTGGAATATATGAATTATTAGCAATTGGCAGAGGTGTGACTGAGCTACTTCAAATTTCTACTCCAATTATTTACAAATTATAATGAAAATTGAGTTAATTCCCTTGCAATTTATAGTACGTAATAGTACTATTGCAATTGTAAAGAGGTTAAAAATTGTCCCGGTCGGGACAGAAAAAGTCAAAGATTGGTTGTAAGTATCTCTCAAATACCTTTTTATAAAGATATAAGGAGGAAGGTAGTAGTGAAAGACTTAATCAAAGTTCAACAAAAGCTCATACCAGACCTCGTTGATAAGATGTATAGACGCTTTTATATTTTAACTACTATCTCGCAAAATCAACCAGTGGGAAGACGAAGTTTAAGTGAACATATGGACATGACTGAGAGGGTTTTGAGATCTGAAACAGATATGTTAAAGAAACAAGAGTTAATCAGCGTAAAACCCACAGGCATGGAAATTACACGTGAAGGCACTGAAGTATTGTCGCAATTGAGTGATTACTTCAATGTTTATACTGATGATCACAAAATGGCAAGAGCCATTAAAGACAAATATCATATTAAAGATGTACATGTTATTCCGGGTGATTCTGATACGAGTCAACCGGTCAAAAGAGAAATTGGTCAACAAGCTGGACAATTATTAGAAAGCATACTTTACGAAGATGCTATTGTGTCAGTAACAGGTGGTTCGACAATGGCTTATGTCAGTGAATCAATTCATTTGTTGCCCTTCAATGTATTTTTTGTACCAGCTAGAGGTGGACTAGGTGAGAACGTAGTTTACCAAGCTAATACAATTTCTTCTAGCATGGCTCAACAAGCTGGTGGTTATTATACAACATTATATGTACCAGATAATGTTAGCGAATCTACATATGATACGTTAATGTTAGAGCCATCGGTTATGCACACTCTAGATAAAATTAAACAAGCGAATGTTACAGTACACGGCATTGGTGATGCGCTGAAGATGGCGTATAGACGTCAGTCACCTCAAGATGTGATTGATAAACTTCAACATCATCAAGCCGTTGGAGAAGCTTTTGGATATTATTTTGATGCTCAAGGTCATATTGTTCATAAAGTTAAGACTATTGGACTACAACTTGAAGACCTTATGAGTAAAGATTTTATCTTTGCGGTAGCAGGCGGTCGGTCTAAAGGAGAAGCTATTAAGGCGTATCTTTCCATCGCCCCAGAAAATACTGTTTTAATAACAGATGAAGCCGCAGCAAAAGTTATTTTACAGCAGTAATAAAAAGTTTAATACTTTTTAAATATTATTTTAAAGGAGGCCATTATAATGGCAATTAAAGTAGCAATTAATGGTTTTGGTAGAATTGGTCGTTTAGCATTCAGAAGAATTCAAGATGTAGAAGGTCTTGAAGTAGTTGCAGTTAACGACTTAACAGACGACGATATGTTAGCGCATTTATTAAAATATGATACTATGCAAGGTCGTTTCACTGGAGAAGTTGAAGTCATCGAAGGTGGATTCCGTGTAAATGGTAAAGAAATCAAATCATTCGATGAACCAGATGCAGGTAAATTACCTTGGGGCGATTTAGATATCGACGTAGTATTAGAATGTACTGGTTTCTACACTGATAAAGAAAAAGCACAAGCTCACATCGATGCAGGTGCTAAAAAAGTATTAATCTCAGCTCCAGCTAAAGGTGATGTAAAAACAATCGTATTCAACACTAACCATGACATATTAGATGGTTCAGAAACAGTTGTATCAGGTGCTTCTTGTACAACTAACTCACTAGCACCAGTTGCAAAAGTTTTAAGTGATGAATTTGGTTTAGTTGAAGGTTTCATGACAACAATTCACGCTTATACTGGTGACCAAAATACACAAGACGCTCCTCACAGAAAAGGTGACAAACGTCGTGCTCGTGCAGCAGCAGAAAATATTATTCCTAACTCAACAGGTGCTGCTAAAGCAATCGGTAAAGTTATTCCAGAAATTGATGGTAAATTAG
>ERZ1031010.5-NODE-5-length-26745-cov-28.394118_pt1 | contig 26745 bp, 36 predicted proteins | sample MGYA00518594_ERZ1031010 | MGnify/ENA primary metagenome ERZ1031010 (study PRJEB33718, sample SAMN03159722) | human skin metagenome | collected 2014-05-20 | study: EMG produced TPA metagenomics assembly of the PRJNA266117 data set (Human skin bacterial metagenome and... | reverse complement strand
TCAAATTATCGTCTAAAAGGGATTGCTTTTGACTTATTAGAATACGCGTTACATGTTGCTTTCAAATTTTATCCTCTCCACAAAGTATATTTTAAAATTCGTAGTAAAAATAATAAGCGTGTTGAACGTTTTAACGAATTGGGATTTCAAATCAACAGTGAATATAAGAAATATAAATACGAATCAAGACATCTTCATGAGGATTTCTAACTACTACTAAATATGTCCAATAAAAAACAATAATGTTCTTTAATCAAAATTCATAAAGTTAATAACTACTTTGCAAAATACAATATACTCACTAAATATTTATTAATTATAAAAAATATCATTTTTCTCAAGTTTTTGTTTTTACTTCTATATTTATTTGCTTTAGAATGATTTCCAAGTGTTTATGGGCACTTAATCATTTTTAGGAGAGTGAGTAATAAGTGCAAGTTTTAGACTTTTTAATCGCACTTTTACCAGCCCTTTTTTAGGGTAGTGTAGTCATCATCAATGTCTTTGTAGGTGGAGGACCTTATAATCAAATTCGTGGCACAACCTTAGGGACATTAATAGTTGGATTTTGTTTACTTGTTACAGGTAATACAGCTTTTGACAATTTAACTGTTATCATTGTTGGTTTAATTTCTAGTGCCTTATGGGCATTCGGTCAAGGTAACCAATTAAAATCTGTCAATTTAATAGGTGTTTCTAAAACAATGCCTATTTCAACAGGTATGCAACTCGTAGGTACTACTTTATTTAGTAACATTTTCTTAGGTGAGTGGAGTACTTTAACTCAAGTAATAATGGGGTTAATCGCAATGATTCTACTTGTAGTTGATATTGGTTTAACATCTCTGAAAGCAAAAAATGAAAGTACATCCGACAATCCTGAGTTTAAAAAAGCAATGGGTATTTTAATAATATCTACAGTTGGATATGTAGGTTATCTCGTACTTGGAGATATCTTTGGTGTCAGTGGTAGAGACGCCCTATTCTTTCAATCAATTGGTATGGCTATCGGCAGATTCATCTTATCTATGAATCATAAAACTTCCATTAAATCAACAACGTTAAATCTTATACCTGGTGTTATTTGAGACATAGGTAACTTATTCATGTTCTATTCTCAACCTAAAGTTGGCGTGGCTACAAGCTTTTCTTTATCACAATTACTTGTTATCTTTTCTACTTTAGGTGGTATTTTCATTTTAGGCGAGAAAAAAGATCGTCGCCAAATGATAGGAATATGGTCTGGAATTATCGTGATTGTTATCGCTTCTATTCTTCTAGGAAATTTAAAATAGAGTCAATAATATTTTAGGGGGAGTTCAAATGTTTCAAGATTTAGAAAATAAAGTAGTTATCATTACTGGTGCTGCTTCTGGTATCGGTAAATCCTTTCCTGAAAATTTTGGTAAAGTAAAAGCCAAAGTGGTTATTAACTATCGTTCTGAACGACACCATGATGAAATTGAAGAAATAAAAAAACGATTGCTCAAGCTGGCAGTGAATCAATAGCTGTTCAAGATGACATATTTTTAGAAAACGATGTTAAACGTTTAGTACAAACTACAGTGAAACACTTTGGTACGCTTGATATAATGATTAATAACGCTGGCTTTGAAAGCCCAATCCCGACTCATAGACACTTGACGAATGGCAAAAAGTGATTGATATCAATTTAACTGGTGCGTTTATAGGTTCAAGAGAAGCTATTAATCAATTTCTTAAAGAAGATAAAAAAGGCATTATAATTAATACCTCAAGTGTTCATGACACCATTCCTTGTCCTAACTATGTGCATTATAGGCGGTTTAAAATTAATGATGGAAACAATGTCAATGGAATACGCACAATATGATATTCGTATTAACAATATCTCACCTGGTGCAGTTGTAACCGAACACACCAAAGAAAAATTTTCTGATCTTAAAACATGTGAAGAAACAATTAAAATGATACCCGCACGTGAGATTGGAAATGCACAAGTTATTGCTAATGCCGCTTTATTCTTATCTTCAGATTTAGCTAGTTATATTCATGGTACGACTCTTTATGTAGATGGTGGTATGATGAACTATCCTGCATTTATGGGAGGTAAAGGTTAACCTTAATCTCCCATATAAGTGAAAGCATGTGAGTGGCTGATGAAAGTCACTTACATGCTTTTTTCATATATAATTTATTCAAATTCACTTTTCATGGTGTTTTCTTTTTTAAACAAAAATAGCTTGATAGATATACAATATGACAATACTTATAACTATTGTTAAATTTGTCATCATTCCAACAAAGGGAAGCATTTTATATTTAAATTGGATTGAATATGGGATATTTGCTAACCCTATTGGTAACAACCAAGTTATTAGTAAAGTTGTTTTAATTACGTTTTCTGATACAGGTAAGAACAAATGGACAAGTGTTCCTGCTATCATACCTAAACCATAGTGTAGACATAAATATTTAATTGTTACAGGTAAGTATTCCTTATCAATACTGAAACTTAACATAACTCCTAACAAAATCATAGAAAGTGGCATATTAGCTTTTGATAAAATTCCAAAAAAGTCGATTGCTGGGTTCCAAATATGAATATCTGACATATTAAGGATGAACATAACAATATATGTGAAAAGGTACAGATTGAATCGATTTTTTACCTAAAAATTTAAAGTTAAACTGATCACTACCTTCACTAAAGTAACTTCCTACAAAGTAAGTTACTCCAAACATTATGATTGCTCCACCAATATCGACCATTCCAAAATAAATCATACCTTTAGTAGGCCATATTGCATCAACAAGAGGATAGGAAAATAATCCTATATTCATCGAACCAGTCATCATTCCTGCTGGTCCACGCATTTGATTATTATATTTCCTGAAGAACCATATCACTATTATTTTTGCAATAATACCATAAGCAATCATCATAATTGGCAAGATTGAAAAAGACATATCAAGCTCAGCATTATTTAAATTAACAATAACTAGAGAAGGCAATGTGACATTTAGAACAAGAGTAGAAAGAACTTGGTTATCCGTTGCTTTAAGATAATTGATGCGCTTTAGAAAATAACCAAGTTCAATGAGTAATATAATCATAATAAATTGCTCAGTCACATTTATTCCTTCTTTCACATCAGTCTTTTTATAATTGATTACTTTAACACAATATTGCTAAATTTTAGAAGTGTCTTGTTTCGTGATATAATTTCAGATAAATATTGTTATTAATGAATTTCAATTAAAGGAGCGTTAACTTTGAAGTTAAATTCAAAACTAACAGAACTCAAATATGATTATACCCGTTTACAAAATGATTTAGACAAACGAGAATCTCTCAATCAAGATATTGATCCACTACTAAGACAACTTGAAGCAATTGAACATGAGATTGCTCACGTGCGTGCGCAAATGAACCAACAATAACTTTAATTATGATTAAAATACTTTCATTATAACGTGACAAAACGATTAGTATGTTTTAATTGAGTCGACAGACCCTACTTTCTAGTCATTTCATTATTATCATGCTAATATATAATTCGTAAAAGAAAGGATGTCACATGATGCAACTATATCTTATTTTGTTGCCTATTCTATACTTGATTGTTTCTTATATCAGTATTTTTAAAATGCATTCTATATTTACTAGAATATTAAGTATCATTATGGGCATTTTATTATTATTTGTAGTAGCCATTACTACATTACAATTCCCTAAAGAAAATTGGTGGGTATTTATCGTTTTATTACTTTTAGTGGGTAACGTAGAAGTGACTGGTTTTAAAGAACTGAAAGACGATAAAAAAGGTGTTAATATCTTGAATATTTTATCAATTATTTTGTTCGTTATATATGTTATATTAACGCTAGTGTTATATTAAAATTTTAAAAATCGACTTAGGCTATACTTGTGTGTTAGTGCCTAAGTCGATTTTTTCTATTAGCGATTAAATTTTTGAGTTAATTTGGTTTTAAGTGTAAATAAAATTTCGTAAATAACAGGTACCACAATCAATGTAAGAATTGTAGAAGAAATAAGCCCCCCAATGACTGTAGCAGCCATACCTTTCGAAATAAGTATAGAACTGTCTTGTCCAAATAGTAACGGTACTAATGCACCGATAGTTGCTATAGCTGTCATTAAAATCGGTCTAATTCTAGTACCACCTGCTTCAATTAATGCTGCTTTCGTAGACATACCTTGCTGTTCATTATTAATTACACGATCAATTAACACAATTGTATTTGTCACTACTATACCTATCAACATCAACATTCCAATTAAACTTGGTACTGAAATCGTTTCTCCTGTAATCACTAGGGATAACACTACACCAATTATTGTAAAAGGTAGAGAAAATAGTATTGTAAATGGTGCTAAACCTCCTTTAAAAGTAATTACTAAAATTAAGTAGACAATGATAATGGCTGCCACCATTGCTAAAGCAAGTTGTGTAATAGCTTTTTTAATATCGTCTGTTGCACCACCAACATTAACTTTAATATTATTTGGCTTATCAATTTGATTCACTTTAGACATTACTTGTTGAGATTTTCCACCCACATCTTTATCAGTTACTTTTCCGGATATAGTCGTAGCGTAATCCCCATCCTCTTGTGTCAATTGACTTGGTGTAGAAGTTTGATGAAGTGATGCTATTTCACTTAGTTTAATTATACCTCCTGTTGGTTTCTTTAATTCAATACGATTAAGCTTATTAGACGACCAATCAATTTGTTTATTTTGCTTAACTTTCACATCAATTTTCTTACCTTTTTCATTCACAGAAGTAATCGTTTTTTCAGGCAAGTTTTCGTTAAGATTCATAGCTAATTGACCTGCTGAAATCCCATTATCAGCTGCTTTATTTTGGTCTACTTTAATTTCATATTGATCATATGTTTGTGATAAGTCAGATTTAACATTGGCGATGCCATCAATTCCATTCATTTCTTTTTCGATGCGTTTAACTGTGCCTTTAATTGCATCCATAGATGGACCTTTAACTGTAACTTCAACTGAATTATTACCTGCGCCTATGCCTAAATCTTGATTTTTCCAATTTCCTGGTTGTTTAAATGTTTCAATATGTTTCAAAACTTTATCCGGTTCTTCATCAAAATTTGGTGTATCAGATTTATATTTAACCATAATAGCCATACTATTAGTACTACCTGTTGGATCCTGTGGCGTAGGACCACCGATAGAATATTGAACCGTTTCAACTTTACTTTTATTATCTAAATATTTTTGTACCTCTTCAGCATGTTTGATAATAGATTTCTGAGTCTCCCCAGGCTTAGGTGTATAAGTTAAGGCTAAAAATTTATTTTCTCCTGAAGAAATATAACTTGTGCCCAATGTTACTGAACCTAAACCAGTACTTCCTAATAGAACAACAACACTTATAACAATAACAATCCATTTGTGTCTCAGTGACCATTGAAGTATACGACGATATCCATCACTTACCACGCCTATACCTTCTTTTTGTCGTTTGGCTTTAATACCTTTTTTGAAAAGTGTTGCACCTAGAGCTGGCACGAGTGTGATTGACACTAACAATGAAGCTAACAGACTAAATGCTATGGCTAAAGCAAAAGGTCTAAACATCTCGCCCACTGAACCAGAGACAAAAATGAGCGGTAAAAATACGACAATTGTCACTAAGGTCGAAGACATAATAGGCTTAAATACTTCTTTTGTAGCACTGATAATTAAATTTTCATCTTTAAGTTCTTCATGTGGATCTGACAAGCATCTATAAATATTTTCTACTACAACAATTGAATCATCAATCACACGTCCGATTGCAACAGTTAAAGCACCTAACGTTAGAATATTTAATGATACGTTACTTAACTTTAAAGCTACTAAAGCTATTAAAATCGATAATGGAATAGATATAACTGAAATTGCTGTCGTTCTAATATTTCTTAAGAATAAGAGTATTATTATGATGGCTACGATTGTACCGAGCGCTGCTTTTTCAATCATAGTATACAAAGAATCTTCAATCGGTTTAGCTGTATCCATCGTCTTAGTAGCTTTCATACCTTTTTCATTCTTAACGAATTCATCTACTTTGTTCTGAACTTCTTTCGTTACTTGAACAGTATTGGCATCTTGAGATTTTACAATCTGTAAGTTAACTGCATCTTTACCATTTGTTTTGGAAATTGAGCTACGTTCATTTCCTATTGTAATTTTTGCAAGATCTCTTAATCTTACTGATGGCATTTGACCATTTTTTGAGGATAACTTTGATTTAGCATCGGATGGACGAGAAGAGTCCGAATTATCACTCGGCATTAAACCATCACTTTCTGAATCATCACTTTGATTACCTTGACCAACAATAGACAATGGTATCTTAAGCTTTTTAAGCGCCTTTACAGAATTAAATTCTCCATCTACTACGATAGATTTATCAGTTTTATTAAATTGAAATAATCCAAGGGGCGTTTCACGTGTAGCCGTTTTTATATAATTCTCTACATCATCAGCTGTTAATCCTTTGTTATCTAAAGCATTTTGATTAAATTTAAGTGTCACTTCACGATTCGTTTGACCATTTAATTGAGCATTTTGCATACCATCAATCGTTTGTAATCTAGGGATAAGCTGTTGGTTTAAATCTTTAGTAACATCTTTCAAATCTTGTTGGTCACTCGTAAATGAATAAGCTACTATAGGAAAGGCATCCATTGAGTTACGTGTTAATTCTGGATCATCTATACCATCTTTAAATTTAATTTTATCGATTTCTTTTTTTAGTTGTTCTTCTGCTTTATCCATATCTGTTCCATTATTATATTCTACATTAACAATAGAAGCATTTTGGATAGATTCAGTTTTTACACTTTTTACATAAGCTAGAGAATGGACTTGTTTGTCAATCTTACTACTTATTTCGTCTTGAGTGGATTGAGGTGTAGCGCTAGGCATAGTCGTTTGAACAGAAATAACTGGATTTTCTACATCTGATAGTAATTCAAGTTTGAGTTTAGCGCTAGAATAAAATCCACCAAAAATCACTAATACTACCATTAGAAAAATAGCAAATTTGTTACCTAGTGAGAATTGTAATAACTTTTTTATCATTCTGTTTTATCCCTTTCACTGATTAATTATATAGTAAAAAATCTGAACGTTCTCAATATATTCACAGAAGCGTTCAGATTTATAGTTTGCTGATTATTTACCTTTTAATTTACGTGATAGTTTAATTTTTGTCTTTGTTAATCGTGGTTTAACTTGTTCTATCAGCTTATATAAAGGGGAGTTAAGCACATAATCAAACTCACCAATTTTTTCACTTAAATATGTTCCCCAAACACGCTTAAATGCCCATAAACCATAGTGTTCTGAATCTTTATCTGGATTATTATCAGTACCACCAAAGTCATAAGTTGTAGCACCATGTTCTCGCGCATATCTCATCATTTCAAACTGCATGTGATGATTGGGTAAGAAATCGCGATAATCATTCGATGATGCACCATATAGATAATATGATTTCTGACCGGCAAACATAAGTAATGCCCCCGATAAGTAAATGCCTTCAGGATGTTCTTTTTCAAGCTTAATCATGTTATCTCTTAATTCATTCGACTTATTGATTTTATTTTCAATGTCATTTAATTTATTAAGCGTCTTTTTATCTTGCTTTTTAGATTGCAATTTTTCTTTTTCTTTTAATTGGTCATCAAGATCTTGGTTAACCTTATCTAAGACAGGTTTAGGTTCTAATTTCACTAAGAAAAGTTCGGCATCACCATCTGAATGAAGCGCATCATATATATTTTCGAAGTAACTGATATCTCTTGTTAAGAAACCATCACGTTCACCAGTAATTTTCATTAACTTTGCAAAAGTTGTGAGGCCATCGCGATTGGCATGTTCAACCTTTGTACCACGTTTAAGAGCAAGTCTTACTTTAGAACGATTTCGACGCTCAAAACTTTGAATCAACTCATCATCAGTTTTATCTATTGGTGTAATCATAGTCATTCTTGGTTGGATATAATCTTTAGACAGTCCCTCTTTGAAACCTTTATGTTTAAATCCTAAATCGCGAAGATTTTTTAATGCTTCAGCCCCTTTATCAACCTCAACATCCGGATCAATTTTTATAGCGTATGCTTTTTCTGTTTTAGCTACTTCTATTGTACTTTCAACTAAGGTTTTTAACGCTTCTTTATCACTATAATCAGTAACAAAACCTCTAGACACATAGCATAATGTGAATGATAGTTTTAGTACCTTTTTAAATAATAATTGTCCTACACCTTTAATTTCTCCCTTTTCACCAACCGCAATTCTCCTTGAATACCATCCTGTCAATTTTTTAGTATCTGCCCATTTTGATAGTTGCAGTAAATCGCCATTGGGGTGAGATTTTACAAATGCGTCATGTTCTTGATTAGTGATGTTCATCTTTTCCATGGTTTATAATATCTCCTTTATTTTACAGTAATTTTAATTATACATCTTAACAATATTGATGTCGATGAAGTAACTCTTAATTCGTTTTAGTTCTTATATAATCTTCGTCTTGATATAATAAGAACTAATTCAAGGTAAAGAGGTTTTAAGTCATCTTATTTACATTTATCATTTTAAATATGATTGCAATTATCATAACGATAAGTCAATCATTAACTGTCTCTTATTTTAGTCTTAGAGTAATGTTTGTAGCCTTAACATTTGTGCTATCACTTATCTTTTTATTAATTAGATCTACCCGTTTCGATACCATTTTAAGTAGCATTTCAGTTGGATTAGCAATCATTCACATCATCATGATTGCTCATAGTACTTATCAATATCTATATTAATGACTACGAATAATTAGGTTCAAAACGATACTTTGCACCTCTAATATAAACTGAATATGGTGCTGTCGTTTGTGAATCCTTTAAAATTATTGATTGATAGTCTGATTCCTTCCCATCTTCTATTCTAAAACAGGTATCATCATTTGCTAGGGTAAGATCTGTATAACCATCTGTTTGACTGATTTCTTTCATGTCATACCACTTTTTCCAATTTTCTACAGTGTCACGACGTTTTTCACTACTAATTATTACAGTTTCAATGGTAAATGTAAGCTGATAAAATTTTTTAAACTGTTCCTCTCTGTACTCATCACTGTCATTCCATTGAATAAAAAATGGTGGCTTAACCATGTAATCTGGATCAGCAATATACAATAATTGCCAACTTAATTTATCCCCTCTTTTATTCTCTCTATCCATTTTAATTGGCCCAATTACATCAATCCCTTTATCATTTAATCTTCTTTATTACTTTTTCAATATCATCTGTCCTCAGACACATCGTTTTGAAACCTTGAGCGAAATTATCTTGAGCTATTTTAGTTGCAAAAGAAACACGCTCTTCTTCAGTTTTAGCAATTTTCATGAGTTTATCTTCAACATCTAATAACTCTATATAGTTTTCATTGATATATGATAATTTATTGTACGTCCCTAATCTAGGGTGCTTACCTCCTGGTTGTATAGTCAACACTCTTCCAGGAAATTGAAACGATTTAAGTTGATTAACATAATGAATGATGTGATTAAATTTTAAGTTCAACTTACCTGCTCCCTTCACATCTTGTTAATGCTCATTTTAACAAAAAGTAGTTGATTTTACTTTAAATATAAAAAAGAATAAAAAAGCATTGCAAAATTCACAATTTAGTCATATAACTATTTTTTACGTCTGCAAAAAGTTAGCCAGGCTAACTAATTAAATGAGTGAGGTGCTGTACATTTTAAATAACGATTTTTTTAATAGTTTTATAGGTGTTTATAGACCTTATATTAAATTGACCCAACCAATTCTTGACAAACACTATATCCACACAGAACAGTGGCTTATTTTAAGAGATATTGCCAACTTTCAACCTACAACACTTGTTAAGATTTCACATCGTCATTCTATTGAAAAACCAACAGCACGGAAGATTATTAAAGTTTTATTAGACAATAAATGGATTATAGCCGAACCAGGTGCAGATAAAAGAGAAAAATTATTAAGTTTAACTCATTCAGGGAGAACATTATTTGAAATCATTAATCAAGAAATTATTCAAAAAGCAGGTTTAACTGATATACAGCTCTCAGAAACTATAGATATTATGTCTCAAATTCATGAGACTTTAACTAGGGAGGAATCAGAATGAACACAAGCACACATACTAAGGAACCTATTTTTACCAAAAGTTTTAATCTTAACTTCGCAATTAACTTTTTCGTTTATCTTTGTATGTATTTACTTATTGTCGTCATTGCAAGTTACAGTAAAACTGAATTTCACACATCAGACTCACTTGCCGGTCTTGTAGTTGGATTATTCATAATTGGTTCTTTAATTGGACGTTTTATTACGGGTAAATACGTCAATCAATTTGGTCCTAAGAAAATTTTAATCTTCGGTTTAATTTGTTTAATTGTTACCCAACTTCTCTACTTTATCCTAGGATCAGTATGGTTCTTAATGATAGTTCGATTACTTAATGGTCTTGTTACAGCGATTGCGACTACAGCAACTGGTACGATAGCAGCCTACGTGACACCTCCAACAAGAAAAAGTGAAGGTATCAGTTTATTTTCATTAAGTTTAGTTTTAGGTACTGCAATTGGTCTATTCTTTGGAATGTTATTAATGACTTCATTTTCAATTAATGTTTTATTTATCATCTGTGTGATTTTAGGAGTTTTAAGTGGATTATTAGGCTTATTTATTAAAATTGATTTTAAAACAACTGAAAACGAACTTCATTCGACATCTAAAAAAGGATTTAGCTTTAATCATTTTATCGCCAAAGAAGCAGTTCCAGTAGCTATTGTCATGTTGTTGATCGGTGTAACTTATGCAGCTATTTTAACTTACTTACAAGCTTTTGCAATCGAAAGATATTTAGTTACTGCAGCAAGTTATTTCTTCATATTCTATACCATTGCTTCATTAGTAACTCGCCCAATTGCAGGTCGCTTAATAGATGACAAAAATGAAAATGTTATCATGTACCCTGCGTTTGTATTTTTAATTATAAGTTTCGCCCTACTTATGTTTAGTTTCAATGGATGGATACTACTTATTGCATTAGGTATTGGTTATGGGAATCTTTCATCTTCTATGCAAGCAATCGCTATAAAAGTATCTCCATCAACCAAATACGGTTTAGCTACTTCAACTTACTTTATAGGCTTAGATATAGGTATTGGATTTGATCCATCAATTTTAGGTCTATTCACTCATATGATTACCTATAGTCAACTGTATGGAATAATGGCTATACTAGGACTCATTACTTTAGTTATTTACCTTTTTATACACGGTCGTAAAGTTAAACATCAAACTTTCTAATTTAGCTCATTAAAATAAAAAAGACGTCTATCCTACAATATTTAAAGGATAGACGTCTTTAATTAGTTGGCAATACTAATTGTTTCAATTTCACTAGTCATTTTATCTAATAATTTCTTTTGCTTAGCATCAAAGAAATAAAACACTTGTCTTTCATCAGTTTCAGAACGCAATTTAGAAATCAGTTCTCTTTTATAAATTTTTCGGATAATTACATCAATTTTGCTCGTATCCCATAACATTTCAAAGTGTAAAGTATCACGTAATTCTTTACCACTTATTTTAGTGTCTGCATAAACTTTATACAGTATAACAAACTCCTCAATAGAAATACGATAAGTTGTCTTTAACCAATGCTTTAGTTGGCTTAACTCTCTTTCTGATGCGATAAAACGTTGTACTTTGTTACTCATAATAAAATGCCTCCTATGTTGATTCTTAGATGTTATGTTTGCATAATAAATTCAATTGCTTAATATTATTATATAACAAGGTTTGCATTTAATCTATCACAAATATTAAAATAGCGTCTAAATATTGTTAAGAAGTTAATCATTTTAAACAAACATTTATATATTGAAAGGCATATAAAATATCTAAATAGATTTTGCCATAGCTTTGTCATCCATTTAAACTGTTTTATTAAGTTTATACATTTAAAAATTAAAAATATCGCTAGAACTGTGAAACTTTGTATAGAGTCTTACCCCAACTTGCATTGCTTTTTGATTTCTTGACAACATTCTCTCTGTTGGTTTTCCTAGTCCTGACTCCCATTGCTAGTAGATTTTCTTTTTAGAAAACGTTTGAGACGAAAACCCTATCCCCCAATGTAGTTCATGTTGATTTTATTGTGATGGGAGGTTTGTGTTGCTCGTTCATCTGAATAGCGGTTGTCTCTGATAGTCCATAATGTTGTTAATTGTTGTTTTATTTCGTCATCATCTGCACCCGAACGTAAGAGTGCTTTGATGTCGTAACCTTCATCTGAGGCAAATAGGCAACCATAAAACTTACCATCTGAAGATAGTCTTGCTCGAGTACATGTTGAGCAAAAGGATTGAGAGACGCTTGTAATAAGACCAAATTTTGCTCCTTTATCTTTATGGCAATAATACTTAGCAACTTCACCAAAGTACTTAGGCTCTAATGGTTCTATGTCAAAATGCTGTTCAATCATATCAAGCATTTCGTCCTTAGTAACGACCTTACTTAAATCCCAATCATTATCATTCCCAACATCCATAAATTCAATAAACCGTATTTCAATTGCTTTACCTTTAAAATACTTAATCATTGGTATAATTTGATGATCATTAACACCCTTTTGAATGACTACATTCACTTTGACATGAAAACCAATTGAAATGGCGTATTCAATTTGTTCTAAAATTGTGGAAGCTTTTATATTTTTATTATTAATAAATTGAAATACTTCATCTTCTATCGCATCTAAGCTGATGTTAATGCGTCGAAGACCGGCATCATATAAATCTTGACCATGTTTTTTTAATAATAAGCCATTGGTAGTTAAGCCAATATCTTCAATACCTTCAATCCGATTAAGTTGCTTAATAAGTTGGTAAAGATTGCGACGTAATAATGGTTCCCCACCTGTAATCCTTATTTTCTTCACACCTAAATCAGCGTAAATACGAGAAACTCGAGCTAACTCTTCGAATGTAAGCAACGCTTCCTTTGGCAAAAAAACAAAATCGTCACCAAAAATTTCTTTAGGCATACAATAATCACATCTAAAATTACATCTATCTGTAACAGATAACCTTAAATCACGTATTGGTCGTCCTAGTTTATCTGTAATTCGTTCTACCATCTTTGGTCCTCCTTATTCTTCAATTTGCTTTATTAAAGAGTCCAAATCTTGTTGATAATTAATGTTGCTATGCCAATACTTAGGTGAGTTAATTTCTGAAACATCTAACCAATCTGTTGATAATTGCTTATATACACCTTTTAAACTATAGTCAGTAGAATTGAGTGCGTTCTCAATAACTTTAAAAGTTTGTGGTGAATAAAAACCAATAGATGGGATGAATTTGTTCCCTTCTTTAAAAGCGACAATATCTAAGTGAGATTCAATCAAATGTGAAACCATAAATTGATAAAGTCCACTCACGGCTTTACTAGTAATCATTGGTGTATCCACAGAAACTACAAAAAATAATTCTTCGTCACTGTACAATTTCATGACCGAATATATACCTGATAAAGGTCCTTTATTTTTATGAATACTATCATCAATTACAACATATTCATAATTGAATTGAGAAGCTAATTGTGCATTTGTACTAATAATCACACTATTAAACATATTTGTGGATATCAGTGTATTTATAATTTTTCTATAAAACGGTTGCCCTTCAATTTCAGCAAATGCTTTAGATTTACCAAAACGTTCCGAGTGACCACCTGCTAGTATTATTGCTTTCATTCAAAATTACCCTCCACTCACTGGTGGAATAAGTGCAATCGTATCTTGAGGTTGAACGATATCATCTTTTTTAGCAAATTCTTCATTTAATGCGATTTGAAATGTCTTGGAACTAAGTTCTGGATGTTGTTGAAAAAGAAATACTTCAAAATCTTCCACTGTAATATCTTTACAAATATTAAATTCTTCAGCTGATTGATTTAATATCTCTTTTAATTCTGCAAAGTAAAGCACTTTCATCTTATCACCCCTTTTTTTGCCTCATCATAACTAGCTTTTTGATGACCTTGCCATTTTGAACCATCTTCCCAAATTTCTTTTTTCCATATAGGGACAATTTCTTTAATTCTCTCAATGGCATATTCATTTGCTTGATAAGCGTCTTTTCTATGAGGGGAAGACACTGCAATTAAAACTGCAATATCTGATATTTGTAAAGGACCAATTCTATGAACAATAGTAGTAATCGTACCAGGCCATTGTTCTTCTATTTCTTGACCAATTTGTGCTAATTTTTTCTCCGCCATAGGTATATACGCTTCATATTCAAGATATTGTGTACGTATACCTTTTGTCCATTCTCTTACGTGACCTGTAAAGACTACTATAGCTCCTTGATGTTCATTAACTGTATAATCTCTATATTGCTCTGTCTGAATCGCTTCAGTCACAATTTCAAATAGTTTCATCTACTTCATTCCCTCAATCTTAATTAATTCTAACAATAACTTTTCTAATTTCTTAAAGGCTCTGAAATCATTAGAGTTAATTAGTCCTTTTATTTGAGTCAATTTTGATAATTGAACTAATTCATTTTCTTCATGATATACAATAATTTTATAGTAATTTTCATGTTTAAAGCCTTCAACCAAGATAATATCACACTTCATTGTAACAGATTCTTTTATAATGTCAGCAAGTTTCTGTTTGCTTTGGCGAGTCACTGTTTGTTGATAATGATGTCCTTGAACAATACTCAAATCAGCCCCAGCATTAAAATGCTTCATATGGTCGACTTTGTCATTTTGTAATACAATATCTTCACCTTCATGCCCATGATGTTTAATTGTCGCTACTGTATACCCCTTATCCTTTAAAAATGAAATAGCATGCATCATTAAAGTTGTTTTACCAGAATTTTTAAATCCAACAATCTGCAAAATCATAGTATTAAATCCTCTTCAAAAGCATTTGATTCAGTTAAAATAACGTCAACTGTATGACCAGCTTTAAAACCTCTTGTACCTCCTGGTAACATAATCATTGAGTTCGCATGTGCAATCGCAACAACAGCTCCAGATTTATTGAATCCTGATGGAGTAACTGTAGTACCAGCTGGTGTTAGTGTTACTTTAGCACGAATAAAGCGTGTAAAAGGATTGGCTTTCTCAAAATCTTCCATCAATGTAGCTTTGATAATTTGAGGATAGCACGAACGTGCACCCATCATCATATTTACAGCTGGTTTGACATATAGTTCAAAACCTGTAAAACAAGCACTTGGATTCCCAGACAAACCGAATAGAAATTGACTATGAACAAATGCAACAGTTGTAACACTTCCTGGTCGTTGTGCAACTTTATTAAACAACACATCTGCTTCAACAGCTTCATAAATTTTAGGTAGATAATCAAAATCTCCTACTGACACACCACCAGAAGTAATAACGATATCATGACTCTCTAAAGCTTCTTTTATAACTCCAACGCTACTTTCAAGATTGTCTTGCTGAATTTTATATGTACCTACTTGTAAACCAAACTTTTCTGCTAATGCTTTAATCATAGGACCATTGGAATTTCTTATTTTTCCAGGTTGAAGCTCATCACTTACATCAAGTAATTCACTACCAGTGGCTATAACAGCTACACTCGGTTTTTTAGTAACCCGTACTTCGGTATAACCATATGTCGCTAATACAGCAATAACTCCAGGAGTAATATGCATCCCTTTACTCAATACAATATCACCTGTACGAGTTTCTTCGCCCTTTAATGATACATTTTCTAAGTGTTTAAATGGCTTTCTTATACTAAAGGTTGTTTCAGACTCTACTGTTTGTTCAAACATTACGACTGCATCTGCACCTTTGGGTATCTCTGCTCCTGTCATAATGCGGACAGCTTGATTTTTTGCAATCGTCTTTTTAGAAACAGAGCCAGCACCGATATGATCAATAACTTCAAAATGCACGCGATGATATCCACTTGCTCCCTTAGAATCTTCACTTCTAATTGCAAAACCATCGTATGGTGATTTATTAAATCTAGGAATATCGTATGTTGCAACAATGTCCTCAGCTAATACATGTCCTAAGCTATCTTCCAAACTTACTTTCGTATCTTGTACTTCAACATTTTGTTTCATAATTCTTGAGATAGCTTCTTTTACTGATATGGGATTTCTTTTTTCAACAGACATATAACTCATCTCCAAAAAATAATTATTCTCATGATATACTAAACCCTACTAGGAGGATTAAAATGACTGATTTTACACATATTAATAAACAAGGTAACGCTAAAATGATTGATGTTTCTGATAAGGAAACATCAAAAAGACTAGCTCGTGCACATTCAAGTATTACTGTAAACGGAATAATTTATAATCAAATTGTAAAAAATACCAATAAAAAAGGCAATGTACTTAATACCGCTCAAATCGCAGGTATAATGGCAGCCAAAAATACATCTATGATTATTCCTATGTGTCATCCTTTGTCGCTTACAGGTATTGATGTGTCGTTTGAATGGGACACATCCCATGCTCCTTCATATCAATTAAATATCAGTGCAAGCGTCTCAACGACTGGTAAAACCGGTGTAGAAATGGAAGCTTTAACTGCTGCCTCAGTGACCGCATTAACAATTTATGACATGACAAAGGCTGTAGATAAAGGCATGATTATTGGTAAAACATATTTAGAGTCAAAATCTGGTGGTAAATCTGGCGATTATCAAAGATCACATAAGTCATAAGTACTTGTTAAAACATTAACAATTTAAAGTTAATCAATTAAGAAAGTGGGACAAAATTCAATCTGAATTCAGTGTCCCATCTTTTCTAATTTACATTGTCTGTGAATTTCTTTTGAGATTTTTATTGTTGGGTCCCGAACTCCCAGATTGCATTTCTTGGAATATTTCTGGATGGAATTCTCGGTGCTAGGAGTTGAATTAGTATTTTTAAAAGATTGACATAAGCACATTGTTTAGTCCGTCAGCTATTACTAATATAGTTAATCACTAGTAAGCATTAATGATGTCTTAGTGTCCACTTAACAATCTATCTATGAATATATTAAATCCTTCCACTCACAATTACTCAAACTTTTTATTTATTCAGTTCATGAATTAAATGATTGAGTTCAGGTTTAATTAACTTTTCTATGGCGAGTTTAATTGCTCCAGTAGACCCAGGTAATGCAAAAATTAGTTTATGTCCACATGCTCCACCTAATGCTCTAGATAATAATGCACGTGTGCCCACATCTTCTGCATAACTTAGATATCGAAACAGTTCACCAAAGCCTTCTAACTCTTTAGATAATAATGGGCGAATCGCTTCAATTGTTACATCGCGTTGCGCAATACCTGTTCCACCGGTGGTAATAATGACATCTAATGCTTGGGTATCCTCAAGCCAGTATGTCAATTGCTTAGTAATTGTCTCCCTATTATCTTTAACGATTTTGTAGTTATTTTCATCAACATTGACATTAATATCACCAAGTAATTCACGTATAAGTTGACCACCTTTATCTGTGTGATCATTTCTTGTATCAGATACGGTTAATATTGCCACATTGATATTCCTATTTAAATGTACACCTTCATGTTGATGTTTATGCATCTTTTTTCCTCCATAGTTTAACCAAATAGTTGATTAATTAATTGAATTGCTTCTTGTGGTTTTTTAGTACCATGTATTAAAAGTCGTCCGCCATTAAATGAAACTATACGGTGTCCTTTAAATTCAAATGTGGTCATATACTTATTAGTATGAAAATGAATGGCGTGTTGTGAAAGGAAAGAAACCAATATTTCCTGAGAAATCTTTTTATTTTCATATTGAACGGTATCTCGTCCACATAGCATCACATAACTTTGGTGTTCCTGAATGAGATGTGGATAATGCGGATGATTACCACAAGTTGGACATTCTAAATTATGCAATCGACTAAAGCCAAATGTATAATGCGCCCCTTCCCAAACATTACCATAAGTTAATTGAGCTTTAATCTTATTACCACTCAAAAACTTCAAGGCATCTCTTAACTGTAAACTTGTTGCCATTGTTACAGCTGGTTGAATGACCCCAACTGTATCACAAGTGAGATTAATTGATGGTAACTGAGGCATTAAACAATTGAAACATGGCGTTTGTCCAGGAATAAATGACGCTTGAACATAAGTACTCTGGACCACTCCTCCATATATCCAAGGAATTTGATATTTATATGAAAAATCATTAATCAATTGCCTTGTATCAAAGTTATCAGTCGCGTCTATGATTAAGTCCACTTCTTTAGCATGATTTTCTAAAAAATGGTAATTGACATGCTCAATAAATGCATGAAGATTAATATCGCTTCTGATACGTTGGAGAGCATTTTGTGCTGCAATTACTTTTGGTAAAGCTTCACAAGCATCACTTTCAGTAAATAACGTTTGTCTTTGTAAATTACTAAATTCAATGTAGTCTCTATCAACAATAGTTAATTGGCCGACCCCTGCTCTGACTAAACCTTCAGCTAAATGTGTTCCTAAAGCTCCCATACCAATAATAAGCACATGACATTTTCCAATTTGCTCTTGGCCTTCAACACCAATATGTTTGAACAATATTTGTCTTGAATAGCGTTTCTGATTCAAATCCACTAACCTCTCTTTATCCTTATAAATCTATTAATTTTCATAATTCTGTGTTTAATCACTCCTTTTTGCGGCTATTATATTTTTCATTATTATTCAATATAATGGTTTCATGTGCGAGTTGTTGAGCTTCATAATTTGAATGTGTCACAAAAATAATGGGAATGTGCCATTCAGCAAAAACCTCTTTCACAAGTGCAATGCTCTCTTCTTTCGTTTCATCATCTAAGCTCGCAAAAGGCTCATCAAGCAAAATTAAATTTGGTTTCATACTTAAAGATCTTGCTAAAGCTACTCGTTGTGCCTCTCCTCCTGATAAATTTGCCGGATATCTCGTCAATAAATGGTCAATTTTTAAGGTTTGAATCAAATGATTAATATGTTCAGAAGGACGAGCCATAAAAGTTATATTTTGATAAACACTCATATGAGGAAAAAGTTGATAATCTTGAAATAAATACCCGATGTGACGTTGTTGAATGTTGATATTAATTTTATTTCTTGTATCTGTTAAAACGCAATCATTTACCTTGATATAAGCCTTTTTAGCTTTTTTTAATCCCGCAATAATGTTTAATATTGTCGTCTTTCCAATTCCCGAGAACCCTTGAATAGCATATATTTTAGGAGCACCGTCATTAAGTTCAATGTTAATTGTTGTATGTTTTAGTACATCATTTAACTTTATCTCTAACAACTAATCAACCTCCCTATACTTATCTTTATTCATAAGATTGATAGTACCAATGACTGTCACAGCGAACGCAACTAATACAAGGACCCATAACCAAGCTTCATTTTCTTTGCCTTGTTCGACTAAAAAATAAATTTCAAGAGGTAGTGTGTTCGTCTTATTAGGAATGTATCCTGCAACCATGAGTGTAGCACCAAATTCTCCGATTGCACGTGCAAAGCTCATCATTATTCCAGCTAAAATGGATCGCTTTGATAAAGGTAAAATGAGTTTAAAAAAGATTTTAGTTTCACTTGCTCCCATCGTCTTAGCGGTGTTTATCATCTTTTGATTTATACTTCTAAAACCATTGATGGTATGCTGATACATAAGTGGACAACTAACAATGACAGATGCAAGAATTGCACCTGTCAAAGTAAATACAATTGGTAAGTGTAAAATATTAATAAAAAACTGTCCTACTGGGCTTTTCGTGGAAAAGACAATTAATAATATAAAACCAAGTACTGTAGGCGGTAGTACGATAGGTAATATAATAAAACTTTCTAAAATTTTAACCCAATTCCCTTTTTTATTATATAACCATTTGGATATCAACACACCGACTATGGCAACAATGATTGTACTTGTTATGGCTACTTGTAGAGAAATCCAAAATGACGTTAAATCTAGCATGGTTGATAGCTCCTTACATAGCGAAATGATATTCTTCAAGAATTTTCTTTGCTTTAGGTGATTTTAAAAATTTAAGCCAATCTCTGGCTAATTTTTTGTCAGAAGTTACTCCAGCTTTATAAGTAATAGATTTACTAAGTTTAATTTCTTCAATTTCTTTTACTTTATCAGTCTTTTTCTTCGGATTATATAAATCAGTCTTATAGACAAAACCTTCTTGCGCATTCCCTGTTTCAACATAATTGAGTACTTGTTTAACATCTTTAGCATAGACAACATTGTTTTTAACTGAATCATATAAGTTGTTGTCATCTAAGTATTGTTTAGCATTTTTTCCTGCTGGCACTGTTTTGATTTGACCCAACGCAAGTTTATCACTACTTTTTAAATCTTTTAAAGATTTATAGTTTTTATCTTTATCTCCAATTAATACAAGTGTATTTTTAGCATAATTATAAGTATCCTGCGCTTTATTTTTGTCTTTTAAAATATCAACATCTTTTGTATTTGCTGACATAAATACATCTGTAGGTGCACCTGTTTCAATTTGTTGTCTCAAAGCACCTGACCCGCCATAATTAAATTTAATATCTACATTTTTGTGTTCTTTTTTAAATTCATCCCCAAGCGCTTGACTTACTTCAGTTAAACTTGCTGCTGCTGAGATTTGTAACTCTTGTTTTTTCTCACTACTTGAATTGGTGGGTTCCTTTTTTTGACTTGAATTATTAGTATTAGAACACCCCGCCAGTACCAGACATAATGTTAAGATTATAACTAAAATGTGTTTAAGTTTCATAATTGTCTACCTCCAATTAATTTTCATTATACGCTTCAGTTACAATTTGAAAAGTACAAAAAAGTAATCACTGCTATCAATTTTTTTGATACCAAACACTTTATATTTGAGGACCTTACGTTTTTACTGCGGAAAAATATGCAAAAGGATATATTTCGATTTATGGTAGAAAGTAAAACATTTAAAAAGGAGTTAAAATATGGGAAAAGATGTGTCTAAAGAGCAAATAATAGTTAAATATGAAAATGGAAAATTAAGCCAAACTACAGATCAGTATGCAACCGAATTTCCCTTAACAATTAGGGTGAATGGCAATGAATTTGCAACTATTATTTGCAGCCCTAATCATCTAGAGGAACTTGTATTGGGCTTTTTAGCATCAGAGGGTGTCATATCAAAAATAGATGAATTAGAATCAATTCAAATTGATGACAGTAAAGGGGGTGCTCACGTAGAACTCACACATCAATTGGGAAATTTCTTTGACTACTCGACCAAACGTATGATTGCATCTTGTTGTGGAAAAAATCGAGAATTTTACTTTCAAAACGATGCAGTCATCGCCAAAACATCTATGACTCATATCGAACTTCTACCAAACCAGGTACTAAACATGATGACTCAACTCCAAGGTGCAAGTAATATTTTCAAACAAACTGGAGGCTTACATAATGCAGCTATTAGTGATTGCAATGATTTCTTTGAGCATCGTCAGGATATTGGTCGTCATAATGCATTAGACAAATTGTATGGTTATTGTATACAAAGACACATTCCCGTGAGAGATAAAGCTCTTATATTTAGCGGACGCATTTCATCAGAAATTTTGATTAAAGCCGCCAAAATCGGTGTAGGAGTTATATTATCTAAATCTGCCCCCACATCACTTGCTGTCAAACTCGCACAAGACTTAAATATCACTGCTATAGGTTTCATACGTAACAGAAAATTCAATATTTATAGTCATCCTGAACGTATTAAAAATTTATAGTATTTTAAAAATAGGATGGATCGTAACAATGAGATCCATCCTTTTTATATTATATTTTCTTTTAAAACTTGATATCTATAACCTTGAAATATATAGCCTTGTTTGACATACATATGTTTAGCTGTATCCTCACCATCAGCCACAAGTATCACAGGACGCTGATCAGCTAAATGACCTATAAATGATTGAAGGGTTGAACCCACTCCTTGATGTCGAAAGGCTTCTAAAACACCAAATCCATCAATTTCTACAGTTCTGTCAGTGATGATTAAGTTAACAATTCCAACGGGATGTTGTTTAATATATGCTATCAAACGCTCTACTTTATCTACTAAAAAATGTTTAAGGACGCATCGTCGACTTTCATACGTATATTCTTCACCATATGGTCGCGCAAAATAATCATACACATACAAGTAATCCTCAATATTGTGAGTTGTCACTCGTTCGATATATACATCCTCATTAATTGAGAGTTGCATAAGTGTTTGGCCTTCTATGACATACAATTCCATTAAACCAAGTTCAAATTCATGTCTATCAATTATATCTAACCATTGTTGATTGAGCGATTCATTTTCTGGAAAGTAAAAAGATAGGTGGTTTGACGATTGATTTAAATGTAAACGTTGTTGGAATTGAATATCTTTTAGCCATTGGGTCATTGTAGGCATCAATTGATATATCCATGTGTTGCTTGCATACTGTAGTGGTTGATGCGGAGTTAAGTAAATAATCTTACGACTATCCTTACTCCATTGTTGTCCATCGATATAAATATCTTTAAACGTTACTCCAGACATAGATATCTCCTCAATTTTTTATAATTATACTATTTATTGTATCAAACTTTTAAAACGAGTATGGTTTAGTATAGTTGCCCCTATCAAACTCGCAATAATTGCTTTGATGATATCACATGGCATAAATGTAAAAGATAGTAAGTATGCTTTAGACATTGGAATATGTATAATGAATCCCATTATTATAGTACCGACAATATCTAATCCTAAAACTCCAATAATGAAAGTTGCCATAAATAAAACTAAAACGTTTATTTTTCCAAAATAACAATCTCTTACTAATCCAATAAAATACGCGATGAACGGATATAAGAATAAAAAACCTGATGAAGGCCCAGCAAAAACACCTATTCCTCCACGTCCTCCTGAAAGCACTGGCAAACCAGCTACAACTAACAACAGGAATACAATCACACTCGATGCTCCTAATTTACGTCCTAAAATAATTCCCGCTAAAAATATTCCAATATTTTGCAAAACAATTGGTACTGGCATAAAAGGAAGTGGAATACCAGGTAGCAAGCCCAAAATACAAATAATTGCTGTCATTAATGCTGTATAAACTAAATATTTTGTTGTCATCATTTCATCCTCCTTACATGAGAGTGATTATATCATTATTGTAAACTTTATTAAATAAAATGTTTACAATGTATTTAAGATATTTCTCAGCTTATTAGATGAATATCATTTTATACTTTTACGTTTTGAGCAAGTCGCATAATATAGTCAAAAAACACATTTCTTTCAACATAATTAATCACATTCACTTTACGACCATTATCATCTCTAAATGTTTTTCCTTGACTAGGTCCATGACTTACAACATCGACGTTCATTTTCACCGATTTAACAAGTTTTGGTTTACCAACATAAGCCGTGGTAAGAACATCCCATAAGAAATACGTTGAATTAGTAACAAAATGTGTCAGTGGAGGTACTGCTGCATAGCTCACTCCAAGAAAATCAACACCAACATAACTTCTTTTATCAGCCCAATGTTTACGAACGTCGTCCGTCAATGGAACTTGATTCGTGCTTTCTAAAGCCACCATGTCAATTTTGATATCACTATCAAACACCGTTTTAACTGCTTTTGGATCCCAAAAGGCATTCCACTCAGCAGTACCATCGTGTTCAGGTTCTTCAACATTGCCTTTTTCTAAGAAGGTTCCCCCCATCCACACTAATTTATTGACATTTTTTAGAAATGATTTATCACAACTAATAGCTTTTGCTAAATCAGTTAATGGCCCTGTAAATAATAAAGTGACCTTTTCATTACTAGCTTTTACTTTCTGAATAAGATCTTCATATACTTCATAGTCACTCATTTTACTACGTTTGTGTATATGAGATTCATTCAACATTGGTAATGCATCCATAAAGAAGGCATGCATTCTCCATTCCTTTGGAAATGGATTTTTCCCTCTTTCATATGACGGTGCAACTTGTAAACATTGCTTAGAAAATCGATTAATAATTTTTATAGAAGCGCTAACTGAAGGTTCAAGGTAACAGTCTGCACCGATTGTACTGACTCCAATTAACTCTAAATTATCCATTTGTAGTAATAAAAATAACGAGACTAAATCATCTACACCACCATCATGGTTAAAGTATACTTTTGTCATGTTAAATTCTCCTATCATTCTTTTTAATTATTTTAACAAATTAATTATGATATTTTTTAAAAAAGGAAAATTTCAAAAACTTGTCTCAATATATTTATAACTTCCTTTATAAAAAAACTTAAACACATTAAAATACTCATCTTTTTTTAAATAAAAAAACAGACTCTCTATTAAAATAGATTGTCCGTTTCCTTAATTTTATTATTATGCTATTATCACAAGTTGTCCGTAATACTTTTAGCAATATCTGTATATGCCATGTCTTCCATTGGCGGATTGTGTAATCCTGCACGCATATCTCTATAGAATCGTTGAAGAGGTCTTTCCATTTCAAGACATTTAGCACCAACGATTCTCATAGCTAAGTCTATAATTTCTAATCCTTGGTTCATCACCATTACTTTGCTGGCAGCAGTGACATTCCAAATTTGTGATTCATTTTTATATAATTGATATCCCTGAGCTGTACTCCAAAGAAAATGCCTTGCTGATAATAAAAGACTTTCCATTTTTCCAAGATTCTGTTGAACTGTAGGTATCTCTGCAATTGTACCTGTAATACTATTAGGACTGTAATTTCGAGCAAAGTTCACAGCATAATCATGCGCTGCTTGAGCTATGCCTAAATAACAACTTGGAATATGAAGAAGACATCAATTTGGTTGTGATTGACGATGAGATTCTACATAATTGTCGTTTGGAATAACCACATCATTAAGCACGAGATCATGGCTCTCAGTTGCACGCATACCAACCATATTCCAATTTTCAGAAACTTCAACTCCTTTATAAGAACGAGGTACTAGAAAGAAGACTACTGATTCTGTTTCTTCAACATAAGCTCCAACTATAAAATGTGTTAAAGCTTTACTCATTGATGTGAATGTTTTAACACCATTGAGTTTATATCCTCCGTCAACCTTAACAACATACGTGGAAGGTCGACCACCTCTAGTAGGACTGCCTGTTTCAGCTTCACTCACAGCTCTATTTACAAGGGCCCTCTCGAGCAAATACTTGTAGCATTGAAGGATCCCACATCTGTTGTTGAAAAATTTGACCAATAACACTTAAATGCCATCCAATTGATAAAGCAGTTGCACCGTCTATGGCCCTTAGATAGCTTTGTAAGATGACCATATCTTCAATCGTTACACCTTCTCCACCATACGCTTCCGGCAATGTCAATTTAGTATATCCTTCGTTAATTAACCATTGAACATTTTCAAATGGAAATTGCGCTTTAAGATCATGCTCAGCAGCCCGAGCTTTAAATTGAGCCTCTACTTGTTTGAATTTTTCAATCCATCTTTTTTGAATATCTGTGTGTACTAGAAAAGACTGTACCAACTTTCTCGCCCCAAGAACGTAATTTCTAACATATAATTATTCCTAGTTTAATACTCGACTTTAATATAGAAAAGCATCACGTTTTAGTCTTACTTAGAAAAACTACATATAGGCTATATTAAAAATAAAAATGTTTTCATTTAGGATTGAAATGATACTGATAATTGAGTTTTAGATTTTTTTAATGATCACTAATCTTTAGAAGTGTGGTTAATTCCGGCAAAAAGCATCAACCAAGCAGCCAATATAAATGGAACGGTTAAAGCTGGTAAACAAAAAGGCATCAATAGTGTATTAAGCCCTAGTTGAATAAATACCGTTAATATGACACCTAATATTGTAGTAATATATGCATTCATTGATGTCTTAAATGTAACACCTAAAGCTATAACGGTTAGTACTAAATTATAACCAAACAATCCCTCATTGATTTCGTTAGTATTACCACCTAATACAGCTATGGCAATAAAACCAACCACATTAGCTAATAATGCTAACATCACCGCTTTTTTAGATCCAATGAAAATGCCAATAATAATAAGTAATCCACCGAGCAAACTAGGTACTAAAAATACCTGGCTAAATCCTTCAAGTATAGATTGAAGAATTTGAATATGTTCGTAATTATGTGAAAATGAAGTCTTGTTAACTTGACTTGGAATGATATCAAGTTGCGTGTTTAATGATTTAACTTGACCAGGAATAAGTATGGCTATCCAAGTGACAATAACAAAAGGAGAAGTTAGCATGGCTATTCCATAAGGCTTTAACAATTCTCGTATTGCAGCACCAACTGGCAACGTCAAAACCGTAGCTATAATTGTGACGATTATGCCACTCCAATTATTGTCTAAAAATAAAATAAGTGCTATAGCAGTTAAAACAGGATTAAACCCAGCTAAACCATTATTTATTTCTTCTATTGAATAATTCATGTATGACGCTAAGACGTAAGAAACCAAACTAGCTATGAGCGCACTTAAACCAATTTTCCAATTTGCTATAAATAAACCTATTAAGACAAATAACCCAGTCCATTTATCTGTCTCTTATACACATCTGACGCTGCCGACGACTCCTTACGTGTAG
>ERZ1031010.4-NODE-4-length-29742-cov-28.697376_pt1 | contig 29742 bp, 28 predicted proteins | sample MGYA00518594_ERZ1031010 | MGnify/ENA primary metagenome ERZ1031010 (study PRJEB33718, sample SAMN03159722) | human skin metagenome | collected 2014-05-20 | study: EMG produced TPA metagenomics assembly of the PRJNA266117 data set (Human skin bacterial metagenome and... | reverse complement strand
CACGTAAGGAGTCGTCGGCAGCGTCAGATGTGTATAAGAGACAGATTATATACATTAATGTTATTCTTGAGTACACTTATATCTAATGTGCTGAGTGAACTTATAATGATGTACATTGTACACCTTAAGAACAAACACAATAACTAATGAAAACATGTAAAAAAACCTCCCATACCGAGGCGACGGTTGGAGGTTTTTTTACATGTTTTCATTAGTTATTTCATTAATAGATTATCGCGAAATACATCAATTGTAAATGTAGGAGAACATATTTTCACTGGTTCTGTTGCAAAGTCAGAAAAAGTATAACTGATTATCATTTTAACATGGTAGTGTTCTCTTAACTGACCAACATGTGACTAATTTCGTAGAACAGCGAAAATCCATAAATCTGAAGAAGCCTACAATTCTTTTATATAGACCGTAAATACATTCAATACCTTTTAAAATATTCTTTGCCATATTGATACTTTGATACCTTGTCTTTCTTTCTCACTTTAATATGACGGTGATTATGCTCAATGAAGTTATTAAGATATTTAGAAGTACAATGACAGTTAGGTTTAAGTTTAAAATTTTTAATCAATTTAGACATTGCCACCTTCGTTGAAGGTGCCTGGTCGGTAATCATCATTCGAGGCTTACCAAATTGTTTAATAAGTCATTTAATAAACGCATATGCTGAATGATTATCTTGTTTGTTATGTAACCAAATATCTAATGTATGACCATCTGTATCAATTGCACGATATAAATAGCACCATTTTCCTTTTATTTTGATGTATGTCTCATCAACACGCCATTTATAATAGGCTTTTTTATGCTTTTTCTTCCAAATTTGATACAAAATAGGAGCATATTCTTGAACCCAACGGTAGATCGTTGAATGATGAACGTTAACACCACGTTTGCTTAATATTTCAGATATATCACGATAACTAAGTGCGTATCTTAGGTAGTAGCCAACGGCTACAGTGATTACGTCTTTATTAAATTTCTTATATCTAAAATAATTCATAGAGAAGGCTCCTTTTTTTGTTAAAATTATACTATAAAATTAACTTTGCAACAGAACCTTCTTGATGTTTTGTCTTTGTTGTTTGATGTGATTTAAAAATTATGTTTGTGTCATTACGATAATTTTTGACAATGAATTGATACCATTTGAAATTTGCTCAATAAAAAAGAGCAGATGACCCAAAAATCATAACGGCATGCTCTTCATTTATCACAATAGAATTTTGAACAACAATTTATTTGTTCTAAACAATAATATAATTTTGGAGTGAATTGCCTAAAAAATTATAAAACAAAAACCATTCCATCAACTCGAAAAGAGTTCATAAAATGGTTTATTATTAAAAGTTACTAGCTAAATATTTTCCTGAAATGTATAACTCATGTTCATTGCAAATGGATAAAATATCGTTTAGTGTATGCGCGTATTCCATATCTTTAAAGAGCTGCTCGGTTTCAATTGGAACCCGTGTGTAGATTTCTGCTAAAGATTTGGATAAATGAAGGTTGTGAATGTTATTGTTAATTTTCTTTTGTTGTAATGATGTAAGTGTTGAGATATTTTCGATGACATTTTCAACGCTTTGATGATTTTGTATTAGTTTGATAGCGGTCTTTTCACCGATTCCTCTTACACCTGGGTAACCATCAGCGGAGTCCCCCATTAATGCTTTTACATCGATGAGTTGTTTCGGTTCTATGCCATATTCCTCTTTGAAACGATCTAAAGTATAACGGTTATAAATATTAAATCCTTTCTTAGTCAGCCAGACTTCAACATTTGTATTAATACATTGTAGAATGTCTCTGTCTCCTGTAATGATAAAGACTTCATTTTGTTGTGAATAAGTTTGTGCAAGACTACCAATCACATCATCAGCTTCGTAGTTTACAACACCCACATTTACAAAGCCAAAGTGTTGTGAAATTTCTTTGACGTAATCGAATTGAGGGATTAATTCTGCTGGTGGGGTTGGTCGATTTTGTTTGTAGCCATCAAACATTTCATTTCGAAATGTTTCTTGTCCCATGTCCCAACAAACTGCAATATGTGTTGGATGAATTTCTTTAATAGCACTAAAAACATGTCTGACAAATCCTTGAATGCCATTTGTAGGAACCCCCTCTGAATTATACATAAATTGATTGTGTAAGCTTGTCGCATAAAAATGTCTAAATAATAACGCCATTCCATCGACAAGTAAGACTCTCTGAGTCATTCTTAAATCCCTCTTTCTTCTTATAGAATATTATCTAATTGTATTGTTTTAGTTTCAAGTTGTTGGATGAGTGTATCATCTAATTTAAATAACAGTAATTCATCAATTTGTGCTTGAATGGTTTCTTCCAATTGTTTAAATTGTTGCGCAGCTTGTTGAGCCATTTCTTTAACATCATTATCAAGATGCTGTCTTAATTCGCTTAAATTGTTTTGTAATAATTTTAGTGTTGATTGTGATATCTGTTCTTGTATGTCTTTTTGAGCATTTGGGTTTAATATTTTATGTTTAGTTAATTGCTTTGGTAATGCTTGACCCATTTCATTTAAATCAATTCTTAAATAAGGCGTTTCATTTATTGGCGGTTTTACATCAAAGCCAGCATTGACTATAATGTGTAGTTCATTTAATTTCTTAATAGTTGGCGCAACTTGTTCACTAAGTTGTGAATTAAAATATTTTTTAATTCTTTCTGTGATTAATGATTGTTCTAAGTACAATCTTTGATGAATCTGATCAAGGTATGTCTTTGTAGATAATTTTTTTTCTTCATTAAAATCGTTGTTTTGTGTCATTTGACTATTATATACAGATTTAACTTCATCCAGAAGTTGTATTTTTAAACGTTCATTAAGATGGTAAATTTGTTCATCAACTTCATTTATAGTGTGCTGTGATGTAATGTCAATCGTTTGAGAATCTAAGCGTTCTCGATTTTTGTACTGAGATAACTTTTGTTGTCTCTGACGTATTTGATCTTTATTATGATGAAATTCTTCAATCATTTCTTTGTATGATACATTCATTTGTTCAAGTTGGTATATCATTTGCTGTTCTAAAATGATTTTAGATTCAACGTCTGCAAAGTGTTGGACACGATGACGTAGTTGGTTGATACCTTGATCTTCTTCTTTGAGTGCCCTTTTACTTGAAACACCGTAAATTTCAGATTGAAGATTGACTTGACTTAGAGCATCTGCAACATAATCTTTTACAGCATTTAAATCTTCCTCATTTTCAGCTAAATCAACTGCATTAATGACCATTTTAAAAGCTTGATTCTCGTTTAATTGATTCATGTCTTTCATATGTTCAATAAATGCTTTGTCATTATCTGTAAATGAATGATTAAAGTAACTCACATATAAAATAAGGTCTGATGAAGTTAAAATTTGTTCGGTTTCATTTGTATGACGTTGATTATTTGAATGAAGTCCGAGAGAATCTACGATAATTTTTCCTTTTAACCAATCTAAAGGAAGTTTAAAATGTACCGTTTTAATAAATGTTGCATATTCATCTTCGTCACTCCATTTTTTAACATCTTCTTGAGAAACTGAATGAACAATACCTTGATGAAGCATATCTATATACGTTTTATAGTGTTGTTCTATCGCGCTAATAAAGGCGAGTTGATTCTTTTCAAGTTGTGATTTTAATTTTTTAAAATCACTATGAATAAACTCTTCTAAAGAATTAAAAGAGATGTCATAGAATTCTAATACTCGATTTACTTCTTCAAGGAGTTGGTCTTCTGATTTTAAAGTAATTTCAATGTGATTACCATATGACAATTCTGTCGTTGCGGCAGTGGTTGGATTTGGCGAGCTTACTAAATATTGATTACCAATTAGCGCATTGATTAGACTACTTTTACCAGCACTGAAGGTACCGAACACTCCAATTTTAGTAACTTTCTGATTAAGTCTTTGAATAGTATCTTGAATATCTTTTTTCGCGCATTCAAATAATGGTACATCTTCCACTATTTTTAGTGCATTTTGGATATCAACTTGTTTAGTTGTCACAACTTTTTCTTGATCTTTCTGTTGATGCATTTGGTAATATGCAGTGGAATTTTCTTGTTTGAGTCTATAGTTCACCTCAGTTCTACCGATGAGTTTATCTAAAGAATCGTCTAAATGAATATAGTAGTGTTGATAATTATGAGTAGTAAGAGATTCTCTTAACTGTCTTAATTCAATAAACCTTTCATATATTTGTCTGTCTTCATCTTCATCTGCAGCAATTTCTTTAGCTTCAGCATGTTGTATAACTTCTTTAAACAACGGGTTGGATTGATGCTCTATCATTTTATTTAACGCCTTAACCACTTTATCTGAAAATGTGAGTACATATGTATTACTAATACTTGTTTGTGGTTGATAGAGATTAGAAATTAACGATGAATCGATGACATAATCTTGATTTAAGATGTGTTCATTAACGTGTTTATTATTGATAAATCGCGTTAAGAATGACATGTCTTCACGAAGTGGTTGACGAATTTGCTGATTGACTTTGTCTTGAAGTTCAGTTGTCGCTTTATTTAAACGTTGCACCTGTGTTTCTTCTTTTTTCTTTTTCTTATTAAAAAGTCCACCTACTTTAAAATCAGCTGATTGACTTTCTAAATAAGAATGCAATGATTCTCTCATATCATAAGTCATAATATAAGCATTCTCTAATATGTCTTTACGCTTTTGATTTAAATAATTTAACAGTTTCTCAGAATCATTGAGAAGTTTTGCCTCTTCGCTCACTTCTTGATTTTGTTGGAATTTGATATAGGCTTCTTCAAAATAATCTTTTTCTATATCTAAAGTATCAAGAATATCTTGTAATTCATTTTGGATGTATGCCAGTTGTCCATCAGTAATAAAGTTTACTGTGCGATTGACATAGTCTTCAATAGATTCGCGATGAAGGTCTATTGAAACTAGAAAATCAGAAAGTTCGTGTAATTCATTTTTAGGATGTTCAAATTTAGAAACGTAATACGTATGTTCGAGTTTGATATTCAAATCTTTAATATATTTTTCTACGCGAGATTTAAATGTCTCAAAAGAAATTTCCTCTTCATTATGTTTATCTATCTGATTAATCACAAATACAATGGGGATACCAACGTCATTGATACGTTTCATAAATTTGAAATTTAATGCAGATTGCACGTGGTTATAATCAACAGTGTAGAACATCATATTACTCGTATACATAAACTGCTTTGTAGTTGATTGATGGGTCGCAACATTTGAATCTACCCCTGGAGTGTCTTGGAGTGTAAACCCTTGATTAAACTTACCAGATTGAAAGTTAATTTCTACCGATTCAACATCCATATTTTGTCGATTCATTTGCTTAACATTGTCATATGTCTTTAATTTTGTATATTGTTGGTGTGGTAAATTAGCAATAATCCCTGGTTCTTCTGCTACTGACACTATAGCCGTGTTACTTGTAGTAGGTACAGGAGAAGTCGGTAAAATATCTTGTTCTAATAATAAATTTATGAGTGTAGATTTTCCTGCTGAAAAGTGTCCTACAAATGAAGCGGTATATTGATTTAAATAAACTTTTTTTATGACTTGATTAATTGTGTTTACTAAAATAGTATTGTTTGATTTTTCGACTTCTTTTTTTAATTTATATAAAATATCTAATTGATCTTTATTTGCCATTTATGTATGCCCCTTCGATTCAATTGCAAAAAGATAATTAATATTACATCTTTTACATTTATGTATTAAAGAATACTTTCCCCTTGCATTGAGATAAGTTCTATATATCTTATTTTACGATATACATTGTTGAAAATAAAAAAATAAGGCAGTCATAATGACTTGCCTTATTTTTTAAAAGTTAAGTTGTATTGAATTTTAGTATATCAAAACTTTAAAACTTATGCTATTTTATAAGTTAATTCAGTTAAACCAAGCTGGTTTATCGCCTTCTGTCCCTGGTTTATTAACTCCAATATTTTCTTTGGAATGAAGTTCTGGATTTTTAGCAATTTGAACGGCAAGTGAAGCCACACTTTTTCTAGAAACTTCAGTTCCTTTAAATGTTTCATTTTTAGTTGTAATTTCAAATACATTTTCATTCTTATCAGTGAGACAACCTGGACGAATAATTGTGTAATCTAAATCTGAGCTTTCAATAATGTCAGAAGCTTTACGATATAGATTTAATTTTTTACCAAATTGTTCTTTGTTCCACTCATTGAATGGTTCTGGTAGTTCGTCATAAATACCAGGTGCTGCAACAAAGATAAGTCTTTTAACGTTTTTATTATCCATTGCTTTGACAATTGTTTCAGCTTGTTTATCTAATGATCCTGATAAACTTGCGAATACTACGTCAACTTGATCTAAAGCTTTTTCAAGGTCTTCAGCATTTTTTGCGTCTCCCTCAAAAACTTTAACTCGATTAGAAGCGTAATCAGGGATACGATGAGCATTTCTTAAGAATAGGTCAACGTTAAATCTTGAGTTTTCTAGAAATATTTTAGTAGCTTGGATAGATACTCTACCATTTGCTCCAATAATCAAAACAGTCTTCATATTTAAAATCCTCTCTCTATTTAACAAATTGTACATTTTAAATATATGGTTAATGATTAATAAATTAAAACACTCCTACTCAACTGTACTACAGTCAAGATAAGAGTGCGAATGAATCGTACTTTATCAATTACTATAATTACACATATTTTATAAAATGTAAAACTTATTTTTTAAAATTAGGTTTTTTGCCCCAATATTGATAATACGTACATTCAATATAACCATTAAATAGTTTACGACGTTTAGTCGCTTTACGATTAACTAAATATTCAAATTCTTTATTACTTGTTAAAATATAAGCAGATAAAAATGGATGTTGTTTCATTAAAGTTCCGATGTAGCGGTACATTTCTTCTACTTCGTCACGGTCGCCGATACGTTCACCATATGGAGGATTTCCTACCAGCGCTACAGGTTCTTCTTTATCGATGGTTAATGTGTTTACATCCTTGATGCCAAATTGAATAATGTCGCTAAGCCCTACTTCTTCAGCATTACGCTTAGCAATATCAACCATTTCTGGATCGATATCGGATGCATATACTTCAATTTCTTTATCATAATTAGCCATTTGGTCAGCTTCGTCTCTTAATCGGTCATAAATATTCGGAGGCATTATATTCCACTCTTCTGACACAAACTCTCTATTGAAGCCTGGTGCAATGTTTTGTGCAATTAAACACGCCTCAATCGCAATCGTCCCCGAGCCACAAAATGGATCGATAAGAGGTGTATCACCTTTCCAATTTGCTAAACGTATTAAACTTGCCGCCAAAGTTTCTTTAATTGGAGCTTCACCTTGAGCTAGACGGTAACCACGTTTATTTAAACCAGAACCTGATGTATCAATTGTAAGTAGAACATTATCTTTATGTATTGCTACTTCAACTGGATACTTGGCACCTGTTTCATTTAACCATCCTGTTTCTTGATAAGCATGTTTTAATCGTTCTACTATCGCTTTTTTAGTAATCGCCTGGCAATCAGGTACGCTATGAAGTGTTGATTTAACACTACGCCCTTGAACTGGAAAATAGTCTTCTTTATCAATAATCGTTTCCCAAGGCAATACTTTTGTTTGTTCAAATAACTCATCAAATGATTTTGCATCAAAGCGACCCATTACAATTTTAATTCTGTTAGCTGTGCGCAACCATAAATTACATTTAACGATTGTAGTTTCATCACCTTCAAAGAAAATGCGTCCGTTCTCGACGTGAGTGTCATAGCCAAGTTCTTGTATTTCCTTTGCAACTACTGCTTCTAATCCCATTGGACATACTGTTAATAATTGAAACACTGCTTAGTCTCCTTTAACGTAAGTTTCTAATGCTAATTTATATGTAAAATGTGTTTCTTAGATTAATGTTAAGTTTGAAGTGTTAAAAATGAATTGTAAAGCGTTATGAAGTTTAGAACGACCCTTCTAACAATTGAAAAAGCTCTCCATTATGCAAGGGAGAGCTAAACTAGTTCATGATATTTCTATAAGCCATGTTCTGTTCCATTGTACTCATCACGTGTACTAGTTACACTGGTACGCTGGTGGTAACCATCTGTCTACACATCTTCATATTCGCATGAAGATGGTCTCGTTTATACGTTGAATTTCGCTAAACAAGTGCTCCTACCAAATTTGGATTGCTCACTCGAGGGGTTTACCGCGTTCCACCTTTTATATTTCTACAAAAGCTACGTCACTGTGGCACTTTCAAACTATTCTAACCATATCAAAAAACTTAGGTTATTTCGTTGCCGTCAACTTAATGCCTTGATTTATTGTTTGATCAAGCACGAACACTACAATCATCTCAGACTGTGTGAGCATGGACTTTCCTCTATATTGCTATAGCGATTACCCGAAATATCACTTTTGAGATTATAACATAATTTTAAGTTTAGAAGTAATAAATTTTTTCGTTATTTGTAAAATTTATTTGCCGAATACAGCTTTTTCTAAATTTGAGATACGTTTTAGGATATCCACGTTATTTGAAGCGTTGTTAGAACTATTTGAAGAAAAGCTTTTATTTTCCTGTGGTCTCGATGTGGCAACACGTAATCTTAATTCTTCAAGTTCTTTTTTCAATTTATGATTTTCTTCGGAAAGTTTTACAACTTCGTTATTCATATCCGCCATTTTTTGATAATCTGTAATAATATCATCTAAAAAAGCGTCTACTTCTTCTCTTCTATAGCCTCGTGCCATAGTTTTTTCGAAATCTTTTTCATAAATATCTTTTGCTGATAATTTTAATGAAACATCTGACATCTTTTTTTCACCTCATTCGAAACTTTGATCTTGAGACCACTGCAAGTCGTTGATGAAGTCAGTGAGTTCATCAAACGTCACAATATCATAAGTATAGTTTGTTTTTTCCATAAATTCAACTAACATAGTCTTGAAGAATTTTGGACTTGCCTCTTGTTCTTCATCATAAATCAGAATGGTGTAATCAGTGTGATCTAACATAAACTGATCAGCTTGTTTAAATTGAAAAAGTCCTTGATACTCAGTGTGATGAATGCTTTCGATAAAATCAGCTTGCTGTGCGATAGAGGTATACTTTGATTGATTACTTTCATTCCAACGATCTGTGTGACCAAAGAATGGTGTAATTATACCGAGTTTTAAGTCAGGGTAACTTTCTTTGAGATGAATGACTACTTCTGCTGTCCACAACTCTATACCCATCTGTCCTTGTATCAGAACCCATTCCAATCCTTCATCTAAAAGTTGTTCTAATTTATGCGCTATAAATTTCTTTAAATAGGAAACTTCTGGAGCATCATCTTTGAATATATTTAATTCAAAAGATTTATACCCAATAACATAAACAGTTTTAACCATATTATTTAACCTCATTAAACATTATACATTAAAATATTTTTTAGATCGTACTGAACACTTTTCAACATTTCCGTGAACAGTTTTTTACTTGTTCTTTGAAAATGACATTCCACCGATAAAGAATGAATATTTGAAGTTAACAAATTAAATTTTTCTTTCGTCATATATGGAATAGCATTTATTTGTTCATAATTATTGATAAATGCTTCGAGTTTATTGTCAATATCTTCAACATATGGCATGACTTCTTTGTAGAAATCATAATCTGTACCTGTTGATTTTACTAAATAATAACGACGATTCATTTCATTAATATCTGTTACAAGTTGTTCGAAAATATATTGCACAAGGATGCCTCCTACAAAGTTAATTTAACATAACTTAAAAGCATTAGTCATACAAATAAACATATTCTAATGCTAATTCAATTAAATGATATGATTCAAAAATTTTTCATTTTAGTAAAAAGAATTAAGAGGTAATTGATAAATTTAGTAATAAAATTAAAAACTAAAAGATTACATTTATCTTTCATTTATGAAAGAAATCGTGACAGATTTGCATAAGCACGTTAAAATAGTGTTTGATATATGTTTGTTTACTGACATATACATTCAAATACTGTAGTTTGATTTAATAGTTTTATTGTTTTAATTGTAGCATTATGATTGAATCAAACTTGTGTGGTGAAAATGATGAATTATCCAAATGGTAAGCCATACTCTAAAAATAAGTCTTTGGACGGACGAAATGTTTCCCCATTTTCAAGTAACATTGAATATGGTGGACGCGGAATGACACTTGAAAAAGATATTGAGCAATCAAATTCTTACTATCTTAAAAGTGGTATAGCAGTCATTCACAAAAAGCCTACTCCCGTTCAAATCGTTAATGTACACTATCCGAAACGTAGTAAGGCGGTGATTAATGAAGCTTATTTTCGTACACCTTCAACAACCGATTATAACGGTGTTTATAATGGATGTTATATTGATTTTGAAGCGAAAGAAACGAAGAATAAAACATCTTTTCCTTTAAATAATATCCATACACATCAGGTGGAACATATGAAAAATACATATCATCAAAAGGGAATTGTTTTTCTTATGATACGTTTTAAAACTCTTGATGAAGTATATCTATTGCCTTATTCCAAGTTTGAAAGACTTTGGGAACGGTATATCCAAGATATAAAAAAATCGATTACTGTTGAAGAAATTCGGAAAAATGGTTACCATATTCCTTATCAATATCAACCAAGATTGAATTACCTCAAGGCAGTTGATAAGTTGATATTAGATGAAAGTGAGGACCGCGTATGACGGAAAATAAAGGGTCTTCCCAATCTAAAAAGACGAATAGTAAAAATGGGAAGTCTGGTGGAAAAAAGAATAGGAACGTAAAGAGAACGATTATTAAGATTATAGGGTTTATGATTATAGCCTTTTTCGTTCTGTTGCTACTCGGTATTTTGTTGTTTGCTTACTATGCATGGAAAGCACCAGCATTTACTGAATCTAAGTTAGAAGATCCAATTCCAGCTAAGATATATGATAAAAATGGAGATCTTGTTAAAACGTTAGATAATGGTCAACGTCATGAACACGTCAATATTAAAGATGTGCCTAAAAACATGAAATATGCCGTATTAGCGACAGAAGATAATCGATTCTATCACCATGGTGCACTTGATTATAAACGTTTGTTTGGTGCTATTGGTAAGAACTTAACTGGTGGATTTGGTGCGCAAGGTGCGTCAACACTAACACAACAAGTTGTTAAAGATTCATTCTTAACACAACAAAAGTCTATCGGTCGTAAAGCGCAAGAAGCTTATCTTTCATATCGTCTTGAACAAGAATACAGTAAAGATGAGATTTTCCAAGTTTATCTGAATAAAATCTATTATTCAGATGGCGTAACTGGAGTAAAAGCTGCAGCTAAATATTACTTCAATAAAGACTTGAAAGATTTAAACTTAGCTGAAGAAGCATATCTTGCTGGTTTGCCACAAGTTCCAAACCTTTATAACATTTATAATAATCCTAAAGAAGCGAACAATCGTAAAGATACTGTACTTTATTTAATGCATAAACACCATAGAATTACTGATAAACAGTATGCAGACGCTAAAAAAATTAATCTTAAAGCGAACTTAGTAGAACGCACTAAAAAAGAACGTCAAGTTAACGGCAATGATAAAGATCCAGAGTATGATTCTTACGTAAACTTCGTTCAATCAGAATTGATGAATAACAAATACTTTAAAGATAAGAATTTAGGTAGCGTTCTTCAAAGTGGTATTAAGATTTATACTAATATGGATAAAGATGTTCAAAAAACGCTTCAAGATCGTATTAATAATGGTACTAGTTATTATAAAAATGATGACCAACAAGTTGGTGCAACTATCTTAGATAGTAAAACTGGTGGCTTAGTAGCGATTTCAGGTGGACGTAATTATAAAAACGTAGTTGAAAGAAACCAAGCTACTGACCCTCATCCTACTGGTTCTTCATTAAAACCATTCTTAGCATATGGTCCTGCAATAGAAAATATGAAATGGGCAACAAACCATGCTATTCAAGATGAATCATCTTATTGGGTAGACGGTGCTCAATTCAAAAATTATGATACTCAAAGTCATGGTACTGTTTCTATTTACGATGCATTAAGACAAAGTTTTAATATTCCAGCACTTAAAACTTGGCAACAAGTTAAGAAAGATGCAGGTAACGATGCACCTAAAGAATTCGCTTCAAAAGTTGGTTTAGATTATAGTGGTAAAATAGGTCCATCAGAAGTATTAGGTGGTTCATCTTCTGAATTCTCACCTACTCAATTAGCTTCAGCTTTCGCATCGATTGCTAATGGTGGTACTTATAATAACGCGCATTCAATCCAAAAAGTTGTGACAAACGATGGTGATACAATTGAGTATGATCATTCAAGTCATAAAGCTATGAAAGATTACACGGCATATATGTTAGCTGAAATCTTAAAAGGTACTTTTAAACCTTATGGTTCAGCTTATGGTCATGGGGTTTCTGGCGTCAATATGGGTGCTAAAACTGGTACAGGTACTTACGGTCAAGAAATTTATGAAAAGTATAACCTACCAGACAATGCAGCTAAAGACGTATGGATTAACGGGTTTTCACCACAATATTCAATGTCAATTTGGATGGGCTTCAATAAAGTTAAACAATATGGAACTAACTCATTTGTTGGTCATTCTGAACAAGAATATCCACAATATCTTTATGAAGATGTTATGTCAGATATCTCTTCTAAAGATGGCGAAGATTTTAAGAAACCAGATAATGTGAGTGGTAGTGATGGTGAAAACGTATCTGTAAAAGGTCATCCTGATAACAACACTACAAGTCGCAGTGTTCATGGAAGTAGCGATACTTCTTCCTCAAGCGGAGGCTCTAATTCAGCATCAAGTTCAAACAGTTCAAATCATTCATCACAAGGCAACTCAGGAAACGCATTAACACGTCTGTTTAACTTAAATTTAATTTTTGATTATGAAGCATCCTAACTAAATACAGAAGTCCCAGTTTCTTTTCATAGAAATTGGGACTTCTTTTTACTTTGAAAAAGGCCAAGTATGTCACAAATGATCATACTTGGCTATATCTGTTGTATTGAGCTATTTTTGTTGACGTTTTTTTCTAATTTGATAAGAGGCGTTCATCTTTATTAATTCAGATTTAAGAGTTTTCATTTGCTGATAACCCATAAAATGATATTTACGTGCAATCATATAATGGTATCGTTCTTCAAAATTCATGGGCACCACTGGGTAAAACTCTAATTGATTAAAATGAATGCTTTCAATCTCATTAATTTGCTTAAAATAATTGATAATCATATCAAAATAAGCGTCTAAGCGCATTTTGCCTTCTTGAGATTTTAATTGCTTTTTACTCGCTAAATTATCTAATTGACATTCTAATGCATCAAAATCTTGCTTTTTAATCAAATTCCATCACTCTTCCTTCAAACTCGTTTTATAGCGTTTTTGACCTTCTCTACAATCTTCTAACAAAGGACACATTTCACATTTAGGTTTCTTTGCTAGACAATGATAACGACCAAAGAATATTAATTGATGATGACTTTTAGTCCATCTTTCTCGTGGGATAATAGCACATAAACGATCTTCTACTTGGCGCACGTTATCTTTCCAACGATTAATTCCTAACCGTTTAGACACTCTCTCCACATGTGTATCTACAGCCAAAGAAGGTTCGCCAAATGCAACACTCATAACAACGTTTGCAGTTTTATGACCTACCCCAGCCAGACTTTCTAATTCTTGATGTGTTTGAGGAATTTGACCATCAAATTGATCTATTAAAGAACGACATAGTTTTTTAATATTCTTTGCTTTGTTGCGATATAAACCAATAGAACGTATGTCATTTTGCAGTTCTTCATCACTTACACCTAAATAGTCTTCAGGTGTTTTATATTTTTTAAACAATGATTGTGTCACACGATTGACAAGATTATCTGTACACTGAGCTGATAATAAAACAGCAATTGTAAGTTCAAATGCATTATTATGTTTAAGTTCGCACTCAGCGTCTGGAAACATATTAGCAATAATATCAATCATAGCTAGTGCTCTTTTCTTACTTATCATTAGGTTCCTCTCCATTCAACCAATCAAATTTAGGGACTTTCTTAACGACATGTTTCATTTTTGGTTTATTAAATTGCTCTCGAATTTTCTTAGAATCATCAACAGTTTTTACGTTATTTTTCTTCCAATTTAATAGAATCCTGTCAATATATTTAAAACTCAATTTATTTTGACTTAATGCTTCATCTAAAGCTGCTTGTATCACCGATAAATCATGTTGGTCAACATCTATCCATTGATTAAGTGTTTCAATTTCATATGGTGAAAGAGGTCTGCCAAATGATTTTTCAATCATTTGAAAAAGTTCCTTAAACTGTGCCTTACTATCTAGCTCTTGATGATCAAGATTTTGTTTCTTCAAAAGTTGATTTAACTTTTCATAAAATGGATCTAAATTCATATATTCAGTAAACTTGCCCTCTTCATCCTTACTCACATTTAATTCTAATAATTCTCGTTGAATTAAGTTTTGAATTACTGAAGTAATCTGTCGAGGTTCCATTGATGAGCCTTGTTGAAGAAACTCAATTGAGGGCTGTTTATTAGAGGTTTCAGAAGCATAAATAAGTTTAATTAAGATAACTAAATCTTGTTCCCCCATACCTAATTCAGCATAATGATCTAATAGTTCTCTTCGTATTACAACAGGACGCGTTTTGAGTTGAAACAAATCCAAAATACTTACCCTCCTAATTTAAACTGAAAGCCCAGCCGTAATTAATGACTGGACGTTTAAACTGACTTTAATAATTTTATTACTACATGACCATTTTATGGATATAAGCGATTTAACAAACGTGGGAATGGTGATGTTTCACGTACGTGTTCAACACCTGAAATCCATGCTACAGTACGCTCTAAACCTAGACCAAAACCACTATGAGGTACGCTACCATAGCGACGTAAATCTAAGTAGTAGCTATAACTTTCTTCATCCAATTCATGTTCATCAATTCGTTGTTCAAGTAATTCTAAATCATTAATACGTTCAGAACCACCTATAATTTCACCATAACCTTCTGGAGCAATTAAATCCGCACATAAGACTGTATCCTCATTCTCTGGATTAGGTTGCATGTAGAATGGCTTTATTTTAGTTGGATAATGTGTAATAAATACTGGTAAATCGTAGTGGTTAGCGATTGCTGTTTCATGTGGTGCTCCGAAATCTTCGCCCCACTCAATATCGTCAAATCCTTCTCCTTTCAAGAATTCAATAGCATCATCATATGAAATTCTTGGGAAAGGTGCTGCTACTTTTTCTAATTTAGATGTATCCCTATTTAAAGCCTTAAGTTCTAGTTGACAATTTTGTAATACTGATTGAACAATATGTGACACATATTGTTCTTGTACTTCTAAACTTTCAGCATGATTCGTAAACGCCATTTCTGGTTCTATCATCCAAAATTCAATTAGATGACGACGTGTTTTGGATTTTTCGGCACGGAAAGTCGGACCAAATGAGAATACACGTCCATGAGCCATTGCTGCAGCTTCCATATATAATTGGCCACTTTGAGATAAAAATGCGTCTTCATCAAAATATTTTGTATGGAATAATTCACTTGTACCTTCCGGTGCACTAGCAGTTAAAATTGGTGGGTCAATTTTAGTGAATCCATTACTGTTGAAGAATTCGTAAGTGGCACGAATAATTTCATTTCTAATTTTCATGACTGCATGTTGTTTTTTAGAACGTAACCATAAGTGACGGTGATCCATTAAGAATTCTGTACCATGATTTTTAGGTGTAATTGGATAATCATGTGCTTCATGAATCACTTTTATAGATTTAACTTGCATTTCGTAACCTAAATCTGAGCGATGATCTTCAGTAATTGTACCTTTCACATAAAGAGAAGATTCTTGTGTAATATCTTTAGCTAATTGGAACATTTCTTCATCCACTTCTGATTTCACTACAACACCTTGCATGAAACCACTGCCATCACGTAATTGTAAAAATGCAATTTTACCGCTTGAACGTTTATTAGTTAACCAAGCACCTATTGTCACTTCTTGGTTAAGATGTTGTTTTGCTTGTTTAATCGTCGTTTTCATAACTAAACTCCTATTTTTCTTTTTGTATTCTCATTTATTTTAACAAAATATGAAGATAACTTCTACATGTTGACCTTTAGAGCGCGCGCTTGATTGTGAATATGATTTGAACATTTCATTGCTTCATTTAGGTATCATTATTCTTGCTTTTTTGAATCTGTCCAAGCAATTTATTGAATTGTTGAATGTTCCCTTTTTTCTGCTGATAATGCTCTAACGTTTGTGCAAAGAAGTTTTTAAAATTACTATTCACGAGACGATCGTCAAAAGATACAATAAGTCCTTTATCATTTTCATGACGTATGAGACGACCTAACCCTTGTCTAAATCTAGTTACAGCATCGGGTAATACATACTCTTTAAAAGTAGAATCAAATTCTGTATCCATAAGCCAGTATTTTGTATTGTGTTTATTCATAAATGGCAATTTAGCAATCATTACACATTTAATTCCATTAGCTTGAAAATCAAAGCCTTCAAAAAATGTTGAAGTACCAAGTAATATCGATTTATCAAAGTTGTTAAATTGTTGAACGATTTTATAGTTTTGATTTTGTTGTTGCGTCAGTATCACATAATCTTCAAAAGAAGGCAATTCATTGAGTAAATCTTGAACCATGTGCATCATTTTATAACTTGTGAATAATACCAAACATTTTGATTCGGTCACTGTGACATATTCAAATAAATAGTCGACGATTGATGCAACGTAATCATCGATATTTTTGTAATTATATGTTTCGATATCTGTTGGTATAAAGACGTTAGTATTTTTAGACACGGATTGAGGTGTTGTTACCTCAAATGTATTAAATGTTGCGTCCTCTTTAAACCAGTTCTTAAATGCATCAAAAGAATGATTAAATGTTAAAGTACCTGAAATAAAGGTCAATGATTTAAATTTGTCTAGTACTTGTGAAGTTAAGATTTCTTTTACAGCATAATCCTTAACTAATAAGCGAATCGTAGACTTTTGAGATAAGTTTTTAATTGAAATATAGCTTGTATGATTATCTTTTAAACTCTGTTCAATTTGTTTGAATTTATCGTTTAAATATAAAAGTTGCTTCCGGATTGATTTAATTGTCTTATGCCCCATACCATTAAAGATCTCGATGGTTTTATTGAGTTTATCAGTAATTTCATGGAGATTTTTTAAAATCTCTACGGTTTCAAATTGGTATACGTAATGATACTTATGTATATCATCATCATAAACTTCTGAAGATTGAATGATTTCATAAATTGTAGAAAATAAATGTTCATTTAAATCATGCAGATCGTTAATATTCGATTTTAAGCCGAACACGTCAATCGGTGCAATATCTAACTTTTCTAAAATACGTTGTTGTTCTAATTTATCGACAGCTTTAAGTAACTTCTCATTTTCATTTCTACCAATAAGACCTAATTGATACTTTATATCTGAGTAGTTAAGTTCGTTAGTGATTTGATTTAAAGCATAATCAGGTAAGCGATGTGCTTCATCTATAATACAATCATCGAAGAGTTGATAGATGGAATTTTCAGAGCCAGAATGAATCAGATGTGCATGATTCGTAATACCAATTTGGATATTTTGTGCATTGCGTTTGATGTAATTATAGTAATGAATGTCATGGCGTACCGGGACGTATGTTTCACTCTTTTGATCAAAGTACATCTTTTGTCCGCCTTTTAGGTTTAATTCTTGAATATCACCAGTTAAAGTTTCAGTAATCCAAATCAATAATTGCATTTTTAAGATACTTACTTCATAATTACTCGTTTCATCTTTAAGAATCTGACTAACTAAACCTAGAGAAATATAGTCATTTTTACTTTTTATTAGTGTCGCATTGATTTTAAAACCTAATACTTCATTGAGAGCTGGTATATCTTTTTCCAATAATTGACTTTGTAGCAATTTCGTATTAGTTGAAATCATGACATGATTCTCAGTTTCGAAGCTATACATAATGGCTGCAAGAAGATATGCCAATGATTTGCCACTACCTAGAGGTGCTTCAATCATTGCTTTATCGCTATGCATTAATTGATCCAGTATAATTTCTGATAAATAGAGCTGTTGTGGTCGGTATGTCAGTTGAAGTGCTTTAGTTACCTTAGTATATAAATCTTTCAATGAATCATTAAAATGAGTCGTCGGACCTGTAAAGTCGATTTGTTTACGATAGATGATTTGTTCAAATTGACTAAACTGTTCACTTAAAGATTGAGGTTTATAATTTCTAACCATTTCAAACAGGATATTATATAAGTCATATTTAAGATTTTTACTTAAATAATAGAGTTGCTTCTGAGTGTCTAATGGTAGTTGTTCAATCTTTTCAAAAGCTTTAATCATTAGCTTTGCTGTGGTTGTAGCATCTTCATCCGCACGATGCGCATTTGTTAATGGTATGTGATGAGATTGTGCGAGTTCACTTAATTGATAACTTTTATCCGTTGGAAATGCAATTTTGAATAGCTCCAAGGTGTCCATGATTTTTTTTGGTTTGAAACGAAGATTGCATTTTGAGAATGCCTTTTTAATAAAATTAAGATCAAAGGAGATGTTATGAGCTACAAAAATGCAGTCTTTAATTAAGTTGTAAATATCCTCGGCAACCTCATTGAAATACGGTGCTTGAGTAAGCATATCTTCTTCAATTGATGTTAAGGCTTGAATAAACGGTGGAATTTCCAAATCAGTTCGAATCATGGAATGGTACGTGTCTATAATTTGATTGTTACGTACAAATGTTATACCAATTTGTATAATTTCATCGTAATCTAATTGGTTACCGGTCGTTTCTAAATCTACAACTGCAAATGTTGCTATTCCCATAGTGCCCTCTCCTTATCTTTATGTTTATAAGTCAATATCTGCACTCATTAATTGATGTAAGTTACCTTTATCATCTTTAACAAGTAAGAAACCATCTTGATCGATGTCTACTGCTTCCCCAATAAATTGATGGTCATTTTCTGTAAATACTAACTGTCGGTGCCACATATTTGTGGCTTCAATATATTCTTCTCGAATCGTCTCAAAAGGCTTATTTAAAAATTGTTTATAGCGTTTATGAATTTCACTCAATAATACTTTTAAAAAGTCATATCTATTCATCTTACTGTCTGCATAAAGTCTTACACTCGTAGCTCTATGTCTAATTTCATCACTAAAATCACTTTCAGTATGATTCATGTTTATGCCTATACCACAAATGATAGCTTCTATAGCATCATAATTAGCGACCATTTCAGTCAGAAAACCACAAATTTTCTTATGTCCAATATATATATCATTAGGCCATTTAATTGAAACTCTATCTTTAGAAAAATGTTGAATTGCGTCTCTAATTCCTAGAGCAATAAATAAGTTGAATTTAGGAATAAGTGAGAATGGAACATTAGGTCTTAATACAAGTGACATCCATAATCCCTTTCCTTTAGAAGAACTCCAATAACGATTAAATCTTCCTCTTCCTTCAGTTTGTTCATCACTTAAAATTAAAAATGAATCTTTATTATCTACTAGTGCTTTTTTAGCTTTTAATTGAGTTGAATCTACAGTTCTATAGACTTCGAGTTGATCGAATAACTCTAGTTGATTAATGATAGGTTGTACGATACCGCTGTACCATTGATCAGGTAATGAGTTAAGTTGATGTCCTTTGTGATTCATAGACTTGATATCGCACCCATCATGCTTTAATTGATCGATGACTTTTTTGACTCCAGCTCTCGAAATATTTAATTGATCAGCAATATATTGTCCTGAAATATAATTTGGTTGATTTTCATATAGCATTCTAACGACATCTTGGCTATATTTTGACATTTGCGTCCACCCACTTTAAGATTTCATCTTGTGTATTTTTGATTTTTTTAGTTATGATAGCGATTTCGATTTGTCTTAACACATCTTTTAACCAAGGTCCTGATTGAGTGTTCATATGTTTTAAAATGTCTCCCCCATTTACCGCCAATTCCTTTCTTTGTTGTATAGGTAAGTGCTTGGCTACTTCTTTAATACTGTGTTCGTTTATGATAAGTGGATGAGCGATTTCTATACCATTTAACTCTAACGTCTTACTTGTTGCAAGGACTTTTTCAATATCCATGATATTAAAGTCGTATACGAGTGTTATTAACGTTGATTTTGAATGAATTCTTGGTAATAATTCGATGAGTTTCATATAAGTCTGTATCATCGACTTTTCTTGATTACTTATTTTTAAGGAGTTCAATGAACTATCTATGCGTTGTTGAACAAGTAATATTGCAATCCATAATTCAAAATCGATAGGTTCAATGATTTGAATTTGACTCATTTCAAAAGCACTAAAGAATGGTATAAAGTGAAACGCTCCTAATTCTTTCATATTATTAAAGCTTTCAGCTACGTTACAGCCGAACATTAGTTTTTTTAGTTCTACTACAATTCGTTCAATCGATAAATATTGTATATCTGAAATTTGTGATTTCATCGCTTTAAATGTTTCATTATGAATTTGAAAATCGAGCTGAGATTGAAAACGAAGGCCTCTTATGATTCGGAGTGCATCCTCTTCAAATCTTGCTTGTGCATTTCCGACGGTTCGAATGCACTTATTTCTAATGTCTTTTTCTCCATCAAAATAATCGTAGGTTTTATAATTAATATCCATTGCAATGGCGTTTATGGTAAAGTCTCTACGTTGAATATCTTGATATAAATCTCGCACAAAATAAACTTCGCTAGGTCTGCGATGGTCGATATAATCATCTTCTGCTCTAAACGTTGTAATTTCATAGTTTTCATGGTTAAACACCACATTAATGGTACCGTGTTGTTTGCCTACCGGAATCGTTTTATCAAATATAGATTCTATCTCATCAGGAGTTGCACTTGTGGTAATATCAATATCGTGAATTGCCCTATTCATCAGATAGTCTCTTACAGATCCACCTACAAAGTAAGCTTCGAACCCATATTGTTGAATTTCATTTAAGATAGGTTTTGCGCGTTCAAATAAGTTATAACTCATGATGATTTTCACCTTGTTCTAACATCTTTTTATAATAAAATTCATATTGATCAGTAATTAAATCAGAACCAAACCGTTCTTTTATATCCTCTAGCATACGTGATTGCATACGATGATATAATCTTTGATCTTTTAACAATTGAACGGCGTAATGTGCTGCTTGCTCACTATCCCCAATTTCTACAATAAATCCTGTTTCATCATGTTTAATGACTTCTTTGATACCTCCAGCATTTGTACCAATCGGAATAATTCCTGTTTTCATGGCTTCTAACAAAGTTAATCCGAAACTTTCTTTTTCACTTAAAAGAAGTACGAGGTCTGATAATTGATAAAATGCACTTACATCATTTTGTTTACCTAGGAAAAGGACCTGTTCTTCTACACCTAAGTCACGTGCTTTATGTCGCATATCGAATAATTCCGGACCGTCACCTAAAAGTATAAGCTTACTAGGTATCTTTTCTCGTACAAGAGCAAATGTTTCAATCACTGTGTCTATACGTTTAACTTTTCTAAAATTAGAGACATGAATCAGCACTTTCTCTTCTGGTTCTATGCCATAGCAAGCTTTTAATTCTTCGTTATATCGTGTCGGAAATTCATTTTCACGAACAAAATTATAAATAGGTATAATTTCTTTTTGTGTATCGATAATTTCGTAAGTTTGTTGTGCAAGAGAATGACTGACGCTTGTAACAATATCGCTTTTTTCAATTCCAAACTTAATGGCATTTTGAAGTAAATGATCATAGCCAAGTACAGTGATATCAGTTCCATGCAGTGTTGTCATGATTTTAACGTCTCTTCCTGACATTTGTTTAGCTAATATTCCACAAACTGCATGAGGTACAGCGTAATGCATATGTAATATATCTAAGTCATATTCTTGAATGACATCTGATATTTTAGTGCTTAAAGTAATATCATAAGGTGGATACTGGAATACGGCATATTGATTGACTTCAACTTGGTGGAAAGTAATGTTTGGTAATGGGTTGCGAATTCTGAAAGGAATATTTGAGGTAATAAAATGTACTTCATGTCCGCGTTCAGCCATTTTAATGCCAAGCTTTGTTGCAATAATCCCAGAGCCACCCATGGACGGGTAACAAGTAATACCAATTTTCATCTGTGCCCATCCTTTCTAATAATTATTTTTTCTCGAAACGATTTTTATCACGAGTGTTAAATTTCTCCATCGTTTCATTGAAACTTTCTGTCATATCTATATCTAAAGAATTTGCAATACATAATAAAACGAATAAATTATCTCCTAATTCAGCTTTAATAGTATTATCAGCTTCTGTATCTTTCTTTTTCTTCTCTCCATAATAGTGATTAATTTCTCGTGCTAACTCTCCTACTTCTTCTGTCATTCTTGCGAGATTAGCTAGTGGTGAAAAATAACCTGCTTTAAACTGACCAATATAGTCATCAACTTCTTGTTGCATTTGCGCCATAGATTTCATATTAGAGTAACTCCTTTTTCGCTTTTCTAATATAGTATATTACAAATTAATAACTCATGCATTTCAAGTGCTATTGGCCATTAATTTTAAATTATTGAAAGTTAAATTCTTCAAGTTTTAAAAATGTAAAAACCTGGCAAGCTTTACATTTTCATGTAAACTTACCAGGTAATAGTGTCAAAATTTAGTTTGTTATGTCAACTTGTATTAATCGCTTGATCTTGCAATTAAAATAATACGTGTAAGTTCAGCTAATGCTACAGCAGTTGATGCGACGTATGTCATTGCAGCTGCAGACAATACTTTCTTAGCATGTTTGTATTCTTTCTCATTTACGATATTTAATGCAGTGATTTGCTTCATTGCTCTCGAACTAGCGTTAAACTCAACAGGTAATGTCACAATTGAGAATAATACTGCAAGTGACATTAAACCAGCACCTACCCAAAGAACAGTAGAACCGAAAACACTACCGACGGCTGTTAAGATGATACCAATCATAATAACAATGTAGCTTAAAGAACTACCGATGTTGGCTAGGGGTACTAAAGCTGTTCTAAATCTTAATGGTGCATAACCTTGCTGATGTTGAATTGCATGTCCAACTTCATGCGCAGCAATCGTTGTACCAGCAACTGAAGGTCTATCGTAGTTTGCAGGAGATAAACAAACAACTTTTTTATTAGGGTCATAGTGGTCCGTTAAGAAACCGTCGCCTTTAACGACGTCGACATCATAAATACCGTTCGCATGTAAAATTTCTTCGGCAACCTCACGTCCTGTTTTACCACTTGTGGATCTCACTTGAGCATATTTTTCATAATTAGATTTAACTTTATGTTGAGCCCACATTGGAATGACCATTAATATTACGAAATAAATAATCATAGATATTAAAGACAATAAACTCACTCTCCTTTATTGTTATTTTACTGTCAAATTTATCTTTAATCAAATGTTTTAACTTTGAAAAATTGTTTCAAACCAAAATATAGGTATAATGAAATGAGACTTAAAATGACTGATAATATTCCAATTTGAATCGTATGTGTAGCTATAAAATCATAGTATGGAAACTGATTCAAACAATAATTTATGACATCAATCATCATATATGAAAGAACCCCATCCAGCTAAAATCGTGATTTTAAAACGAGGGTAGAAATATAGTGCTTCTAATGTCATAATACCATGTAAAATTGTCAACATCATACCGTTAAGTGTTATGTCACCTTGTTCAAGAAACATAAAAATATTCATTATGATAGCTCAAATTCCATATTTAAGTAAAGAAACAAAAGCTAAAGTATCTATAACGGCTAAATGTTTATTAAAAATCATGAGTATGATTGATATGCATAAAAATAAAGATGCAGTAGGTAGGCCTATCGGGAACAAATGGTACAAAGTAAATTGGAGTAACATTTAATTGCTCTACCAAACATATCCATACATGGTGCCTAGTATATTGCAAATTAGCAGTATCATAAGTGTCCATCTTTGATAAAGCATTAATTCCCAAAGCCGCTTTGAACTATTCATCTTTCTTCCTCATAAGATGAATGAATATCTCTCAATTTTAATATATTTAATATTTGTGTAAGTTGGTAAAATTGATCAGGTTCATTCATTTGTAAACTTAAGTCTATGTTATCCTGTATGTTTTCAATCATAGAGGTTTGCTTTTTTTTATTCATAGAAATTACATATAAATCTTGGATATAAGAAGTGTAGCTCGGTGAGTGTATGAGTTGAGACAATATTAAATCATCAAGACGTGGTTCACTTTGACGATCTTTTGCAAAGTGAATTTGAATATCTATACGTCTTGTATGCTTAGCAATATAATTGAAGATTTCATTTGTATTAATGTATGTCTGATTTGCTTTAGTTAGCTGGATTGCAGAAGCGTTTGCGTTCATTTCTGCAATCTCTAAAGTATGATGATTTGAAATTTTGTCGTTAACAAAATGAACGAGATTGAGCTTTTCTTTATTCGCTTTCAAATAGTTCAATACCCATACGGTTATTCTTGATTTAAAACGATAGTGAAACAATATATATTCAAGAAAACTTTGTTTCATACGGATGAGTGATTCATTCATTTTTATTCCACCCACTTAAAATTGCATTCGTATTACTTCTTCATGCCATGTTTCATTGCTAGGATCAATGTCTAATAATTGATTTAAAATGGCTTTTGCTTGATCATTACGCCCTATTTCAACGAGATAGAGGTAATAATCACTTAAGAATTCCTCATGAGTATGCAATGTAGAATACGCAAGCTTAAAGAAATGTTGTGCCTCTTTATCTCGTTCTTCATGTGCATAAGCATACGCTAAATACCACATAAAGACAGGATCAAGATCTTCCTCATCAACAAAGGTTAATAACTGAATAATTGCCTCATAATCTTCTTCTTTACGATATAAGTCACTTAAAATTAATAAAGGTTCATGATAAGCGTTGTCTACTTCTAATGCTTGTTTTAATAATTCAGCACCCTTATTTGCGTCGCCATGTTCAAGTTCTAAACTACCTGTTGAAACCATTAATTCCTTGTAGAATTGGCTTAATCGTAAACCCTCTTTACCTGTTTCGATTGCATCTGGGTAATTTTTCTCATTTTCATATAGGGATTGTAAATAGAAGTATCCTTGTATAAAATCGGGATCTTTAGAAAGTAATGATTGCATGATTTTAATGGCTTCCTGAGTTAAGTCATTTTTTTCATATGCAATGGATTTTTTAAAATAATCCCCAGAGTTCATTTCATCTTCACTAATTTCATCGAATAATCGAATTGCATCTGTATAGTTACCACTTTGTAAACTACAATCAGCCATTCTAGAAAATAAATTGATACCGTTAACTTGGTATTCACCTGTCTCTAAAACAGTTTCATACTCTGATGTTGCTCGTAAGTATTCTCCATCAAAATATAATAACTCAGCTAATGCAAAATGAATAATAGGATCACTGGGTTCAAGTTCTAAAGCTTCTTGCAGTTTATCAATTGCAACTTCTAACATATTGATTTGTTGATATAAATCAGCTTCTAACATCAATTTTTCTGCAGAAGGTTTTACTTGCGATAAATATTCAAGAGCTTCATTCGTTTGATTCTCCGTCATTAATCCTTCGATAAAGTAGATTAATAGTTCACTCTCATCAGGATATTTATGATATAACGTTCTAAATATTTCTAACCCTTGAGGTGTAAGACCAAAGTTGTACAATGTTTCACCTAGAATAAATAATGCATCATCATTATTTGAACTAAGTGCTTCATTGACACGAGAGTCTAAATGATCTAATTTTTGTAGATTGATATCATCTATAAGTTTGTAGATATCTTCCATTGTTTATTTTCCCTCATTTTCTAAAAGCTTTAATTTTGGTAAAAAAACTGGGAAGGAAACATTTACCGCATCAAATTGCTCAATTGTCAAAGGTTTAGAGCTTAAAAGTGATGCAACAGCGAGCATCATACCTATACGATGATCAGTTTGACTATCAACAATGGCACTTGCTTTAAATTCAGATGGACGAATAATAAGTCCATCATGTGTAGGTTGTAAATCAAAACCTAACATACTCAACATATCTGCTGTTGTATCTATGCGATTCGTTTCTTTAACTTTTAATTCTTCTGCATCTCTTATAATACAAGTGCTTGAAGCTTGTGTACATAGTAAAGCAACCACTGGTAATTCATCAATCGCTCTAGGGACTAAATCCCCTTCAATCATGATTGATTTTAAATTAGGCGTATATTGTACGTGTATAGATGCTGTAGGCTCTGCTCCTGTAGTAACATGATTTAATTCAATATTTCCTCCCATTTGCTCAACGATGTCTATGATACCTGAACGCGTAGGGTTAATGCCAACATTATGAATTGTAATATCACTACCGGGAGTGATTAATGCTGCTACTATGAAAAACGCTGCTGAAGATATATCTCCTGGAACATGGAAATCTCTGGTTTCTATGTGCTCTATGGCATGAGGAGAAGTTTGTATTGTTTTACCATTAACTTTTATCGGAATATTAAAATGTTCAAACATTGTTTCTGTGTGATTTCTACTCACATCACTTTCGGTTACAGTTGTTGCTTCATCTGAAAAAATACTTGCAAATAAAATCGCGCTTTTTACTTGCGCACTTGCTACCTCCATGTGATAATCGATACCTTTAATAGTTGATGGTTTAATAATCAGCGGAGTAAAATTATTGTCGATACCTGAGATTTTGGCATTCATTTTTAATAATGGTTTTAAAACTCGATTCATTGGACGTTTGCCAATCGAAATATCACCTGATAATACACTTTCAATACCTAAGCCACTTAGAAGACCAGCAAGTAAACGCGTAGTCGTACCAGAATTACCTGTGTAGAGCACTTGATGTGGTGTTTTAAAACTTTTGTACCCTGGAGAATTAATAATGATGTTGTCATCATCTACAGTAATCTCAACGCCTAGCAATTTAAATATTTCTATGGTTCTATGGCAATCTTCACCTAATAAAGGTTTAAAGATTGTTGATTTACCAGCTGCTAAAGAAGCTAACATTATTGCGCGATGTGTCATTGATTTGTCGCCTGGAACTTCAATCTCGCCTCTTAGAGGACCGTGAATATCAATAATTTCATTTATTGACATGTTCTTCACCTACTTCTTAAAAAATGCTTGTAATATATTGAACGCTTCAATATGTGTTTCTTTATCAACGTGTTTAACTAATGGGGAGCCTAATTTTTCTAACAATACCATTTGTATACCTTCCTTATTGTTCTTTTTATCTAAGAGCATATATTGATAGATATCTTCAAAATTAAGTTTAGTAATGGTATTTAAAGGATAATTTAAATGACTCATATAATCGATAAAGTGTTGAATATCATAGTTACAATTAAACATATTGTTTGCAACTATAAACTGATATAAAATTCCAATCATTACAGCATGACCATGTGGAATCTTATGTTGATATTCTATAGCGTGTCCAAATGTATGACCTAAATTAAGAAACTTTCTTGTCCCTTTTTCTTTCTCATCTTCAACTACAATATTTAATTTTGTTTTAATACCTTCAAATAAGTAATAATCTAAGTTTTTAAGTGATTCTAAATCAGATTGATTAGTAAAGTTATTCTCAATTCGTGCTGTAGCTTCTTTTCCATTCAATAATGCATGCTTATAGACTTCTGCATAACCACTTAAAATTTCGTTATATGGCAACGTTACCAAAAAATCTAAATCATAAATAACAGCTTTAGGTCGATAAAAGGCACCAATCAAGTTTTTGCCATGCTCGGAGTTAATGCCTACTTTACCACCTACACTTGAATCATGAGCTAATATGGTAGTAGGTACTTGAATAAATCCAACACCTCTTAATAAAGTAGTAGCAATGAAACCAGCAAAATCACCTGTCGCACCGCCACCTATAGCTACTATGCAAGTATTTCTGGTAATTTGGTAACTTAACAATTCTTCGATAGTTTGCTGATATTGTTTAAATGTTTTTGTATTTTCTCCGAAAGGTATAATTATGGATTGTGCGTTAAGCTGGAGTGAGAGTAAATCTATCTTTTGAGTGAATTTCTCATATACGTGGGTATCAATAATAAAAAACGTTTTATCAAAATCCTTTACGTATGTTTCTAAATGAGTTATAGCATGGCGTTCTACTATAATAGGATAATTATCAGTTGCATAAGTTGTTTTAAGTTTCATTTTTTCACCTCTAAAATACTGGTGTTTTTAAAATTCAATGTTAAGTTGACGACGTTCTTTTATTTGTTCTTTTAATTGATCGATATGGTTAGATTGGAATTCTTCAAGTAATGCTTTTGCTAGTTCAAAAGCTACTACATGTTCACAAACGATGCTTGCTGCAGGGACCGCACAGCTATCAGAGCGTTCAATGGTTGCTTTAAAATCTTCTTTCGTATTAATATCAACAGAATTTAAAGGTTTATACAGTGTAGGAATAGGTTTCATAACACCATTCACTATGATTGGCATACCATTACTCATACCGCCTTCAAAACCACCAAGGTGATTTGTGCTACGATGATATCCTTTTTCACGGTCATATTGAATTTCATCTTGTATTTCACTACCTGGTTTTTCTGTAGCTTTAAATCCTTCTCCAAAGCTTACTCCTTTAAAAGCATTGATACTTACTACACCTTGAGCAATGCGACCGTCTAATTTGCGATCATAATGTACATAACTACCCACACCTATAGGCATGTTTTCCGCTAATACTTGGACTACACCACCAATTGAGTCACCTTCTTTTTTAGCTTCATCTATTTTATCTCTCATTTGTTGTGCGATGTCATCATTAATCACCCGGACGTCATTTTTATCAGTATTTTCCTTAAAGATCTCCACTTCATAAAAATCTTTATCTTTAACGCTACTAATTTCTACAACACGACTATACATATGAATATTGAGTTGTTCTAATAAAATCTTTGATACTGCTCCGACGGCTACACGTGCAGCAGTTTCTCGTGCAGAAGATCGTTCAAGTACATTTCTTAAATCGCGATGATTATATTTCATTCCACCTACAAGATCAGCATGTCCGGGTCTAGGTTTAGTTATAGTGCGTTTCATATTATCTCTTTCTTCATTACTAATGGGTTCGACGCCCATAATATTTTTCCAGTGTGTAAAATCGTCATTTGTGATAATCATTGTAATTGGGCTTCCTAAAGTAAAACCGTTTCTAACACCAGAAACAATTTCGATAGCATCTTTTTCAATTTGCATTCGTCTACCTCGACCGTAACCGCCTTGACGTTTAAACATTTCCTTATTAATATCTTCAGATTTCATTTCTAAATTAGCTGGCACACCCTCTATGATGACTGTAAGTTGTGGTCCATGTGATTCGCCAGAAGTAAGGTATCTCATGAGCGCACTCCCCTTTCTATTCTTTAATACATTAAATTGTAATATGTTTAATATATTATCATATTCAATCACACAACATAAGTATGTAACTTCAACTAAGATATATTAAAAAATGCTGTCTCTTATACACATCTCCGAGCCCACGAGACGCTACGCTAT
>ERZ1031010.3-NODE-3-length-31140-cov-34.855461_pt1 | contig 31140 bp, 30 predicted proteins | sample MGYA00518594_ERZ1031010 | MGnify/ENA primary metagenome ERZ1031010 (study PRJEB33718, sample SAMN03159722) | human skin metagenome | collected 2014-05-20 | study: EMG produced TPA metagenomics assembly of the PRJNA266117 data set (Human skin bacterial metagenome and... | reverse complement strand
GTAAGGAGTCGTCGGCAGCGTCAGATGTGTATAAGAGACAGATATGAGAATGTTTCAAAATAGCACATTAATATTGTATGAATCTCCTCATAGGATTACTGACACCTTGAAAGCCATTGCGAAAGTTGATTCTCAAAGATATGTAACTGTCGGTAGAGAGCTTACAAAAAAATTTGAGCAAGTACTTACGCATTCTGTTGACGTTATGATAGAAAAAATTAGCAAAGAAGAAATACCACTAAAAGGGGAATTTGTCATTTTAATTGAAGGTGCAGTGCCTCTGAATGATGAATTTTGGTATGAAATGTTCACTATCAAAGAACATGTTAATTACTACATCGAAAATAATCAAATAAAACCTAAGCAAGCAATTAAAATGGTTGCTCAAGATCGACAGATGAAAACGGGAGAAGTTTACAATATTTATCATAATGTTGAGTAAGATGTGTAAGTGATAATCATGCTTACTGTTTTTGTGTGTTATTTATCAACTTTCTAGAGTTTAAAAACTGTATATCTCAATCGTATATTTGAAATGAGTAAATTAAAGTAAAAGCACCATAATACATTGATTTTATGGTATTGTAGTAAAGATGATGACAATTAATTTTCAAATGATGTGAATTTGTAAAAACTAATACATAGTGGTGCGCTACTTCATTGAAAAGAAAAATAAATTTAGATATCATTTATTATGTAATTAATGAGGAGGACCAGTGATGGCTAAAGAAACATTTTATATAACAACCCCAATATACTATCCTAGTGGGAACTTACACATCGGTCATGCATACTCAACAGTCGCAGGTGACGTCATTGCTCGCTATAAAAGAATGCAAGGATATGATGTTCGATATTTAACTGGTACTGATGAACATGGCCAAAAAATTCAAGAAAAAGCTCATAAAGCTGGTAAAACAGAATTAGAATATTTAGATGAAATGATTGCTGGAATTAAAAGTTTATGGAGTAAGCTTGAAATTTCAAATGATGATTTTATTCGAACTACTGAAGAACGCCACAAACAGGTTGTAGAAAAAGTGTTCGAAAGGTTATTAAAGCAAGGAGATATTTATTTAGGAGAGTATGAGGGATGGTATTCTGTCCCAGATGAAACATACTATACTGAATCTCAACTTGTTGAACCAGTTTATGAAAATGGAAAAATCATTGGTGGTAAAAGCCCTGATTCCGGGCATGAAGTTGAATTAGTTAAAGAAGAAAGTTACTTCTTTAATATTAATAAATATACTGATCGATTGCTTGAATTCTATGATGAAAATCCGGATTTTATTCAACCACCATCTAGAAAAAATGAAATGATTAATAATTTTATCAAACCTGGTTTAGAAGATTTAGCTGTATCGCGTACTTCATTTGATTGGGGTGTGCGTGTACCATCAAACCCTAAACATGTAGTATATGTTTGGATAGATGCCCTTGTTAACTATATTTCTTCATTAGGTTATCTTTCAGATGATGAAACGTTATATAACAAATATTGGCCAGCAGATATTCACTTAATGGCTAAAGAAATTGTACGTTTCCATTCAATTATTTGGCCTATCTTATTAATGGCTTTAGACTTACCGTTACCTAAGAAGGTCTTCGCACACGGTTGGATATTAATGAAAGACGGTAAAATGAGTAAATCCAAAGGTAATGTTGTTGATCCAAATGTTCTTATTGATCGTTATGGGCTTGATGCAACACGTTATTATTTAATGCGTGAGTTACCATTTGGATCAGATGGAGTGTTTACACCAGAAGCTTTTGTTGAAAGAACCAATTATGATTTAGCCAATGACTTAGGAAATTTAGTTAATCGTACAATTTCTATGATTAATAAATATTTCCATGGTGAGTTACCAGCTTATCAAGGACCTAAACATGAATTAGATGAAAGCATGGAAGCAATGTCACTTGAAACGGTTAAAACATTTAATGAGAACATGGAAAGTTTACAATTCTCCGTGGCTTTATCTACAGTTTGGAAGTTTATTAGTCGTACGAATAAGTATATCGATGAAACACAACCATGGGTATTAGCCAAAGACGAGGAACAACGTGACATGCTTGGTAACGTTATGGCGCACCTTGTTGAAAATATTCGCTTTGCAGCTATATTATTACAACCATTCTTAACACATGCACCTAGAGAGATTTTCAAACAACTCAACATTAACGACCCTAAATTATCTCAATTAGAAAGTCTTGATCATTATGGTGCCCTTACTGAACCAATCACTGTTATTGAAAAGCCAACACCAATTTTCCCAAGATTGGATACTAAAGCAGAAATTGCCTATATTAAAGCATCAATGCAATCACCTAAATCTGAAGACAAAGAAGAAGTAGTAAGTAAGGAACAAATTGATATTAAAGACTTTGATAAAGTTGAGATTAAAGCAGCAACAATTACTGATGCTGAAAACGTAAAAAAATCAGATAAATTGTTGAAAATTCAAGTTGAATTAGGTAATGAACAGTGCCAAATCGTATCAGGTATAGCCAAATTCTATAAACCTGAAGACATTATTGGTAAAAAAGTCGCTGTCGTAACAAATTTAAAACCTGCTAAATTAATGGGACAAAAATCTGAAGGTATGATTCTATCTGCTGAAAAAGATGGTGTACTTACTTTAGTAAGTTTACCAAGTGCTATACTGAATGGTGCAATCATAAAGTAATTTTGTCTAAAGATAGGAGAGATGATGATGTTGATCGATACACATGTACATTTAAATGATGAACAATATGATGAAGATTTAAATGAGGTAATCTCTCGCGCTAGAGAAGCAGGCGTGGATAGAATGTTTGTAGTGGGGTTTGATACACCTACGATAGAACGTACTATGGAACTCATAGATAAATATGATTTTATCTATGGCATTATCGGTTGGCATCCTGTCGATGCTATTGATTGTACGGAAGAGAGATTGGAATGGATTGAAAGTCTATCTAAGCATCCTAAAATTATAGGTATTGGAGAAATGGGCTTGGATTATCATTGGGATAAATCACCAGCAGATGTGCAAAAGGAAGTATTTAGAAAACAAATTGCACTTGCTAAACGTGTTCAATTACCTATTATTATTCATAATCGTGAAGCGACTCAAGACTGTGTGGACATCCTATTAGAAGAACATGCTGAAGAAGTCGGAGGTATTATGCATAGTTTTAGTGCTTCACCTGAAATTGCTGACGTTATTATTAATAAACTAAACTTCTATGTGTCCCTTGGTGGACCGGTAACATTTAAAAATGCTAAACAACCGAAAGAAGTGGCAAAACATGTGCCTATGAATCGATTATTATGTGAAACTGATGCACCATATTTATCTCCACATCCGTATAGAGGTAAACGAAATGAGCCTGAACGTGTTACACTAGTCGCTCAACAGATAGCTGAGTTACGTGGTATATCATATGAGGAAGTATGTCAACAAACAACTGAAAATGCAGAGCGCTTATTTCACTTAAAGCAATTATAAGTGTGTTTTCCAATGAGAAAGGTGTCTAACTTTGAATAGGAGGTAAATCTTTACTCTTTCAAAAGTTAAGGATATCTTTCTCATTTTCTTTAAACATGAGCATAAGAGCATCGTAAACAGCTCATGTTTAATTGTTTACATTTTGATAATACTTATAGATTTTATAAAATGAGGCTAACAACTTTAACATTATTGGAAGGTTATAAAATGAAAATAAATGAATTCATAGTAGTTGAAGGTAGAGATGATACACAACGTGTAAAAAGTGCAGTAGAGTGTGATACTATTGAAACGAATGGTAGTGCGATTAATAAAGACATTTTAGATGTTATTCAAAATGCTCAAGAAAATAGAGGTGTGATAGTATTTACTGACCCAGATTTCCCGGGTGATAAAATTAGAACGACAATACGTAATCATGTTCCTGGTGTCAAACATGCATATCTTGATAAAGAAAAAGCTAAAAATAAAAGGGGTAAAATTGGTATAGAACATGCTAATATAAAAGATATTCAAGAAGCATTGATGCATGTGAGTTCACCCTTTGAGGAATCTGAAGAAACGATAGATAAAAGTGTACTTATCGATTTAGGACTTATTATAGGAAAAGATGCTAGATATAAAAGAGAAGTCTTAGGACGAAAGCTTCATATCGGACATTCTAATGGTAAACAACTCTTAAAGAAACTTAATGCTTTTGGATATACTGAGGATGATGTGAGAAAGGCTTTATTTGAAAAAAAAAAGGAGAATTAAATGGAACATAAAGATATTGCTACCCCATCATGTACACGTGCCTTGCTTGATCAATATGGATTTAATTTTAAGAAGAGCTTAGGACAAAATTTTTTAGTTGATGTAAATATTATCAATAAAATTATTGAGGCAAGTCAAATAGATAAATCAACAGGAGTGATTGAAGTAGGACCTGGAATGGGTTCATTGACAGAGCAACTTGCTAAAAATGCTAAGAAAGTCATGGCATTTGAAATAGACCAAAGACTTATTACAGTTCTTGAAGATACACTTTCACCTTATGATAATGTCACAATAATAAACGAAGATATACTTAAAGCCGATATCACTAAATCTGTGAATACACACCTAAAAGATTGTGACAAGATAATGGTAGTTGCTAATTTACCTTATTATATTACGACTCCTATATTACTTAACTTAATGCAACAAGATGTTCCTATTGATGGATTTGTTGTTATGATGCAAAAAGAGGTAGGCGAACGACTTAACGCAACTGTTGGGACTAAAGCTTATGGTTCATTATCTATTGTTGCGCAGTACTATACAGAAACAAGTAAAGTTTTAACTGTGCCTAATACTGTATTTATGCCACCCCCAGATGTAGACTCTATCGTAGTTAAATTAATGCAAAGGCAACAACCGCTTATAGATGTAGATAACGAGGAAGCATTTTTCAAACTCGCTAAAGCTGCTTTTGCACAACGACGTAAAACAATTAATAATAACTATAAAAACTTCTTTAAAGATGGTAAACAGTACAAAGATGATATACGTCAATGGTTAGAGAGCGCAGGTATCGATCCTAAAAGACGTGGCGAAACGCTTACAATTCAAGATTTTGCCAAATTATATGAAGAAAAGAAAAATTTCCCTAAATTAACAAATTAAAATGTTGACAAAGTCCTTTGACATTGATAAAATTATCTTTATTTGACGAAAACGCCTCAAATATGGTATTATGTAACTTGTAGCGAGGTGGGGCACTATGCCAAAATCAATTTTGGACATCAAAAATTCTATTGATTGTCATTTAGGAAATCGTATTGTACTTAAAGCCAATGGTGGACGTAAGAAGACGATTGAACGCTCAGGTGTTTTAAAAGAAACATACCCTTCAGTATTCATAGTCGAATTAGATCAAGATAAACACAACTTTGAACGCGTATCATATACATACACTGATGTGCTTACAGAAAATGTACAAGTTTCATTTGAAGAAAATAATCATCAAGAAGCAGTCGCACACTAATAAGAATCAATTAACTAGAGAAAGAGTTTACTCTGAACTTTATAGTTTTATATTTTATTAATTAAGGTGAGTATTGGGCATTGAGTTCAATACTCTTTTTCTTTATAGTTTTATGTTGATGAAATAATAAATTTTTAGTTATCAGTATACTTTAGATATTTACACTTATGTAAATCTATATTTATAAAATTCAAAAAACGTATATTATTACCTTTTAAAATGTATTTCATTAAGATTTTACGAAAAATTGCACATAATCTATCAAATATTTAAGTCCTTTATGTTAAAATCATCTTAATAACAATTCGAAGCGAGGGCGAGAAAATGATATATGAAACGGCACCAGCCAAAATAAATTTTACGCTCGATACACTGCTTAAAAGAAATGATGGTTATCATGAAATAGAGATGATTATGACAACGGTTGATTTAAATGACCGGCTATCATTTCAAAAACGGAAAGATAAAAAAATAGTAGTAGATATTGAGCATAATTATGTGCCTAATAATAATAAAAACCTTGCATATAAAGCAGCAGAATTGATGTTGAATCATTATCATATTAAAGAAGGCGTTACGATAACGATTGATAAGGATATTCCAGTTTCAGCAGGTCTTGCAGGTGGGTCTGCAGATGCTGCAGCTACTATGAGAGGAATGAATCGATTATTTGAATTAGGACAATCTTTAGATGATTTATCAGCTTTAGGGATAGAAATCGGTACAGATATACCATTTTGTATTTTTAATCAGACAGCTATTTGTACAGGACGAGGGGAATGTATAACATTTTTGGATAAACCGCCTTCTGCATGGGTCGTTTTAGCTAAACCAGATATAGGAATATCATCCCCTGAAGTTTTTAAAGCACTTGATTTAAATAAGAAACATATCGTTCATAATGATTTGTGTAAGAGCGCATTGAAATTGAATGATTATGATATGTTATGCAAAAGTTTATCTAATCGTCTTGAGCCAATCTCAATATCAATGCATCCTGAAATTAAAAAAATCAAAGATAATATGATGCAATGCGGTGCAGACGGAGCACTCATGAGTGGAAGTGGACCTACCGTCTATGCTTTAGCACAAAAAGAAAGACAGGCTAAGAATATTTACAATGCAGTCAACGGATGTTGCAATGAAGTGTACTTAGTAAGATTATTAGGATAGAAGGGTTTGAAAAGATGAGATATAAAAGAAGCGAACGTATAGTGTTTATGACACAATACCTAATGAATAATCCGAATAAATTAATACCTCTCACTTTTTTTGTAAAAAAATTTAAACAAGCGAAATCTTCAATTAGTGAGGACGTACAAATTATAAAAAATACTTTTCAAAAAGAAGAATTGGGTATAGTAATAACAACTGCTGGTGCAAGTGGTGGTGTTACTTATAAACCAATGATGAGCAAGTCAGAGGCAACTAAAGTTGTTAACGATGTTATCTCTCATTTGCAAGAGAAGGAACGTTTGTTACCAGGTGGATATTTATTCTTATCTGACCTTGTAGGTAATCCTACATTGCTTAGAAAAGTAGGAAAATTAATTGCGAGTATTTATATGGATGAGGACTTAGATGCCGTTGTGACAATTGCGACGAAAGGTATATCACTTGCTAATGCAGTAGCAAACGTATTAAATTTACCTGTAGTAGTAATTAGAAAAGACAATAAAGTTACTGAGGGTTCTACTGTGTCCATTAATTATGTTTCTGGATCTTCTAGAAAGATAGAGACCATGGTGTTATCCAAACGTACATTGGCTGAGAATTCTAATGTCCTTGTAGTAGACGATTTTATGAGAGCTGGTGGTTCCATTAACGGAGTGATGAATTTGATGAACGAGTTTAAAGCTCATGTAAAAGGGGTATCAGTACTTGTAGAATCGAAAGAAGTTAAACAAAGATTAATTGAAGATTATACTTCCTTAGTCAGATTATCAGATGTCGATGAGTACAATCAAGAATTCAAAGTAGAGCCTGGCAATAGTTTGTCTAAATTTTCTTAAAAGGAGCACAAACATCATGAAAGTAATCAACTCAGAAAAAGTGGCAGCAGCGTTAGGTCCATATTCACTTGCAACTGTATTAAATGATTTAGTATTCACATTTGGTCAAATTCCTTTGACCCTCGATGGAACACTAATAAGTGACAATGTTCAAGAATAAACGAAACAAGTTTTAGAAAATTTAACTGTGGTATTGAAAGAAGCAGGTTCTGATTTAGATTCTGTCGTTAAAGCGACAATTTTTGTTTCTGATATGAATGATTTTCAGCAAATTAATCAAATCTATGGAAACTATTTCGTCAAACATCAACCAGCACGCAGTTGTGTTGAAGTATCACGGTTACCTAAAGACGTAAAGGTAGAAATTGAATTGATAGGTAAAGTTAAGGAATTATAATTTTCTTAAAAAATTGTCAAGCTTCTAATAATATAAATATATACTAGGGAGGCTCACTACATGAAAGTGACAGATGTAAGACTTAGAAAAATACAAACACATGGTAGAATGAAAGCACTTGTTTCCATTACACTAGATGAAGCCTTTGTGATTCATGATTTACGTGTAATTGAAGGAAACTCTGGTCTTTTCGTCGCAATGCCAAGCAAACGTACACCAGATGGTGAATTCCGTGACATCGCGCATCCTATCAATTCCGTTATGAGACAAGAAATTCAAGATGCCGTGATGAAAGTATATGATAAAACAGACGAAGTCATTCCCGATAAAAATGCAACTTCTGATAATAAAGAATCAGATGAAGCTTAATTAAATAATAAATATTTAAGTATAAAAAGTGGTCAACGTTTGCTTTTCGAAACGTTGACCATTTTTGCTATTGGAGAGTTTGAGAATTGAGAATTTGAAATAATAAATTCAACGGATAAAGCAAGGTGGGGAAACTTGTGATTTATTTTTAAGTAAGTCTATGCTCTCGAACATTGAAACTATACGTTTCAGCTGTATAAAAAGTTCAATATTTATAGAAAATTAACGATTAGTTAACAAAAATTTTTAAAAGTTGAAACTCTATTAGTTGTTAAATTATAATAATTATGAAGTGTAAATTTTAATGGAGGGTTGGCATTCATGCAAAGAAATGCGATTATTTTGGCAGCAGGTAAAGGCACAAGGATGAAATCAAAAAAATATAAAGTGCTCCATGAAGTAGCTGGCAAATCGATGATTGAACATGTTCTCAACAATGTTAAACAATCTGGCGTCAATCAAATTGTAACTATCGTTGGACACGGAGCTGAAAGTGTTAAAGAAACTTTAGGTAATCAATCATTATACAGTTTTCAAGAAGAACAACTCGGAACAGCACATGCTGTAAAGATGGCAGAGGAACATTTAGCAAATAAAGAAGGAACGACGATAGTAGTTTGTGGCGATACACCACTGATTACATCAGAAACGCTTCAAGCATTAATACGTCATCATGAAAGTAAACAAGCGCAAGTAACTGTTCTCACAGCTTCAACTTTTAATCCGCATGGATATGGCCGAATTGTTAGAAATTCAGATCAAACGTTAGAACGTATCGTCGAGGAGAAAGATGCGAGTGAAGCGGAACGCCTGATTAACGAAATAAGTTCAGGTATATTTGCTTTTGATAACCAAGTTCTATTTGAGAAGTTAGAGCAAGTGAATAATGATAGTGCTCAAGGTGAATATTATTTACCTGATGTTGTATCACTAATATTGAATGATGGAGAAAAAGCAGACATTTATAACACTCAAAATTTTGAGGAAATTATGGGTGTTAATGATCGTGTGATGTTAAGTCAAGCAGAAAAAGCGTTACAAAAACGTATCAATCATTTTCATATGAAAAATGGTGTAACGATTATCGATCCAGATACAACGTTTATTGGTCCTGATGTAGAGATAGGTATAGATACAACAATTGAACCAGGTGTTCGTATTGGAGGTTATACAACGATTGGTGAAGAGGTACTTGTTGGTCAGTTTTCTGAAATCAACAATAGTACCATTTGCTCGAATGCTAATATCAAACAATCTGTCGTCAATGATTCGGTTGTCGGAGAAAATACTAAAGTCGGTCCATTCGCGCAGTTGCGCCCAGGTTCAAATTTAGGCGCTGGTGTTAAAGTTGGCAACTTTGTTGAAGTCAAAAAGGCTGACCTCAAAGATGGTGCTAAAGTTTCTCATTTAAGCTATATTGGCGATGCAGAAATTGGCGAACGTACTAATATTGGCTGTGGCTCAATTACAGTTAATTATGACGGTGTAAATAAATTCAAAACAATTGTTGGGAAAGACGCATTCATAGGATGTAACACAAATCTTATTGCACCAGTTACAGTGGGTGATCAATCGCTTATCGCAGCTGGTTCAACAATTACTGATGATATACCAAAAGAAAGTTTAGCATTAGCTCGCGCAAGACAAGTAAATAAAGAGGGCTATTTGAGAAAGTAGTTTAAAAAATAGTCAGGAGCTCAATCAATTTTAAGACGCGAAAATGAGTTTAAACAACCGTACCAATTTTGTTTCATCATCTAGCATAGTAATCAAGTTCTATTTTCTATATAATATAACTGTCTAAGTAAATAATTGGAGGACTATAAATGTTAAATAATGAATATAAGAATTCATCAATGAAGATCTTTTCACTTAAAGGAAATGAGCCTTTAGCCCAGGAAGTAGCAGATCATGTAGGGATTGAATTAGGTAAATGTTCTGTAAAACGTTTTAGTGATGGAGAAATTCAAATCAATATTGAAGAAAGTATTCGCGGTTGTGATGTATTTATTATTCAACCAACGTCATACCCAGTTAATCTTCATTTAATGGAGTTACTTATCATGATTGATGCGTGTAAACGTGCATCAGCTGCGAATATTAACATCGTAGTACCGTACTATGGTTATGCACGTCAAGATAGAAAAGCGCGTAGCCGTGAACCTATTACTGCTAAATTAGTAGCGAACTTAATCGAAACAGCAGGTGCTAATCGTATGATTGCTCTTGATTTACATGCACCTCAGATTCAAGGATTCTTTGATATTCCAATCGATCACTTAATGGGCGTACCTATCCTTGCACAACATTTTGAAAATGATCCTGACATTAATCCTGAAGAATGTGTTGTTGTTTCTCCTGACCATGGTGGAGTGACACGCGCACGTAAATTAGCTGACATTTTAAAAACTCCAATTGCAATTATTGATAAACGTCGTCCTAAACCAAATGTTGCAGAGGTTATGAACATTGTAGGTGATATTCAAGGACGTACTGCAATTATTATCGATGATATTATCGACACAGCAGGAACTATTACTTTAGCAGCACAAGCGCTTAAAGATAAAGGTGCAAAAGAGGTTTATGCTTGTTGTACGCATCCAGTGTTATCAGGACCTGCGAAAGAACGTATTGAAAACTCTGCAATTAAAGAATTAATTGTTACAAATTCAATTCAACTCGAAGAAAGTAGAAAACCTGCCAATACAAAAGGACTTTCAGTTGCAGGATTAATTGCAAAAGCGATTATACGTGTTTATGAAAGAGAATCAGTGAGTGTATTATTTGACTAATAATGACAATTAGGTTTGACGAATAAATCTTCACCGTGTATAATACTTACGTCCGTGATTTTATGGACAAATAAACATTTGCAAGCAACAATAATGTTGATGGGCAAGTGAGGAGTAGGTTAGACATGATTCATGTAACAACCTCGAAATTTGAAAGGTGGAAATTTGGATGGCTTCATTAAAGTCAATCATCCGTCAAGGTAAACAAACGAGTTCTGACCTTAAACAATTAAGAAACTCAGGTAAAGTTCCTGCAGTTATATATGGTTACGGTACAAAAAATACTTCAGTTAAAGTTGATGAAGTTGAATTCATTAAAGTGATTCGTGAAGTAGGACGTAACGGGGTTATCGATTTAGGCGTAGGTTCTAAAACGATAAAAGTAATGGTATCAGATTATCAATTCGATCCATTAAAAAACCAAATTACTCATATTGACTTCTTAGCAATCAACATGAGTGAAGAACGTACTGTAGAAGTGCCAGTTCACTTAGTTGGTGAAGCTGCAGGTGCTAAAGAAGGTGGCGTAGTTGAACAACCATTATTTAACTTAGAAGTTACGGCTACTCCAGAAAATATTCCTGAGTCTATCGAAGTAGATATCACTGAATTACAAATCAATGATAGCTTCGCAGTTTCAGATATCAAAGTTTCTGGTGATTTCACTATCGAAAACAATCCAGAAGATTCTATCGTTACAGTAGTTCCTCCAACAGACGAACCTTCTGAAGAAGAAGTTGAAGCTATGGAAGGCGGATCAGCTACTGAAGAACCTGAAGTTGTTGGCGAAGATAAAGAAGAAGCAGAAGAAGAAAGCAAAGAAGACTAATTTTCGCGTCTTTTTACTATATTTCGTGATATTTTCAGATTTACATGTAGAGGAAAGCACTGTGCTTATATTAATAAGCATGGTGCTTTTTGTGTTATTATAGGAAATATGATTAATTGAAAAAGTTCTAAAGACGCACCTACACATTTTAGATTCAATTTTATGTTATCGGTTGTCCGTTATTTTAGAACAAAAGTTTAATGAATGAAATAACTATGAATGTATATAGATGTTAATAGCAATGGAGGTAGCGCATAATGAAATGTATTGTCGGTCTTGGTAATATAGGTAAACGTTTTGAACTTACAAGACATAATATTGGCTTTGAAGTCATCGATTATATATTAGAACGTCATCAATTTACGTTGGATAAACAAAAATTTAAAGGAGCATATACAATTGAGCGTCTAAATGGAGATAAAGTCTTGTTCATCGAGCCTATGACTATGATGAATTTATCTGGAGAGGCAGTTGTACCTTTAATGAATTATTATAATATAGATATTGAGGATTTAATCGTATTGTATGATGACTTGGATCTTGAACAAGGTCATATTCGCTTGCGTCAAAAGGGGAGTGCAGGTGGTCATAATGGAATGAAGTCTATTATTAAGATACTTGGTACTGAACAATTTAAACGTATTCGCATTGGTGTTGGACGACCTACCAATGGAATGTCTATTCCTGATTATGTATTGAAACGTTTTTCTAAAGAAGAGATGGTTACTATGAACAAAGTCATTGAACATTCTGCAAGAGCAGTAGAGTCTTTCGTTGAAACGTCACGTTTTGATTATATAATGAATGAATATAATGGTGAAGTTAATTGAAATCAATAATTACAGATTATATTAGTGAAGATAAACGTTTTCAGGAACTAGATGAAGTTTTTGGTCAAGATACTATTTTAGTTACGGGCTTATCCCCATCAGCTAAAGTTACAATTATTGCTGAAAAGTATCTCAAAGATCATAGACAATTGTTGCTCGTAACAAACAATTTATATCAAGCAGATAAAATAGAAACGGATCTATTACATTACATTGATGATTCAGAAGTTTATAAGTACCCTGTACAAGATATTATGACTGAAGAATTTTCAACTCAAAGTCCACAATTAATGAGTGAACGTGTGAGAACGTTGACTGCGCTTGCCCAAGGCGACAAAGGGTTATTTATTGTGCCCTTAAATGGGCTGAAAAAGTGGTTGACACCAGAAGATATGTGGAAAAGTCATCAAATGAACTTAAAAGTTGGAGAAGATATTGATGTCGACAAATTTTTAAATAGGCTTGTCAATATGGGATATCGACGTGAAAGTGTCGTGTCTCATATAGGTGAATTCTCTCTAAGAGGTGGAATTATCGATATATATCCTCTTGTTGGGTCACCTGTTCGCATTGAATTATTTGATACAGAAATTGATTCTATTAGAGATTTTGATGTTGAAACACAACGGTCTAATGACAATCTCGAACAAGTAGAAATTACAACAGCTAGTGATTATATTATTACAGATGACGTCATTCAGCACTTGCAGAAAAAACTGAAGGAAGCATATGAAAAGACGCGACCTAAAATAGATAAATCGGTGTGTAATGATTTAAAAGAAACTTATGAAAGTTTTAAGCTATTTGAGTCAACTTTTTTTGACCATCAATTATTAAGACGTTTAGTTGCATTTATGTATGAGACGTCTTCTACTATTATCAATTATTTTCAACAAGATGCGATTATCGTAGTAGATGAGTTAAATCGTATCAAAGATACAGAAGAAACATTAACAACAGAAGTTGATGATTTTATTAGTAATTTGATTGAAAGTGGTAATGGTTTTATTGGGCAGGGATTCATGAACTATAAAAGCTTTGAAACGTTATTAGAGCGTCGGCCAGTCGCTTATTTCTCCTTGTTTACATCGACAATGCAAGTACCGTTACAACATATTATTAAATTTTCTTGTAAACCTGTACAGCAGTTTTATGGGCAGTATGACATCATGCGTTCAGAATTTCAAAGATATGTTCATAATGACTACACAATTATGGTACTAGTTGAGACTGAAACGAAAGTTGAACGTATACAATCTATGTTGAATGAAATGCATATTCCAACAGTTACTGATATTCATGAAAATATTGACAGTGGTCAAGTAGTGGTAATGGTAGGGAGTCTGTCTGAAGGTTTTGAATTACCTTATATGCAATTGGTCATCATTACTGAGAAAGAACTATTTAAAACGAAGCAAAAAAAACAACGTAAGCGTACAAAAACAATTTCTAACGCAGAGAAGATTAAGTCATATCAAGATTTAAATGTGGGTGACTATATTGTTCATGTACATCATGGTATAGGTCGTTATTTAGGTGTTGAAACATTAGAAGTTGGAGACACACATCGAGATTACATTAAATTACAATATAAAGGAACAGATCAACTATTTGTTCCTGTTGATCAAATGGATCAGGTCCAGAAATACGTAGCTTCTGAAGATAAATCGCCGAGATTGAATAAATTAGGTGGTACTGAATGGAAGAAAACAAAGGCTAAAGTTCAACAAAGTGTTGAAGATATTGCTGATGAACTTATCGATTTATACAAAGAGCGCGAAATGTCTGTGGGTTACCAATATGGTGAAGATACGGTAGAGCAGTCAGCATTTGAGCAGGATTTTCCATATGAATTAACACCTGATCAAAGCAAATCTATTGAAGAAATTAAAGATGATATGCAACGTGAACGTCCTATGGACCGTTTGCTATGCGGTGATGTAGGTTATGGAAAGACAGAAGTTGCTGTTCGTGCTGCATTTAAAGCTGTCATGGAAGGTAAACAAGTTGCTTTTCTAGTTCCTACAACTATTTTAGCTCAACAACACTATGAGACACTCATCGAACGGATGCAAGACTTTCCAGTTGAAATCCAATTAATGAGTCGTTTTCGTACTACGAAAGAAATAAGACAGACAAGAGAAGGACTAAAATCTGGGTACGTAGATATAGTGGTGGGTACACATAAATTACTTGGTAAAGAGATACAGTATAAAGATTTGGGTTTACTTATTGTGGACGAAGAACAACGATTTGGTGTACGTCATAAAGAACGAATTAAAACATTGAAAAAGAATGTAGATGTTCTCACTTTAACTGCTACACCTATACCTAGAACCTTACACATGAGCATGCTTGGAGTACGTGATTTGTCTATCATAGAAACGCCACCTGAAAACCGCTTTCCAGTTCAAACATATGTGTTAGAACAAAATACCAATTTTATTAAAGAAGCTATAGAACGTGAATTATCACGTGATGGACAAGTCTTCTATCTTTATAATAAGGTTCAGTCTATTTATGAAAAAAGAGAACAGTTACAAATGCTAATGCCAGATGCAAACATTGCTGTTGTACATGGTCAAATGACGGAACGTGATTTAGAAGAAACAATGCTCAGTTTTATTAACCATAAATATGATGTTCTTGTAACTACCACTATTATTGAAACAGGTGTAGATGTTCCAAATGCAAATACACTTATAATTGAAGAAGCAGACCGTTTTGGATTAAGTCAACTTTATCAACTAAGAGGACGTGTTGGACGTTCGAGTCGTATAGGTTATGCTTACTTCTTGCATCCAGCTAATAAAGTGTTGAATGAGAGTGCTGAAGAACGTTTACAAGCGATTAAAGAATTCACTGAACTTGGCTCAGGTTTTAAAATTGCCATGCGCGATTTAAATATTCGTGGGGCGGGTAACTTGCTAGGTAAACAACAGCACGGCTTTATTGATTCTGTTGGCTTTGATTTATACTCACAAATGTTAGAAGAAGCTGTAAATGAAAAGCGTGGAATTACTGAAGAAACACCTGATGCACCTGAAGTAGAAGTAGAACTACATTTGGATGCATTTTTACCTGCCGAATATATTCAAAATGAACAAGCCAAAATTGAGATTTATAAAAAATTACGTAAAGTTGAATCTAAAGAACAATTATTTGATGTTAAAAATGAATTGATTGATCGTTTCAATGATTATCCTGTCGAAGTAGAACGTTTACTAGATATTGTTGAAATTAAAATTTATGCTTTACATGCGGGAATTACTTCAATTAAAGATAAAGGTAAATCAATTGGGGTTTACTTATCACCTAAAGCAACAGAAAATATAAATGGCGAAGAATTGTTTAAACAGACACAACCTCTTGGAAGAGCGATGAAGGTTGGTGTTCAAGAAAATGCAATGCATGTTACTTTAACGAAGTCTAAACAATGGTTAGACAGCTTGAAATTTTTAGTGAAAAGTATTGAGGAAAGTATGGCGATTAAAGATGAAGTCTAGGCGTGAGACGGCGTTTAATGGTGTCGTCATCCTGACATTGGCTCTTATTATTGTTAAAATACTTATCGCGCTTTATCGAATACCCTATCAAAATGTGTTAGGTGATGAAGGATTATATGCATATCAACAAATCTATCCAATAGTAGCATTAGGAGTTATCTTATCAATGAATGCAATTCCTAGTGCGGTAACACAAGTTTTGAGTGCAAATCAAACTAGCGAAGTTTACTCTAAGGTGATACTAAAACTACAATATCTTGGTTTTATAGTGTTTATATTGCTATTTATCTTTGCTTATTGGATTGCTCAATGGATGGGAGATGTCAACCTAATGCCAATGTTAAGAATGGCAAGTTTTAGTTTTATCTTGATTGGTATTTTAGGTGTGTTAAGAGGCTTTTATCAATCTAAACAAGAAATGAATACCCTTGCTATTTCCCAGGTTATAGAGCAATTGATTCGGGTAGGAATAATTATTGTTGCTATTCTTCTTTTTATCTTTCGTGATTGGAGTATCTATGAAGCGGGGATGTTAGCCATCTTAGCTTCTTCAATTGGGTTTTTAGGATCAATGTTTTATTTGTTATTAAAACGGGCATTTTCTATAAAATTAAAGCGTAACACGTCACAAGTGCAATGGCGTCAATTATTTATTTCTATTCTTACTTTTTGCATTAAGTCAGCTTATCGTTATTTTATGGCAAACTATGGATAGCTTTACAGTGATACGAGTGTTACAAACAAGTGGATTATCATTTGAAAAAGCTATTATGCAAAAAGGTATTTATGATCGGGGCGCATCATTTATTCAAATGGGTTTAATTGTTACTACTACCTTTAGCTTTGTGTTGATACCTTTATTGACACAAGCAATTCAAAAACACAACCAACTGCAATTGAATCATTATACTAATGCTTCCGTTAAAATAACAGTCCTAATTAGTACGGCTGCAAGTATTGGATTAATTAATTTGATACCTTTAATGAATTTTGTATTTTTCAAAAACGATAAGCTTACAATTACATTGGGTATTTATATGATTACTGTCATTTGTGTTTCACTTATTATGATGAACATTGCATTATTACAAGTGTTAAATCAAATTCGTCCTATTTTAGTTGGTACATCATTAGGACTATTATTTAAAGCAATATTAAATGTTCTTTTGATTCACATGTGGGGTATTGTAGGAGCTAGCGTTAGCACAGTCTTATCACTAATTGTTTTTGTAACAATCTTGCAATTAGGGGTATTAAAATATTATTTTTTCAATCATATGCTAGCATTCTTAGGTAAACTTATTGGTGGTATGGCTATAATGAGTTTAGTTGTTCAAAGCGTTATGTTTATCATCACTACTGATAGTCGTATGATGGGTTTAATTGAACTTCTAGTCAGTACGTGTGCAGGCGTAGTGGTTTTAATTATATATGTTGATATATTTAATGTATTAAGCTACAAAGAGTTAAAGCATTTACCTTTTGGAGATAAATTATATCAATTTAAGAGAGGAAGACGGTTATGACTCATGCAATTACTATAGTTGGTTTAGGTAACTATGATATTGATGATTTACCATTAGGTATTTATCGTTTTTTAAAAAATCAAACTAAAGTTTACGCAAGAACTCTAGATCATCCTGTGATAGAAACATTACAACAAGATATCCATTTCGCAAGCTTTGACTCCATTTATGAATCTCATGATCATTTTGAAAATGTGTATGAAGAGATTGTGCGTGAGGTGATTCAACTTGCTCAATCAGATGATATCGTCTATGCGGTGCCTGATCATCCTAGAGTTGCTGAAATAACGACTGCAAAACTTTTGGAACATGATTGTACAAACGACAATATTTCAGTTCGTATACTTGGTGGTAAAAGTTTTATAGATGATATATTTAAAGCAGTTGATGTTGATCCTAATGATGGATTCACCTTATTAGATGGTATTGCAATAGATCAGTCGATGCTCAATATACGTACTCATACGATTATTACACAAGTGTACAGCGCGGTGGTGGCTGCCTAAAGCTCACCTTGATGGAACGTTATCTAGATGATTTTAACGTTAAAATAGTAACTAGTGCTCATAGTGGTGGTGCGTATGTCACAGAATGCCCACTGTATGAGATTGATCATTATGAAAATGAATTTAACAACCTTACGAGTTTATTTATTCCTAAAGTGACTGATAATGATGCTTTCTATGAGGATTTTGACTTTGCAGTACAAATAATTGATTTGCTTGTAGATGATGAAAAAGGGTGTCCTTGGGACAAAGTTCAAACACATAAATCATTAAAACGTTACCTTTTAGAAGAAACGTTCGAACTATTTGAAGCTATCGATAATGAAGACGATTGGCATATGATAGAAGAGTTAGGTGATATATTGTTGCAAGTTTTATTGCACACAAGTATTGGTAAAAAAGAAGGGTATATGGATATTAAGGAAGTTATTGAAAGCTTAAACGCTAAGATGATTCGCAGACATCCGCATATCTTTAGTAACGTGCAAGCACAATCAGAAGATGACTTAAAAGACATTTGGTCACAGGCTAAAGAAAAAGAAGGGAAGAAGCTTCGCGTTAAATTCGAGAAAGTATTTGCAGACCACTTCTTGAAGTTGTATGATGAAACCAAAAATAAACAAGTCGACGAAGACACTCTCAGACATTTTTTACAACAAGGGGAGAATCAAACATGAGATTAGATAAGTATTTAAAAGTTTCACGACTAGTCAAACGACGAACATTAGCAAAAGAAATCAGTGATCAAGGTCGTGTAACTGTTAACGGAAACGTAGCGAAAGCAGGTACAGATATTAAAGAAAATGATGAACTTGTTATTCGTTTTGGTCAAAAGTTAGTAACAGTAAAAATTACAGGATTAAATGAACATGCCACGAAAGAAATTGCAAAAGGTATGTATGAATTAATTAAAGAAGAACGTATAAATGAAGCGTGAAATGCATAAGGAGGTGACAAGCAATGAATAAAAAGGTAGAAAATATAGGAAATCAATATACTTCTCAAGAAAATAAGAAAAAACAACGACAAAGAATGAAAATGCGAGTGGTGCGTCGACGTATAGCTGTATTTGGTGGGATTCTTTTAGCGATTATTCTTATTTTACTCGTATTGCTTGTCATTCAAAAGCATAGTAACGATCAAGATGCTGTTGAAAGAAAACATAAAGAAACTGAATTTCAAAAACAACAAGATGAAGAAATCGCCTTAAAAGAAAAATTGAATAATTTAAATGATAAAGATTATATTGAGAAAGTTGCACGGGATGATTATTATTTAAGTAATAAAGGTGAAGTGATATTTAGATTACCAGGTGAAAAATAAATCCTCTAAAGCGAAATCATTCGATGGTGAAAAAAATTAGAATAAAATAATCTGATTATAGCATTGTGAAATTACGTGAACAGGAATATAATAAGAATGAAATCGAATCTAACCGGGAGGATTTATTTAGAAAATGTCAATCGAAGTAGGAAACAAGCTTAAAGGTAAAGTTACAGGTATCAAAAAATTTGGTGCATTTGTAGAATTACCTGAAGGAAAAAGTGGTTTAGTTCATATCAGTGAAGTTGCCGATAATTACGTAGAAAACGTTGAAGACCACTTATCAGTTGGTGACGAAGTAGAAGTTAAAGTACTATCAATTGCTGATGACGGTAAAATTAGTCTATCGATAAAAAAAGCTAAAGATCGTCCTCGCAAGCCTCGTCATAATAAACCTAATCATGGAAAGCCAGCTCAAAAAACTGAAGACTTTGAGAAAAAATTAAGTAACTTCTTAAAAGACAGTGAAGATAAATTAACGTCAATTAAACGTCAAACTGAATCACGTCGTGGTGGTAAAGGTTCAAGACGTTAATATAATATAGATTTAAAGGTTATAAACGTCATTACAATAGGATTAATTAATGTAAACTGAGTGTGTGATGACTTTTTAAAAATGTTCAGTCGACGTTTGAACATGCTTATCATCCGCATGGGGTGGGACGAAGAATTCAAATATATTACTTTTGAATTCTCTCCTACTCCTATTTTTATTTAATTAAGACTCATGTATTAATATTTATTAAAATAAAAGTTCTACAAACGTAAATAAATTAAATTAAATTTAGTGTAGCAAAGTGAGGTGGGTTAATGAATATCAATGTAGATGGATGGTCAAAGAGCGAACATATCGTTGTAGCTGTATCTACAGGTATTGATAGTATGAGCTTATTACATATTTTACTTAATGATTATCAAGATACGTATAGTAAGATTACTTGTGTTCATGTCAATCATGGTTTACGAAACGAATCCGAAGAAGAAGAAAGGTTTCTACAGGAGTATTGTGAACAAAATCATATAGAATTATACGTTAAGCACCTAGATTTAACACATCTCGTTCAAAAAGGTAACAGTATTCAACATGAGGCCCGACAACGTCGTTATGATTGGTTTGAGACCATCATAAAAGATATTAACGCAGACGTATTGTTAACTGCTCATCATCTTGATGATCAACTCGAAACAATTTTTTATCGCTTGTTTACGGGACGTTCAACTCGAAACTCTTTGGGAATTTCATCAGTTACATATTATGATAACTATCGTATATGTCGACCTTTATTAAATGTTATGAAGTCCGATATTATAACTTATCAAAAGGTCAATCGTGTTCCATATTATGAAGATTTATCTAACCATGATACAAAGTATGTTCGAAATGATATTAGGCATCGACTTCTACCTGCGATAGATAAAAATCCTAATCTCAACACACATCAATTACTTAAATTTAAAGAGTGGCATGATCGTGAATTACAGTCTTTAAACCACCAAGCTCAGGACTTTATCATTCAATTTGTATCAGAAAGTGAGAAGCAAAGGAAATATACATTTTCAAGAGATACTTTTAATGCACTAGATACTAATGTCAAAATGATAGTTATGGATCGTTTGTTCAATAAACTAGGTCAACAATTGTCTATTCCACAAACCTCTTATGAGGAATGGTTTGAACAAATTCAAAGTAATAAATCTCAATTTAATTTGGATTTAACAGATAAATGGATAATTCAAATTGCATATGATACATTAATAATAATGGTCAAATCAGAAGTAGATAAAAATAAAATTTATAATATGCATATTGAACGGCCAGGTAATTATTTGTTTAATGGTTATAAAATTCATGTTAGTCAAAATTTACCATTGACAACGTATCCTCTAAAGGTTCGTGTGCGACAAACTGGTGATGTATTTAAACTGAATGGTCAAGAAGGCCATAAAAAAGTAAGTCGTTTATTTATTGATAATAAAATTGTTGCAGATGAGCGTGAACATATTCCTCTAATTATAAATAATTCAAATGAAATAATAGCTATTGGGTGTTTATATGTCCAAGAGAATTTTAAAGATTTAATAATGATTTCAAATAATGGAGATGAATGATAATGCATAAGGACTTAAAGGATGTTTTATTAACGGAAGAGGACATTCAAACTATTTGTAAGGAGTTAGGTGCTAAAATAACAGACGATTATCAAGATCGCCCACTCGTATGTGTAGGGATTCTTAAAGGGTCTGTAATGTTTATGGCTGATTTGATTAAACAAATCGATACTCATTTATCTATTGATTTTATGGATGTTTCAAGTTATCACGGTGGTACAGAATCTACTGGTGAAGTTCAAATTTTAAAAGATTTAGGAGCATCAATAGAGAAAAAAGATGTACTTATTATTGAAGATATTTTAGAAACAGGTACTACTTTAAAATCTATTACAGAGTTGCTACAATCACGTAAGGTTAACTCATTGGAAATAGTGACTTTGTTAGATAAACCTAATCGTCGCAAAGCAGATATTGAAGCGAAGTATGTAGGTAAAAAAATTCCAGATGAATTTGTAGTTGGATACGGTTTAGATTATGGAGAGTTATATAGAAACCTTCCATATATAGGTACATTAAAGCCTGAAATTCACTCAAAATAAGATTTAAATTGGAAGGCCTATTAATCAACTTTTAAAGAGAATAAAACTATGCGTAATACTAGATTTAGTGTAGACTCAATTTATGTATTAATGAACTTGTTGATAAGTTAAAGGGAGTACATGATTAAGTTAATTTATGATAGCAAAATTTTAAGCAGTAAATTATTAGAAATTGACTCAAATTGAAGAAACAATACGAAAGTTGAAATACTAGCCTATATGAGATGTATTGTGTTACAATTTTTGTTAGTTTTATTATTGGAAGTAGGAGGAAATGACGCATGCAGAAAGCTTTTCGCAATGTGCTAGTTATCGCAATTATAGGCGTTATTATATTTGGTTTGTTTTCATTTTTAAATGGAAATGGAAATATGCCGAAACAACTTACATACACGCAATTTGTAAATAAGTTGGAAAAAGGTGACTTAAAATCCTTAGAAATTCAACCTGAACAAAATGTTTATATGGTAAGCGGTAAAACTAAAAATGATGAAGATTATTCATCAACTATTTTATATAACAATGAAAAAGACCTACAAAAAATTACAGATACAGCCAAGAAGCAAGATGGTCTGAAATTAACAGTTAAAGAAGAAGAAAAACAAAGTGTCTTCGTTAGCATTCTGACAACACTGATTCCAGTATTAATCATTGCATTATTATTTATTTTCTTCCTTAGCCAAGCCCAAGGTGGAGGCGGCGGTGGTCGTATGATGAACTTTGGTAAATCTAAGGCCAAAATGTACGACAGTAATAAACGTCGCGTACGTTTCTCAGATGTAGCAGGTGCTGATGAAGAGAAACAAGAATTAATCGAAATTGTAGATTTCTTAAAAGATAATAAGAAATTCAAGCAAATGGGATCTAGAATTCCAAAAGGTGTCTTACTTGTTGGCCCTCCAGGTACAGGTAAAACATTATTAGCACGTGCGGTAGCAGGTGAGGCTGGCGCACCTTTCTTCTCAATCAGTGGTTCAGATTTCGTTGAGATGTTCGTTGGGGTGGGTGCAAGCCGTGTTCGTGATTTATTCGAAAATGCTAAGAAGAATGCACCATGTATCATTTTTATTGATGAAATTGATGCAGTTGGACGGCAACGTGGTGCAGGCGTAGGTGGTGGTCACGATGAACGTGAACAAACACTTAACCAGTTATTAGTTGAAATGGATGGTTTCGGTGAAAATGAAGGAATTATCATGATTGCTGCAACTAACCGTCCAGATATTTTAGATCCTGCGTTATTACGTCCTGGTCGTTTTGATAGACAAATTCAAGTTGGACGTCCAGATGTAAAAGGTCGTGAAGCTATTCTTCACGTACATGCTAAAAATAAACCTCTTGATGAAACAGTTGATTTAAAAGCAATTTCTCAAAGAACGCCTGGGTTTTCTGGTGCAGATTTAGAAAACTTACTTAATGAAGCATCGTTAATCGCTGCACGTGAAGGTAAAAATAAAATTGATATGCATGATATTGAAGAAGCAACGGACCGTGTCATTGCCGGACCGGCTAAAAAATCGCGTGTTATCTCTGAAAAAGAACGTAATATTGTAGCGCACCATGAAGCAGGTCACACAATCATTGGTATGGTTCTAGATGAAGCTGAAGTTGTGCACAAGGTGACTATCGTACCTCGTGGTCAAGCTGGTGGGTATGCGATGATGTTACCTAAACAAGATCGTTTCTTAATGACTGAACCAGAATTGCTTGATAAGATTTGTGGTTTACTAGGTGGACGTGTCTCTGAAGATATTAACTTTGGTGAAGTATCTACAGGTGCATCAAATGATTTTGAACGTGCAACTCAAATAGCAAGATCTATGGTTACAGAGTACGGTATGAGTAAAAAACTTGGACCACTACAATTTTCTAATAGTAGTGGTGGACAAGTGTTCCTTGGTAAAGATATGCAAGGAGAACCAAACTATTCTGGTCAAATCGCATATGAAATTGACAAAGAAGTTCAACGTATTGTTAAAGCACAATATGAACGTTGTAAACAAATCTTATTAGAACACGAAGAACAACTTAAACTTATTGCTAAGACATTGCTTACTGAAGAAACATTGGTTGCAGAGCAAATCCGCTCACTATTCTATGATTGCGTATTACCTGAAGTAGACTATGATGCAGCAAAAGTTGTCAAAGATAAAGATAGTGATTACGGCGATGGTGAATACGGTAAATCTTACAATGATATTCGCAAAGAACAGCTAGAAGAAGGCGAAGAAAAAGAACAACAAGATCGCCAAGAAGATCACAATATTGATGAAGAAAGACATCACCAACATCATCATGGTGATGCAGGGCATGAATCGGATGAAGAATCTCATTCAACAGAACCTGGACATCAAAAGTCTCCGAGCATCGATAAACCATATAATCCTAATCATAGACAATAAAGTAAGTTTTAGTAAGTCTCTTTCTACTCTTTTTTATATAATGGGAGTGGAAAGAGGCTTTTTAATTTAAAGACAACGAAATAGAATTAATGTCTTTAAGTTAAGGTGTTAATTAATAAAACAAGGGATTTATGGAAAATAAAAACTTATGTTAGTTTCTATTTATTATATTTTTTGAATGAGCAATTGATTTCATATTACTCGATGGGCGATGTATAATAATCAACCAGAATTAAAAAATAAGAGATTAAAACAATAGATAATTCAAAAAGGAGATTTAACAATGACACATGATTATATCGTGAAAGGATTGGCATATAGTGGAGAAATAAGAGCATATGCTACAATCACTACAGAGTCAGTACAAGAAGCACAAACTCGACATTATACATGGCCTACTGCTTCAGCGGCAATGGGCAGAACTATGACTGCTACATTAATGATGGGCGCAATGTTAAAAGGTAATCAAAAATTAACAGTTACTGTTGATGGACAAGGTCCAATTGGTAGAATCATTGCTGATGCAAATGCGAAAGGTAATGTGCGAGCTTATGTAGATCATCCACAAACACACTTTCCACTTAATGAGCAAGGTAAATTAGATGTTAGGCGAGCAGTCGGAACAGATGGTTCTATTCAAGTTGTTAAAGACGTAGGTATGAAAGATTATTTTTCCGGTGCAAGTCCAATTGTATCAGGGGAACTTGGAGATGATTTTACTTATTATTATGCTACAAGTGAGCAAACACCTTCTTCAGTGGGTCTCGGTGTCCTAGTTAATCCTGATAACTCAATTAAAGCTGCTGGTGGTTTTATCATTCAAGTGATGCCTGGTGCTAAAGATGAAACTATTACAAAGTTGGAAAATGCTATAAATCAAATGCAACCAGTTTCAAAATTAATTGAACAAGGATTAACACCTGAAGGGATTTTAAAAGAAATACTAGGTGACGACAATGTTCAAATTCTGGATACAATGTCTGCCCAATTTAGATGTAATTGTAGTCATGAAAAATTCTTAAATGCGATTAAGGGCTTAGGGAAAACAGAAATTCAAAGCATGATTAAAGAAGATCATGGTGCTGAAGCTGTATGTCATTTCTGCGGTAATAAGTATCAATATAATGAAAGTGAATTAGAAGAACTATTAGCAAAATAAATTTATTAGAAAAATGACTAGGTGATGAACGTTTGATTATTGTTGATTTGAACGATTTTAAATTTAATTATATCAGTGGTTTACTGCGGAGATAGTTGTTTATTAATGTAAAAGTATGTGACGACGATACGTTGTTGACTTTTAAACTGTTTCGACTATCTCCTTACGTTTAATTTGATTTCTTTTGGGAAAAATTCTAATGTATGTATTAAATATAGTTTTTTTATTGACAACAAGACAATTCGGTTTCTCTTTTTAGAAAATTCTGATAGAATAAATTTATATCCGATAGAAAAACTAAGTATTAATGATTATATAATTAAGAAGGAGTGTTCTGAATGGCACAAAAACCCGTAGATAATGTTACACAAATTATTGGTAACACACCTGTTGTTAAATTAAGAAATGTAGTTGATAAAAATGCTGCTGATATTTATGTTAAATTAGAATATCAAAATCCAGGTGGTTCAGTTAAAGATCGTATTGCCCTAGCAATGATTGAAAAAGCTGAGCGCGAAGGTAAAATTAAGCCTGGTGATACAATCGTTGAGCCTACTAGTGGTAATACAGGTATTGGCTTAGCATTTGTATGTGCAGCAAAAGGATATAATGCAGTTTTTACAATGCCTGAAACAATGAGTCAAGAACGTTGTAATTTATTAAAAGCTTACGGTGCAGAACTTGTATTAACACCAGGATCTGAAGCTATGAAAGGCGCTATTAAAAAAGCGAAAGAATTAAAAGAAGAACATGGCTATTTCGAACCTCAACAATTCGAAAATCCAGCTAACCCTGAAATCCATGAACTAACTACTGGTCCTGAATTAGTTGAACAATTCGAAGGTAGAAAAATTGATGCGTTCTTATCTGGTGTCGGTACTGGGGGTACTTTATCTGGTGTCGGTAAAGTGTTAAAAAAAGAATATCCAGATGTAGAAATTGTTGCTATTGAACCTGAAGCTTCACCAGTACTAAGTGGTGGAGAACCTGGTCCACATAAATTACAAGGATTAGGAGCAGGTTTCGTACCAGACACTTTAAATACTGAAGTATATGACAGTATCATTAAAGTTGGTAATGAAACTGCAATGGAAATGGCACGTCGCGTGGCTAAAGAAGAAGGGATTTTAGCAGGTATTTCTTCTGGAGCTGCAATTTATGCGGCTATTCAAAAAGCAAAAGAGTTAGGTAACGGAAAAACTGTAGTTACTATATTACCAAGTAATGGTGAACGTTACTTATCAACACCTTTATATTCTTTTGATGATTAATTGAATAACTATGTTTTATTTTTGACGAAGATTTTTGATGAGTGAGTATCAAAATTAGCGCGTTTATTGCACTAATTTCGTTATTATTTATCATTCGTGTCTTCGTCTTTTTTATTTTGAATCATCTTCAAAAATACATTTTTATAATGTAACGTCGTATCAAGTACAGTATTCATTTTGAAATTGTACTCAAAACTTATAGTAATGAATGATATGATAAATAATGAGTGATGATGGATAATACTTTTTTAAGTTTTAAAGACATGTAGCGATGAAAGGAATTCTATAAAAGAAAAGGTGAAATATATGGCTAAAACGAAAATTATGGGTATATTGAATGTTACGCCAGATTCATTTTCAGATGGAGGAAAGTATAATTCAGTTAACCATGCAGTAGAACGCGTGAAAGAAATGATTGATCAAGGTGTAGATATTGTAGATGTTGGTGGGGTGTCTACAAGACCGGGTCATGAAGAAGTGTCTTTAAAAGAAGAGATGAACCGAGTACTACCAGTTATTGGAGCAATAATACAATTTGATATACAAATTTCTGTTGATACATATCGTAGTGAAGTTGCAAAAGCTTGTCTCGAATTCGGGGTAACGATGATTAATGATCAGTGGGCTGGTTTATATGATTCAAACATGTTTAAAGTTGTAGCACAGTATGATGCTGAAATCGTACTAATGCATAATGGTGATGGTTATAGAGATGAGCCAGTTGTCGAAGAAATGCTCGTTTCATTATTAGCACAAGCGAATAAAGCTGAGTCAGCTGGTATACCTCACGATAAAATTTGGTTAGATCCAGGTATAGGTTTTGCTAAAACACGTGAAGAAGAAAGTGAAGTTATGGCAAGATTAGATGAAATAGTTGCTACAGAATATCCTATTTTACTTGCAACTAGTCGCAAAAGATTTATAAGAGAAATGATTGGAAAAGAGTCGCAACCATCTGATAGAGACGAAGCAACTGCAGCGACAACTGCTTATGGTATAATGAAAGGCGTTCAGGCCGTTCGCGTGCATAATGTATTATTGAATGCACGGTTGGCACAAAGTATGGATTATTTAAAGGAGAATGAGCATGAACGACGTCATCTTTCTTAAAGGAATACGTTTTTATGGTTATCATGGTGTGTTACCGGCTGAAAATGAAATTGGCCAAATTTTTGTAGTTGATATTACTTTGAAAGTTGATTTAAGTGTAGCTGGTCAATCAGATGATGTTAAAGATACAGTGCATTATGGTGAGGTGTTTGAAGACGTAAAAACTATAGTTGAAGGTACACCGTCACACTTGATTGAACATCTAGCTGAACGTATTGCAAAGCGTATAAATTCACACTATAACCGTGTAATGGAAACGAAAGTTAGAATCACTAAAGAAAATCCTCCAATACCAGGTCATTACGATGGTTTTGGGATTGAAATAGTGAGGGAGAATAACTAAATGGTTAAAGCATATTTAGGTTTAGGCAGTAACATTGGAGAACGTGAGATACAACTTCAAGAAGCGATAAAGATTTTAGATAGCTTTAAAGGTGTTGAGGTGACACAAATTTCCGATATTTATGAAACTGAACCTGTTGGTTATACAGAACAGCCCCTTTTTTTAAATTTGTGTGTTGAAATAGAAACTAATTTGAACCCTCAAGATTTATTGGCACGTTGTTTAGACGTAGAACAGCAGTTGCATCGTGTTAGAGTTATTAGTTGGGGACCAAGAACACTTGATGTAGATATTTTATTATATGATGATTTAATCATAGAAGAAGAGAATTTATCTATACCACATCCGAGAATGACTGAACGTGCCTTTGTTCTCACTCCTTTGAATGATATTGCCCCAAATCGGGTTGAACCTCGTTCGCATCAAACTATACAAAATTTAGTAATGGTAGACGACACAGTTAAGAAGTATAAGAGATAAAAGTTAATAAATGTGAGGAAATTTAAAAAAGTGTGGTTGGTAGGAAAATATTAAATAAACCTTATATAATATAAAGTATTGTTCATGAAATAGAAGCAATTAACTTAATTTATGAATCTATTAATGAAAGAAAAGTAGAAATTGCTTTATTACATTTACTTCCTCTTGTAGAATAAAAAGGTGAGAAGGTTGGCTTTATGGAAATTAGTGACTATGCTTCATGATATTTTAAAGATATCAAAGTAAATGACAAAGCTCGTAAAATTTGAAAAAAGTTGAGACTGAACATGAAAAATTGATATTTTACGAAATTTCCAAAAAGAACGTATGGGACAATCTGTAGATAAACAAGAAGCTTAAAGGAGAGAAATTTATGTCAGAAGAAATGAATGACCAAATGCAGGTCCGTCGTCAAAAATTACAAGAATTAATCGATTTAGGAATTGATCCTTTTGGGCGTAGATTTGAACGTACAGCTACTTCTAGTGAATTAAAGGAACAATGGGATCAATTTTCAAAAGAAGAATTACATGAAAAAGAAGACGAAAGTCATGTGACAATTGCTGGTCGTTTAATGACGAAACGCGGTAAAGGTAAGGCAGGATTTGCGCATATCCAAGATTTAAAAGGACAAATTCAAATCTATGTAAGAAAAGATCAAGTTGGTGATGAACAGTTTGATATTTGGAAAATCGCTGACTTAGGTGACATTGTAGGTATTGAAGGTGTGATGTTTAAAACTAATACTGGTGAAATTTCTGTTAAAGCTAAGTCATTTACACTATTATCTAAATCATTGCGTCCTTTACCTGATAAGTTCCACGGTTTACAAGATATCGAACAAAGATATCGCCAAAGATATTTAGATTTAATTACGAATGAAGAGAGCACGCGTACTTTCATCAATCGTAGTAAAATTATTCAAGAAATGCGTAATTATCTTAACAAGCAAGGTTTCTTAGAAGTTGAAACACCAATGATGCATCAAATTGCAGGTGGTGCTGCTGCACGTCCATTCGTGACACACCATAATGCTCTAGATGCTACGTTATATATGCGTATAGCTATTGAATTACACTTGAAACGTCTAATCGTAGGTGGATTGGAAAAAGTTTATGAAATAGGACGCGTATTTCGTAATGAAGGCGTATCAACACGTCATAATCCTGAATTTACAATGATTGAATTATATGAAGCTTATGCTGATTATCATGACATTATGAATCTGACTGAGAATATGGTAAGACATATTGCCCAAGAAGTGTTTGGTTCAGCCAAAGTACAATATAACGGTGAAGAAATTGATTTAGAATCATCTTGGAAAAGACTTCATATTGTTGATGCTGTTAAAGAAGCAACAGGTGTTAACTTCTATGATGTTAAGTCTGATGAAGAAGCTGTTTCACTTGCTAAACAACATGGCATAGAAATAACTGAAAGTATGAAATATGGGCATATTTTAAATGAATTTTTTGAACAAAAAGTTGAAGAAACTTTAATTCAACCTACGTTTATTTATGGTCATCCAATTGAAATTTCTCCATTAGCTAAGAAAAATCCAGAAGATTCAAGATTTACAGATCGTTTCGAGTTATTTATAGTTGGTAGAGAACATGCAAATGCATTTACTGAGCTCAATGATCCTATCGATCAACGCCAACGTTTTGAAGCACAACTTGTTGAAAAAGAACAAGGTAATGACGAAGCACATGAAATGGATGAAGATTATATTGAAGCATTAGAATATGGTATGCCACCTACAGGTGGATTAGGTATTGGTATTGATCGTTTAGTAATGTTGTTAACTGATTCACCTTCTATCAGAGATGTATTATTATTCCCTTATATGAGACAAAAATAAAACATAATATATTAAGCATTGATCATTAATTAATGGTCAATGCTTTTTCATTTTACTGACCCGGTAGCAAAAGAGAATTAGCCACATATTTTGACGTAGCATATAGAAGAACTATATATTCAAAGTATCAAGGAGAAGTTAGGCAAAAAGCGTCGACTGATGAAAAGTAAATTTTGAAACAAAAATTTTATAATTCTATATCTAAATATCTAAAAAACTAATGGTAATCTGTCTCTTATACACATCTCCGAGCCCACGAGACGCTACGCTA
>ERZ1031010.1-NODE-1-length-33999-cov-27.550171_pt1 | contig 33999 bp, 41 predicted proteins | sample MGYA00518594_ERZ1031010 | MGnify/ENA primary metagenome ERZ1031010 (study PRJEB33718, sample SAMN03159722) | human skin metagenome | collected 2014-05-20 | study: EMG produced TPA metagenomics assembly of the PRJNA266117 data set (Human skin bacterial metagenome and... | reverse complement strand
CACGTAAGGAGTCGTCGGCAGCGTCAGATGTGTATAAGAGACAGATTTTACCTTTTCTTTCTAAATTTTATCATATCATCTAAATAGTTAAGATGCGATTTGATTTTATTTTTGATAACTCTTTAACCTTTATACATATTCTATCTAGAGTAAAATTATCTAAGACAAGAGTATGATACAATTTTATATGTTATTATGTGTAATGATGTTTAGAGTTTGGTAATATATTACTCGTGGAAATTTTGACTAGGAAATAGATATTAGAGGGGAAGATATATAATGAATTTTGTTAACTTAACTTCTGAAGAATTTAATCAGTTTACTTCAGAAAATTTTTCTCATTATACTCAATCGAGTATACATTATGATAATCGTAATAAAACGAAAGGTGACGTTCATCTTGTGGGAGTTAAAGATGATGATGGTAACGTCATTGCTGCATGTTTGTTAACAGAAGCACGTTCTCTTAAGTTCTTCAAATATTTTTATACACATAGAGGTCCAGTCATGGACTATGGTAATTTAGTGTTAGTTCGTTTCTTCTTTAAATCCCTCACTGAATATTTAAAAAAACGTAATTGTTTATACGTACTTGTAGATCCTTATCTGTTAGAAAATATACGTAATGCTGATGGAGAAATTGTAGAATCACATGATAATAGACCATTCATTAAAACGATGGAAGATTTAGGCTATAAGCATCAAGGATATACAGTTGGTTATGATACAATGAGTCAAATTCGTTGGCTATCAGTTTTAAATCTTAAAAATAAATCTGAAGATCAACTAATGAAAGAAATGGATTATCAAACACGTCGAAATATTAAAAAAACTTATGAGATGGGCGTTCAAGTAAAAACGTTACCTATTGAAGAGACAGATACATTTTTTGAATTATTCCAAATGGCAGAAGAAAAACACGGCTTTAAATTCCGTGAAAAACCATATTTTGTAGAAATGCAAAAAACTTATGAAGATCATGCAATGCTAAAACTTGCTTATATCGACTTACAAGACTATTTGAACACATTACATCATAAACATGATGACCTTGAGAAACAGCTTAAAGAAGTGGAAAAAACATTAGAAGAAAATCCTAATTCTAAAAAGAATAAAACAAAGCATACTCAAGTCAAACAGCAATATGATAGTAATGAACGTAAAATAAACCAAACTAAAGAAAAAATAGCAGAAGAAGGACAAGTAATTAACCTGGCTGCAGCATTGTATATTTATAATGAGCATGAAGTCTATTACTTATCTAGTGGTTCAAACCCTAAATATAATGCTTATATGGGAGCGTATCGCTTACAATGGGATATGATTAAATTTGCGAAAAAACACAATATTGATCGTTACAACTTCTATGGTATCACTGGAGACTTCAGTGAACTTGCAGAAGACACAGGTGTTCAAAAGTTCAAAGAAGGTTTCAATGCGCAAGTCTATGAATATATTGGAGACTTTATTAAACCTATCAAACCACTATTCTATAAAGTAAAGCGAACACTTGAAAACCGTAAATAATGAAAAACGTACCGCATGATACACTAGATTAAATCATACGGTACGTTTTCTTATTTAAATTAATTCGATTTTCAATGCGACTACACCATAGTTCAACTCATCTTGTTGGTCATAAATTGAATATAGTCTAGAAACTTTTTGAGCCAAAGTCTCTTGATTATCAAAACCTAATTCAACATTATCGTAATGACTTAATAATTGTTGAAATGTATCATAGGTATCTTTCTCAATAACTTTAACTTTTAATTTAACTTCTGGTTCTTCTACTTTAGAAAATATAATCACATCATCAATTTGAACCGACTGTCTTTTCACATCATTTAAACGAATTTCAATTTTTTTATTACCCGAACGGGCAGCTTCAAATGGTCCATATAATAATTTCATCGAGTGTTCCAAATTTCCCACCTCTAAGTAATGATTATGAATTCAATCACACTTACTTTAACACAATAAAAGCCTAAGACATCAATCAATATCTTAGGCATCTTTTACGTGTTGGTAGTCGATGACTGAATTGAAAATTTACTTATATCAAGCTTTTTTCAAAATTAGTCCGAGCCCAACATTAGGAATTTCATTCAGAAATTTTACAACAATACTAATTGTGTCTCGGAACTCAGAATGGGACAATGAATTCAATACGAATGCTGTACCACTCTCATCATCTAATCGTCATTTATTACGTTAAGAAATCGTTTTAATTCTTCTGTTTTTGGATGTGTAAATAGTTCATTAGGTAAACCTTGCTCAACAATAACACCTTCATGAATAAATGCAATCTGATTGGAAACCTCTTTTGCAAAACGCATTTCATGTGTAACTATTACCATTGTCATACCTTCATCTGCTAACTCTTTAACCACTTTAAGTACATCATTAACTAATTCTGGATCAAGTGCTGATGTAGGTTCATCAAATAACATGACTTTAGGGTTCATCGCTAAAGCACGAGCTATCCCTACACGTTGTTGTTGTCCGCCAGATAACGCGTGGGGCCATTGATTCTTTACATGAGTGAGTCCAACTTTTTCTAGTAACTCCATCGCTTGTTGTGTTGCTTCTTGTTTATTCATTTTCTTTACAGCGATAAGACCTTCCATCACATTCTCTATTGCAGATTTATGTGGAAACAAGTTGTAACTTTGAAAGACCATACCTGATTGTTGACGTACTGTAATTTGTGACTTTTTATCCTTCTCGGTATATGTTTGTCGATTAACATAAACTGTTCCTTCAGTAGGTATTTCCAGTGCATTAATCATTCTTAGTAATGTAGTTTTGCCTGAACCTGAACGACCAATCAAAGTGACAACTTCACCTTTGTTAACTTTTAAATCAATACCTTTAATTACTTCAGTACCATTAAAAGATTTATGGATATTTGATAATTCAATCATGAGCGATACCCTCTTTCAATGCGTGATTCATACCATCCTTGAATCACTGAAATAATAAAACATACTACCCAGTACATTGATGCGACTAAAAGATATATTGTTAAGTACTCATATGTTGTTGAGGCAACTTCTTGAGCCTTTCTAAACATTTCAGCTACAAGGATAAATCCTACTAATGACGTATCTTTAATCAGCCCTAAAAATGTATTACCTAACGCTGGGATAGATACTCTAATTGCCTGTGGTAAAATAATGCGTTGAACTGTTTGTCGATAATTCATACCAATCGAATATGCCGCTTCAGTTTGACCTTTAGGAATGGAAAGAATTCCACCACGAATAATTTCTGAAGCATATGCCCCTACATTCAAGGACAATCCAATAATCGCTGCAACAACTGGAGCTAATGTCCATTGATTATCTGCATCATTTATTATTAATCTACCAAGTTCTGGAATACCATAAAATATAATAAATAGTTGAACAATCATCGGAGTTCCACGAATAATTGAAACATAAATGCGCGCAATGCCTTTTAAATTTTTACTAGTTGATATACGCATTAGAGCAGTAAACAACGCTATAATTAATCCCAAAATAAATGTAACTAAAGTAATAGGGATTGAGTATTTCACCAATCCCTCTAACATAGGGCCAAAAGCCTGTTTAGCAGCATCTAAAGCGTGTTGCTGTTCATCATTCAGACTTAGAAACATCTTGACCAAACCATTTCTTACCTATTTTAGCTAATTCACCATTGTCTTTAATCTTTTTGAGACCTTTATTAAATTTTTCAACTGTTTTATCGTCAACCTTCTTAGAAAATGCAAAAGCTGATTTACTTTGTTCAGCATGACCTTTAATTACTTTAATCTTAACATTAGGCTTTTGTTTTTTATAATCTAAATAAGATAAACTATCATTAAAAGTTCCATCCACGCGCTTTGAAAGTAATAAATCCATAGATTGATTAAATCCATCTACTTTAGCAATACTAGCACCTTTATCCTTCGCTAATTGACCGTAATTAGAAGTAAATGTTTGTGCTAACTTTTTATCTTTTACATCATTAAATGATTTAATATTCTTTTCATTTTCACGAACTACAAGCACCGCACTTGAATATGTATATGGATCTGAAAATTTATATTTTTTCTGTCTATCTTTATTAATTCCAACTTGGTTGGCAATGACATCAAAACGTCCTGTATCTAAACCAGCAAACATTGAATCCCATGATGTTTCATTAAATTTTAATTTAAGATTTTCTTCTTTAGCTACTGCTTTAATTACATCAATATCGTAGCCAGTAAGTTGATCTTTCTTATTATGAAAAGTAAAAGGTGCATATGTACCTTCAGTACCTACTCGTATTGTATTTCCATCTTTATTATCTGATTTACTCTCTTTATCACTAGATGAATTGTTATTACCACATGCTGCTAATATAAAAACAAGTGATACGACACAAAGTAAAAGTCTCTTCATTAATCAAAACTCCTTATTCTTATTATTCTAATCTGAATAAAAACATTTTATCCCTTTCAATTATAATAGTCAACAAGAAGTTCTTTACATCAAATCTATAAATTGAATCTTAAACCAGGTTAGCAGTTTAGTTTTGAATCTTTGTCGTTTGCGACTGTTTAGACTTTTTCTGCAACATAAACGTAAATAAAAAACTAATCACTGTAATTAAAACTGCGAATAAAAAGCTTGCATGATAACCGTGTAGCATTATGTCTATTTTAATTTGTTCAATCATTTCTTGCTTATTCATTCCTTGATAATTACCCATTTTAGGTGAGTAATGTTGACTTGCTTGACTCAAAATAGTTATTAAACCAGCTATACCTATTGATCCAGCAATTTGTTGTGCTGTGTTAGTCATAGATGAACCGTGTGCATTCATTTCTGGAGAGAGCTGATTCATAGTATATGTCATCACAGGCATTAACCCTATTGCGATTCCTATCATACGAGTTGCATATACAGTCGTTAGCATTATAGTTGATGTATGTTCATCCATCACTACGAAGTAAGCAGTTGTTATGATAACAATTAGCATACCAATAATGGCTAAGGGCTTAGCTCCGAACTTTTCATACATGACACCAGAAGTCATGGACATGATTGCCATAACTATAGCTCCAGGTAACAGAATAAGTCCTGAATCAAGGGCAGAGTGATGCAGTAAATTTTTAACGAACATAGGTAATACTGTCTCTGAATCAATCAATGAAACCATAGTGACGGCCATAATTAATATGCCTATAGTAAATTATCTATTTTTAAATACACTAAAATTAAGTAAAGGTATTTTTAAACGTGATTGTCTCTAAATAAACAAAGCAACAAGTATCATACCTCCAATGATTGTTATTAATATTAATGGATTATTCCAACCATCATGTGAAATTGAACTTGTTCCATAGAGTAATCCCCCAAAACCTAAAATAGAGAGTAAAATAGAAAGAATGCCAATGGGTACCTTCATAATAGTTCCTACATTTTTAATTGTGAATAGTGCCATGATAAAAGTGACTGCTGCAATTGGTGCAACAACGTGGAATAAAGATCTTCAATTGAAATACTCTACTAAATATCCTGACAATGTTGGACCGATAGCAGGAGCTAATCCAATAACTAGACCAAATATCCCCATGTATTTACCGCGTTCATTAGGCCCAAATATATCTAAAATAGTTGTCATCATTAATGGCATCATAATACCTGAACCGAGCACTTGAATAATTCTCGCAATAAGCAACATTGAAAAATTAGGACTAAAACCACCTACAATTGTTCCAATGAAAAAGATAAATATACCTGTTAAAAATACTTGTAGTGTCGTAAATCGTTGAATAACAAGTGTTGATAATGGTATGACTACAGCGTTAGTTAGTAAAAATGCAGTTGTTAACCATTGAACTTGGGAATATTCAATATTGAAATCTTTCATAATACTTGGTAATGCTGTTGTTAATAACGTTTCATTTAATAAACCAAAAAACCCTCCGAGCAACATCATTATAATCATGATTAACTTAAATGTTAAGCTCACCCTATTGCCCCTCCATATACAATCAAATAAGACATCAGCTAATTATACATACATATTTATATCTTAATGTTCATTAAGTCGGCTCATCAAAGATTTGACTAATAAAAACTTTACAAATCACAATAATTACTGTTTACAAAGTGATGATTTTCTTTCATAATGTAATGTATCTACATAAGGAGGAAGATATGATGAAACAAGATTTACAAACTGCACGTCGTAATCTTAATAGTCCTAATATTAAAACGCGCAAACGTGCCTTAAAAATAATTAAACAACACCAAAATCAAGATAAATAATAATACTTCTTACTTTATTTAACTGTTCTCTTCAATGGTTAAACCATTGATTTAAATCTTTTCAAACGTATATTTACTTCTTCAAATTCTCAAATACTAACAATATAACTACACAATTGAAAAGCCATTAAATGAAAGTATGACGTTTCATTTAATGGCTTCTTTCTAACTAACATTTTTAATGATATTTAAAAATGATTGCTTCTATTGTAAATAGTATTTATCTTTAACTTCTAAATCGTCTGTAAGTTCATAAACGAGTGGTGCTCCTGTTTTAATTTCATAACCTACAATCTCTTCTTCTGAAAGGTTCTCAAGATATTTAATAAGTGCACGAATTGAATTACCATGTGCAGATACTAACACAGTTTCACCATCTAATAAATGTTGAGAGATACGATCAGCCCAAATAGGAACTACACGTGCTAAAGTATCTTTTAAACTTTCAGAATATGGCATCATTCTTTTATCTAGATGTTGATATCTACGATTGTTTAAATATTCTTCTCTTTGTTCTTCACTTTCTTTTGGAGGTTGAACGTCATAAGAACGTCTCCATTGGTGAACTTGTTCTTCCCCCCATTTTTCTCTGGCAGCATCTTTATTTAAGCCTTGTAAACCTCCATAATGACGTTCATTCAAGCGCCAACTTTTATTAACTGGAATCCATTGTTGTTCAGAACTAGCTAAAATATATTGAGTAGTTTCTAAAGCTCTTGTAAGTAATGATGTGTAAGCAACATCTATTTCAATTTTATTTTCATAAATTTTTTTACCTGCAGTTTGTGCTTCTTCAATACCTTGTTCAGATAATTTTACATCCACCCAACCTGTAAATAAATTTTTTGCATTCCATTCACTTTGTCCGTGACGACATAATATTAAATTTGGCATAAGTTCAAACACCTTTCTCATTTGTAATTATGTAATCAACGTATTAACAATCTCAGTGATGAATTTGTTACATAACAATTAGATTATTAACATGTTCTTACGATTACATGAATCATTGATTTCACTTTTATCTTTCTCTACTCCCATTATAAAACTCTTAAACTTATTTTCCAAAACGATTATATGACTATTTTCGTAATATCTTGTTAACTTAAAGCTTAAAAATAAAAATTTAACTAGATTCGCTGATACAAAAAATAAATGCTAGTCAACATCTGACAGCTAAAGTCATCTCAGAAATAAATACATAAAAAACTGCCAACAAAATTTGAAATGTTTGTCGGCAGCCTAAAAAACACGTACATACTTTTTTATACTGGTTGCCACTCAATTGTATACATAAGATTGGAATAAAGTTATTGTCTAAACTTTGCTTTACTTGGTTCAGGATGCACATAAACGGATGAAATCCCTTTATTATGCAAATGAATTTCTACCCTATCACATATTTGATGTGCCTCATATAAAGATAAATTAGGGTTTACGACAATCGTAGCATCTAAAAAGATACTGCTACCGTGATATCTTCCCTTAACATTGTTGACAGCAATCACATCGTCTACTTCTAAAATATCTTTGCGATATTCTTCTAAATCTTGCTCATTAAAACCATCACTCAAAGCAAAAATAGATTCCTTAAATATCCCAAAGCCTGTATAAATAATCAATAAACCTAAAATATTCGCTAAAATAATGTCGACGATAGGAAACCCAATTTGGGTGAAAATCAGACCAATAGCTGTACCTATACTCACTAAGCTATCAGATAGATTATCTTTTGATGCCGAACTTAATGAACTACTATTTGTTTTTTTAGCAAGTAAAGAGTTAACAAAATATACTCCTAGCATAATGATACCACTGAGTACACTGACGATTATCGTCACGAAATTGGGTACATGTGTGTCTTGAGTAAATAATCTTGGCGCATTCTCAATAACGACTTGTATACCTACAAACATGATAATGAATGAAACTAATAACGTTGAGATATTCTCAGATTTCATATGTCCATACGGATGATTTTTATCTGCAGGTTTAATAGAAATTTTGAGTCCTACAATCACAGCAACTGACACAATAATATCGGTCATATTGTTCAAAGCATCTGCACGAACGGCTGCTGAATCATATACATACCCAGTAATGTATTTAGCGATTGAAAGAACGATATATACCACTAAACTAAGGAAAGCTCCACGTTGAGCAATCTTCAAATTTTCGCTTTGAGACATCCTTACTTACCACCTTAAAATCCTCTAGTAATCATAGTATGAATCATTCATTTGGTCATTACAACGTTTTTTTATTTTCATATTTTTTATATTTATAATCAAATGATTTTTTTAGATAAACCTAATTCAACGTTTCTAGAAAAATAACTTCTCTTTTTTTAATCACGTTTGATAATTAAAAGTACCACCTAAATATATTGACTTAGCATGGTACGATAAATTAATCCTTTAATAACCACTTTGAAAGAATAAATGTAATAGGAATAGTGATAACTAATCCAGCAAAAGGTGCAATTTCCGATGACACATGAAACCATTTTACAAATACATATAAAAGTACCGTTTGTATTCCCATATTAATCACTTGAGTTAAAGGAAAACTAAGAAATTTCTTCAAAGTTGGTTTAACTTTATAAACAAAATAACAATTTAGGTAATATGAAATGATGAAACTTACAATAAATCCTGCAATATGACTGACTAAGTAATTAACATTTAATAACTTAAGAAGGAAAAGATATACAATATAGTAATTTAAAGTATTAATTACACCCACTATTACAAATTTAATGATTTCATAATGTGTTTGGTTTAATCTCATATGTTTCTCCTTTAATACTTATTCATTTGAACCATACGGCATGATTTTAATTTTTAAATCTTTAGGTAAGTGATAATAGTTCTTAAAGTCGTTGAAATGTTGACTTGTCATTGGTGTTGAAAAGGGTGTATAGTTTTCGAATGACAACTTTTCTAAGACTATATTATTGTGACGCTTCCCATGAGCGAGTTGTTGTTCAATTTCTACAATTCTTTGTACACTATTAAAGTATATCAAACTAAATCATAAAATCGTGATAGTACCTACTGTACATGCCAATATTCGTAAAATGAACTGTACATAGGAAGTTGTAACCTTATATTGTTTAATAATACAAAGTAAAATTATAAGCCATAAAACATATATATAGTAAAAATTTCTATTGCCTATCGGTGATACGAATAATAGCGGTATCACTGATAATGCAATCGAAAGAAGACATCCAAGTGCAATCATACAGGTATAACGCTCATTTACAATCACTATCAAAAAATAAATGAGACTAACAAAATAGATAAAACATACGAGCACATTAAGTATATCTATGAACAATACCTTTTGATAAGACTCAAAATTAAATTGATCATAGACCATCACTTTATAAAATGAAACCGTAAACAAACTCATTATGAGTGCTACTCTTATCACTATCTTTTGACTTCGAAATCTTTCATTTCGATATAATAATCCCGCAATAATTAATGAAATAATTGTTAAAATCAGATATTGATTAAGATGTATTTAGGTAATTGCTCTAATACTGTAACACCCATTTTATGTATAAGCCTTTTACTATCTGAAAATGAGTAATATACACTTTGTCCATCTTTAATTTTAAAGTAAATTGGATTTTAAAACATGATAATAGCACCAATCAAGCTAAGCATTAATCTCATAATTAAGTAATAGCTCAACTTTCTTTTAAAATAGAAGTATAAGATACTACCTATTAATATCACTAAATTATTTGTTATTGAAATATTTTCAAGAAAAAATTGTCCACATAAACTTGCTAATAGAAATAACCATAAATATATATCAGAAAGTATTTTGTTATCATCAACAATACGAACAACTATATAAAATATATAAAGCGCAATGATTGTTGAAGGAATATAATTATAAAAACCAGCAAATCATCCGTATGTTTCCCCATAAATTGAACTAGGCATACACAAGAGTGCTATAAAGCTGATAATCACATAGAATACATTTTTATGTACTTGAGCAACGAGTGTACATAGATAAATGATTCCACATGAAAGTGTAGCATATATCAATATTTTTAAAATGCTACTATTCATGGCAAGCCATTCAAAGAGATTTCCTAAGTAACGTCCATTTTCTTGTGAAATATGATGCATGAGTTGACTTAAATGAACGTGCCAATCTACATACGACAATGGTGTAATCACTGACATAATACTATAATATACAAAAATTCCTATATACCACAAAAGGTATTCGTTGTGTCTTAGTTGCTTCATGGTGTTCCCTCTCTGCGCTTTTTTAGTTGTGATATTTTTATCACCAATTATAAGAAATGAGCTAAGTATGACAGTAAATTTGATGATAGCTATTACTCTAGTTTAAAGTATCAAATTCTTTATTTATTTCATTATAATCATATTATTATACAATTCACTATCTATTTCCATCTTAAATAATAAGATTACTTTAGTTAAACTTAATTTTTATATAGAATGAAAGTAAGATATCTATTGAGGAAGTGATGCGAGTGTCTCATTACAAAGTAGTCATTGCACCAGATTCATTTAAAGAAAGCATGACAGCAAAGGAAGTTGCTCAAACTATTCAAGAAGGATTTCAAAACATATTTGACGAAAATGTGATTTACGAAATTATCCCTATGGCTGATGGTGGTGAAGGAACGACTGAAACATTACGAGAAGCACTCGATGCTACTAATTATACGGTTAAAATCAAAGATCCATGATTAGAGATATTGAAGCTAATTATGCAAGAAGTGATAAGCATCAAACCGCAATTATTGAATTGGCGGCTGCCTCAGGTTTAGCATTACTAGACGACAATGAACGCAACCCACTTTATACAACTACTTATGGTACTGGGCAACTGATTAATGATGCGCTTAATCATAAGGTTAAAAAGATTATTTTAGGTATTGGGGGAAACGCTACGAATGACGGTGGCGTTGGCATGTTACAACCTTTAGGTATTTCATTTAAAGATCAGTATCAACATGAGATTCAACCAGGCGGTATTAATTTAGCAAATATCGAAAGGATTGATGTCTCTCATATCAATCCTAAGTTACAAGATATTGAAATTAAGGTGGCGTGTGATGTAACAAATCCCTTTTTAGATCAAAATGGGGCCACGGCTGTTTATGGTCCTCAAAAAGGTGCAACACAAAAGATGATACCAAAGTTGGATTACGCACTTAATCACTATCATGATAAAATTGAATTAGAATTAAACAAAACGATTAAACATATTCCTGGAGCAGGCGCCGTTGGAGGAACAGGTGCTGCATTATTGGCATTTTTAGATGCACAATTACAACTAGGAATTGAAGTTGTTCTTGAAGAAACACATTTTACAAATCGAGTAAAAGATGCCAATCTAGTCATAACAGGAGAAGGTTAAATAGATAAACAAACCATTTATGGGAAAACCCCTATAGGTGTTGCCAAAGATTCTAAAGCTTTTCATATCCCTGTTATTGCCATTTGTGGTAGCTTAGGTAAAGACTATCAGGAGATATACATTCACGGAATAGATAGTGTGTTTAGTATTATTGAGCATCCCGGCGATTTAAATGATGCTCTCCAAAACGGCACACGTTATTTGAATCACACCGCAACCAATATCGCTAGGTTAATATAACTCAAGATAAAAGGAACAACAATTGATAAAGAAATTTTTTAATGAGGTGGCAGAATGAAAAGAACAGATAAGTATAGAAATTCTTACAAGTATGACAATCAATACCAGAACCATCGAAGACATTCAGAAGAAGATGAGTATAGTCACACACAACAGTCTCAAAATAGAATGAATCATCGACCTGACCAACAAAAAAATCCTCGAGACTACGAAGACCAACCAGAGCGTTACTATAATGGTCGTGACTATCGTAGAGAACAACAGTTAGAAGAGGAAAATGAAAAATCAAGTAAAACGAAAAAGTGGCTCATCGCTATCATTATTATTTTATTAATTATCGTAGCAATCTTTATCACGCGTGCAATCATGAATCATAACGATGATAAAGCAAGCAATGATCCAAATGTATCTCAAAATTATGAAAAACAAGTTGAAAGTCAAAATGACGATATCAATCAGCAGGTAGACTCAGCTAAGAGTGACATTAAAAACAAAAAAAATAGTGAATCTCAAATTGAAAAATTACAAAATCAAATTGATCGATTAAAACAACAAGAACAAAACAATGCCGACTCCAAGTTCACTCAGTTTTATCAAAAACAGATTGATAAACTTAAAAGTGCCAATAACGCTCAACAAAATAACGAAAATCAAAGCAAAATCAATAGTATGCTAGAAGATATTAATACAAAATTTGATAGCATCAAATCAAAGTTAGAAAGCATTTTAAATGGTTCCAATTCAGGAAATTAAAATAATTAACGATTCTCTAATCAGTAAACAATCCTAGGAAGATTTATAGCAATATATCTTCTTAGGATTTTATATATTCAAATATCAATATTAACGTTATGTAATTACAAATTCATGTAAAACGTATATAATTAATGCTGTAACTTTTTTAAAAGGAGCTTGATGATGACGACTTCAAGTGCTCAACACTTTCCAAAGATATTAATCATTATACTAGGCGTTATGACAGCATTTGGTCCATTAACAATCGACATGTATGGACCCTCTTTACCTAGAGTTCAACAAGCGTTTGATTCTACAACTTCAGAAATTCAACTCACATTATCCTTTGCGATGATAGGTTTAGCTATTGGTCAATTTCTCTTTGGCCCTTTATCAGATGTTTATGGTCGCAAAATGGTTGCACTTATTTTATTAGCTGTCTATCTTATAGCGACTTTAATATCAATATTTTCAATTCATTTAACACTATTCTTAGCTATCAGGTTGATTCAAGGACTAACTGGAGGTGGCGCAATTGTCATTGCTAAAGCTTCTATAGGACATAAATATGATGGGGATGAATTGGCGAAATTTTTAACTTCATTGATGGTTGTTAATGGAATCATTACAATTATTGCTCCACTTTTGGGAGGTTTGTCATTATCTATTGCAAGTTGGAGAATGATATTTGTCTTCCTTACAATGATTACTTTAATTGTATCGATAGGTATTCTTCTTAAAATGCCTTCTCATATCCAAACGTCACATGTACAACTTAATTTCAAAACAATATTTAAAGACTTTGGTCAACTACTAAAAAGACCTGCATTTGTCATACCAATGTTATTGCAAGGTTTAACTTATGTCATGCTATTTAGTTATTCTGCCGCTTCTCCTTTTATAACTCAAAAAATGTATCACATGAGTGCACTACAATATAGCTTTATGTTTGCAATGAACGGTATTGGATTAATTCTTTTAAGCCAAATTACTGCTATCTTAGTAGAAAAAACAAACCGACATACTATGTTGATTTATTTAACAATATGTCAAATCATTGGTGTCATCATTCTCATATTAGCTCTAACGTTGCACCTTCCTTTATATGTACTACTGATTGGCTTTTTTATCAATATTTGTCCCGTCACTTCAATTGCACCATTAAGTTTTTCAATGGCAATGGCTGAACGTTCCGGTGGAAGTGGCAACGCATCAAGTTTGCTTGGCTTATTTCAATTTATTTTAGGTGGTATGATTTCACCACTAGTAGGTTTAAATGGTCAACAAGATATGACGCCTTATTTACTTATTATAAGTATGACAGCTATTTTACTTATTGTTCTTCAATTAATCTACTTTAAAATGATTTCTAGTCAATCAAAATCATAATTAAAAGGCAATTTTTGCATGGTAGAATCAGAAATTGCCTTTTTTTCTAGTCTACAGGTAACCAAATTTCAGTTACGTAGTCTTTACTTTGCATATTTCCTTCACTGTACACTTCAAAAAAAGGGCCATTTTTAAAATGAATCTCACTATTGTTCATTAATTTACTATGAACTTGTTTCATTGTTTGTTGCACACTTTGTGGAACAGGTCCAAGTGCTTCAACCACCATATAGTTGCCAGCATCTATGTTGAATGTTTCCAATCCATCATGAGGTTTGTCATCACTGGTCACAGCAATTGCATAATTCATAGTTGAATCTTCTTGAGGTATACATATACCTAGTAATCCATGGAATATATGATTGCTCTTTTCTAATAAACGTTGATCTAGCTTCATATTGTGAACATCTTCCCAAAAGTCTGGAATATTACTTTGTGCATGCCCCCTGCTTTTAAAATGTCTGTATACACCAATAACCTTTATATCTCCTATTGATTGTTTTTTAAAGTCCATTTTAGTTACCCCTATCTCATGTTTATTTTAATTTTTATAACCCTTTTCAGAAACGATTACCACTATCAATGTGCTAAATCATTTTTATATACTAAATGAATGGTACGTTATATAATATTGTTTGTTGTATATATTATATTTCGTCGAGGAAAATATTATGAAGAAAATTTTACCAGTTAAACCTATAAGCCAATTATTCCCAATACCTATAGTCATGGGATGTGAAGGTGTTTCAGCTGCGATGTTACTACAATTTAATCATTATTCTGTAAAAGCTACTGAAATTATGAGTAAGTGGCCGAAACATCCTAATAATCCTTATAAAGGATACGTGGGTCATCCACTATTGGTTAAATTGGGTCATCATCAAACCATTTTTCCTGATGCGTTTGTTCCTTATCTTACACAATATGATTCACATTTTATTAATGGTACAGGTACAAGTTTGAAACAACTTGAACACGTCATCAATCAAGGTCAACCCGTGATGATTTATCATACAAGTTTAGGTGCAAAGGCACTTCGACGCGTATTTCATTTAGATAACAAACCGACCAAGCTAGTTTCAAATATTCATATTACGTTATTAATTGGATATGATGAACATTACCATTATTACATTGATCCGCTATGGAGTCGTTTATCAAAATATATTATATTCCCATCTATCATTCCTAACAATAAACAAATTATTAAGATTAAAAAAGAAAAGTTAGAACAAAGTTATAACGCACCAGGTCAAAAATGTATTTATATTCAACCTCATTAATAATCATAATAAAATAAACCACAAGGAAATAAAGTTATTTCTTTGTGGTTTGCTATATTCCTACACTTATATATGAAATTCTACTAATGCATCATTCATTTCTTTAACTATATCTTGAGTTCTCCATTGTCTTTGATAACCTAAACAAGGGCAAATATAATGAATACCATGTTCATAAAGTTTTTTTCTAAAATGAACATGCCCTATAATACTATAACGAATAGGATAATTTTCATAAATCTGATCGAAATCATGTGTACCTATAAATGCATTAAAAAAATCGAAAATACGATGAGGTGTAGGTACTACAAATTGAGGATGCGTGACGACATGCGTCACTAGAATGATTTGCCTGTTTCCTACTTTCTTGATATCCGATTCTACCCTTTTTGCAGCACTTATAGATAGTTGCTGATCAGAAATAGACCAGTCTATACGAACTTTATCTTACCAAGTTCCCCCATAATGTTGTCCCCTTTCTATTTTATACTGAGAAAAACGGCTATCTGTGTAACTATAATCATAGCAACCTGTATGCCCTACTATCGCCCAAGAATCGTTAATGATATGAGGATTTCCAATTAAACACTCTGCTTTTGACTGATAAAATTCTAGTATTTCCGCTGAAGATTGATCAGTTTCATCTATCCAAAAGTCATGATTACCCGGAATAAAGACAACAGATATCTCACTATTAGCTTTTAACTGTTTAATAAATTGATAGCTACGTTGATAATGATTGGAAATATCTCCCGCAATGATAAGCATTTCTATGTCTCTTTGTTTAACAACATCACATAGTGTTGTTATATATGCTTTTAGCATTAAATGTGAATGTCGATCTATATGTAAATCTGAAATTACACCTATTTTCATCTTCACTACCCACTCTTTCACTTTTAATACAATAAACATCATTATTACATAGTCCATACTGATTGTTAATCATTGAGCATGATACAAATACTTGCTATTTCAAAAATAAAGACTATAATTAATCATAATTTTCATTATAAATATTCCAACATATTGAAATTAAAATAATTATAAGTAATAGTTATCATAGTCATACAAATATATGTATTTACTTATATTTCTGAAAATTCTTGCTTTATAATTATGCTTTCTATAACATTATGTTTAAGTAAACGCTTTCATAAAAGAACTTTTAGGGGGAAGTTTATGGCTAGGCAGTTGCATAGAGAATTGAGTAACAGTCACATCCAATTGATAGCTATTGGCGGTGCAATAGGTCTGGGTTATTTTTAGGTTCAGGGCAAACAATTGCATTAACTGGACCACCACTGTTATTCACTTATATGATTATTGGTATGATATTATTCGCATTTATGCGTGGATTAGGAGAATTACTGCTAAGCAATTCTAAATTTAATTCGTTTGATGATATCGCCGATGAATATCTAGGATCTTTTGGTGGCTTTGTTATTGGTTGAACATATTGGATTTGTTGGATTGTTTCAAGTATGTCTGATCTTACAGCTACGGGACAATATTTTGCTTTTTGGTATCCACAAGTCCCCCATTGGCTAACTGTACTATTCATTGTATTGATTTTAATCTCGTTTAATTTACTCGGTGCTCGATTATTTGGGGAACTAGAGTTTTGGTTTTCAATTATTAAAGTCGTAATAATTATTGCAATGGTTATCGTCGGTCTCGTACTTATTTTTCTATCATTTAAAACAGAATATGGTCATGCTTCATTTGGAAATTTAGTTCATCATCATGGAATGTTCCCTCACGGAATATTCGGTTTCTTAATGTCTTTCCAAATTGCAGTTTATTCATTTATTGGTATTGAACTGATTGATGTCACTGCTGGAGAAACAAAGGAGCCTGAAAAGACAATACCTAAAGCAATTAATAACGTTCCTATTAGAATACTACTTTTCTACATTGGAGGACTACTCGTCATTATGTCAGTCATCCCATGGTATAATATTGACCCAGACAGCAGTCCATTCGTTAAATTGTTTACTTTGATTGGCGTGCCATTAGCTGCTGGTATTATTAACTGCAGCTGCTTCTGCAACAAATAGTGGAATATACTCTAACAGTAGAATCTTATTTGGATTAGCTAAACAGGGATTAGGGCCTAAAAAACTTACAAAAACCAATGCTAATGGGATACCATACTTATCAATGTTCGTATCATCATTCGCCTTATTAATTGCAGCACTGCTTAACTTTATTTTTCCAAATGCAATACGATTATTTATCTATATCACAACGCTATCAACTGTTCTCTTCTTAGTTGTTTGGGCAATGATTATTATGTCTTACATTGTCTATAATCCACAAGAACATAAAGAAAATAAATTTAAATTAAGAGGTGGTCGAATGATGGGATACATTGTACTTGCTTTCTTCTTCTTCGTATTTATTTTATTATTCTTTAGCAACAATACCCGAGCTGCTATTTTTATTTCACCACTGTAGTTTATTTTCTTGTTCTTCTATTATAAGAAATATAAAAAGAATGCTGAGGCGCTTGCACGTAGACAAAGCACTTCAGATCAAAGAATTAGTAGAAATATTTAAATCTAAAAAAGGATCAAAAACCCATCCTAGAATGTACGTTCTGACCCTCTTTTTTTATTTCATAAGTTTAAATGGAATAGTACATAATATAACATTTTTTTGATAAATCAAATGCATTTTTAATCTTACACTTGTTTGATTGTGTAATAAATTGTGCCAAGGTTTTTTGGGAATAAATTCTGGTACAACTACAGTGATTAAATAGTTTTGATCATTCGCTTTTTTGCGAATCTTATCAATAAAACGCGATATAGGACGAATGATACTTCTATACTCAGAATGCAAAATAACAAGCCTTACTTCAGGGAAATGACGTTTCCACTTAGCCAAAAAGGCCTTTTCATCCTCATCACCAAATGTGACATGCACTGCGATAACATCATTATTTGCCAGCATTTGAGCATAGTAAATAGATTTATCTACTGCTGTTGTAATGCTTTGAATAGGAACAATCGCCAAACTACGATCAACAACTGGTATATCATGGACATCAATATCAGATCGTAATTCATCTGCAATATTTTTATAATGTACATTAATTCTTATAAATACGAGTACGACAAATGGTAAGAATAAAAGAATTGGCCATACTTGATTGAATTTAGTGACTAATAAAATCATAAAAACAATAAAAGTAATCGTTCCACCAACTAAGTTAAATGACAGTTTGATACTCCAACCTTTAGGTCGTTCTCTAGTCCATTTTAAAACCATACCAAATTGAGCTAGTGTAAATGGAATAAACACACCTACCGCATATAAAGGTATTAGGTTTTCAGTCATACCATTAAACACAATAATTAAGATAATGGCTAACACACCTAATGTAATGATTGAGTTAGAATAGCCTAATCGATCACCACGCACGATAAACATACGTGGCATATATTTATCTTTAGACATTGATGCTGCTAACATTGGAAATGCTGTAAATCCTGTATTCGCAGCTAAAACTAAAATCATTACAGTCGTTGCTTGTACAAAGTAAAATGCGACATTTTCACCAAATATTTTTGAAGCGAGCTGTGAAAGCACTGTCGTTTCGGTTTGTGGCATAATGCCATATACATATGATAATGAGACAATACCCACTAATAGAACGGCTAATATTGTACCCATCATCACTAAAGTTTTAACAGCATTTTTCGGTGCTGGATCTTTAAAGTTAGTGACAGCATTAGAAATCGCTTCGACCCCTGTTAAGGATGATGCACCAGAAGAAAATGCTTTTAAAAGTAAAAATAACGTAACGCCTGGTACTGCAGTTCCAACAGTTGACTGCATGTGTGGATGTACATCCCCAATAGCGACACGATATGTTCCTACAATTATTAGAATAATTAATCCTACGATAAATAAGTAGACTGGATAAGATAATACAGTTGCTGATTCAGTCAACCCTCGTAAGTTCATAATCAAAATAAACAATACTAATAAACAAGCAATTAATACTTTAAAGTGATACAAATTAGGAAAGGCAGCTACAAAAGCATCTGCTCCTGATGAAATACTCACAGCAACTGTCAATATATAGTCTACTAATAGAGAACCGCCTGCAAGCAATCCCCATTTTTCACCGAGATTCGTCTTAGACACCATATATGCGCCCCCGCCCTTAGGATAAGCATATATAATTTGACGATACGACATAATTAAAGCTGTAAGTAATATTAAAACAGCACCGGCAATAGGTAAAGTATACCAAGAAGCGACTGCTCCAATTACCGATAAAGTAATCAAAATCTGCTCTGGCCCATATGCAACAGATGATAAAGCATCGGAAGACAAGATTGCTAGACCTTTGAATTTTGTAATTTTTTCATCCTTCAAATCTCTATTTTTCTTAGGTCTACCGATTAAAAGTCTTTTAAATTGATTGAACATGACTCCTACCTCTTTAACTCTTATATCGATGGGTACACTATACTCCCATAAATTTAAAATGTATAGGTTTTTCACATATTTTTTAACACCTCATTTACTCCAATAGTGTTATTGTACACTTATTTTTAGTTGAAAATTTGCAACTTTTAACTAAAAAAACTAGTTGTAAACGATGTAATGTGACTTCATTTGAATAATTTTTCAAAAAAACTGTTATAATAAACTCACTTATTACATCTAAATTGTGAACAATAAACTGAAAGGAATTAGGTAGAGGATGTTCAATGAAAAGAAAAAAGTTTAAAATCACTGTCGTCACACTAATTATTTTATTATTTGTAGCCATAGTAACTAAGCACTACACTGCTCATAGTAAAAATATAACAATGCTTACAGATCATTCTCAAACACAAATTGATAGAATGGTTCTTTCAACAATGGAAAAAGGAGATATCCCCGGTGTCTCTGTGTTAATTATTAAAGATAACAAAGTCTTTATGGATAAAGGATATGGGTATGCCAACGTAGCACAAAAGAAAAAGGTATCCCCGAAAACAAAATTTGAAATCGCCTCTAATACTAAAGCTTTCACAGGATATGCTATCTTGCAACTGGTTCGTGAAGGAAAGGTCAATCTAAACGATAAGGTATCTAAATACATACCTGATTTTTATATGAAATATGACGATGAAAAACAAGATATAACCATCAAACAATTGCTCGGTCAAACTAGTGGAATACCTTTTGATATCACTGAAGAAAATCATTATTTTAAAGATTACAATACGATAGACCATATTGTTAAGTATGCAAAAGGTAAGTCGCTAAATCATAGTCCAGGTGAAACATTTGAATACTCCAATATGAATTACGATATTCTAGGACTAGTCATTCAAAATGTATCACACAAATCTTATATTTCTTATATTCAACATCACATTTTAAACCCTCTAAATATGGTGCATACGACATTCAAAACTACGAATGTCAAAGGTAAAGATGATGCGACGGGCTATGAATTATTCAATGGAAATGTAGAAAAATCTAAACCTGAATTTAATATTGGAGACACACCCGCCGCCTTTATGATGTCTAGTACTAAAGATTTAAGAAACTGGGTTAAATTTCAATTAAAGCCACCAGTGACTAGTCAACCTCTTATCGAGACATCTCACAAAGCTTTTGCTACATCTATCGGTAAAGATGATGCAGACGGTTATGGTGCAGGTTGGTTCGTCAATACGGATGATAATATTATTTTTCATACAGGAATACTAGACAATTTTTCATCTGAAATCTTGTTAAATCCTAAAAAATCTTACGGAATCGTTGTTTTAGCAAATATGAAATCTAAACAAGTATTTGAATTGGCGAACAATATAAACTCACAAATTTTAAATAATGATCATTATACAACACTTGAAGACAAGATAAATCAATCAAAAAGTGAATAACTTACAACCACAATCATTGCTATACTTGGTACGTTATTATTTACAATGTTAACGCTAATGAGATTTACGACGTAAACTTTTAATTTATAACGATAAAAAGCAATCTTTCATCACTTTTATCATCATCATTACTTTATTCACACTATTTAATATAGTGGCTTATTTACTTCCAATATTTATTTTCAGTGGAGCAAGTTGGTCATTTATCTTATCTTGGTTACCTTCATACCCAAAATGGTTAATTGCAAGTATCTATTTCTTTGTTTTAATGGTAACAGTTTGGTTATCGCTAATCATTCTGACTAAACAATCAAAGTCATTAGTTATCAAACAAAACATTTAAGAAAATAATATGAACATTTAGTAATCAGTAGTGACGCATAGGCATAAATTTTGTTACTTTAAGAGCGTACAATCAAATTTAAATTTAATTACTTTGTGCGTAATTGTTAAAGGCGAATATTAGAATAATTATATATATACTAGGAACAGATAGAAAAAGGAAGTATAGCTATGCGTAAACGATTGATTTTTATAATAATGAGCTTAATTGTATTATTGGCAGGATGCGACTATTCTAAAAAGGAAAATCAAACTGGTATTTTTTATAGCTTTTTCGTTAAACCTATGGATGGGTTTCTTCACTTTTTAGGAAGACTTTTTCATGATAATTACGGATTTGCGATTATAGCCATCGTGCTTATCGTACGTTTTATCTTACTTCCTTTAATGTTAATTCAAGTTAAAAACATGCATATGATGCGAGAAAAAACGAAAATTGTACAACCAGAACTAGATGCTGTACGAGAAAAAATTAAACACGCTGATTCACAAGAAGAACGAAATGCAGCTAATCAGCTTTTAATGAAAAAATATAAATCATATGACATCAATCCACTAAAAAACATGATTGGATGTCTGCCCGTCATTATTCAAATGCCTATTTTGATGGGCTTATATATGAGCTTGAAATATCCTACAAGTGATGGAATCACTAAGTATCATCATTTTTTATGGTTTGACTTAACTAAGCCAGATATTATTATGACTTTTATTGCGGCAATGATGTATTTTATACAACCACTTGTCAACTCAATACATTACCCTAAAGAACAGCGCAAGACATATTATTTTATGATGGTGTTTTCACCACTATTTATCACTTACGCCTCCCTACATTCAGCGGCAGCTATAGGCTTATACTGGAGTATAAGTGCTGCTTTCTTAATCGTGCAAATGCATTTTGCACATTCATATTACCAAAAGCTTGCTCGACATGAAGCGCTTCAATTACAACAAAATTTAACAAGTAAAGAAGCCGAAGACATTAGAAACCACTGATGAACTACTAAAAAAAGCACGATATACAGCACACGTTTAGAGACTATATCTCTACTTAAACTCGCTGTAAATCGTGCTTTATTTCAATTTATTGAAGACATTTTATCTTTTACAAGCCTGGATCTCCATAATTTCTCTCAGAAATTCTACAGACATTGCAAGTTGGGGTACGGGGGACCTCGGTGGGTCAACGAATTTAATACGATTTCTGTACCACCCTCATATTATTTGATAGCTAATGTTACAAATTCAATCGAATTCATCTAAATCATATGTGCGAATAGCTCAGAAAGTCGTCCTTCTTTTGGTAAATCTTCAACCTCTGGTGTTATACCAAGTCTAGGAAGTAAGTATTCAGGGAAAAGAATATGAATCATAATACCAAATGCCCCTCCTCTAAACGTTGAGAATTTCGGACATTTTTCTGTAAGCAGCGCATACACAAAAGCATTTGCTATTGAGAACCCATAATGTACACCCATCACTGTAATTGGAATGTCATTTTGATTATAGGTATATTTAGCGTTTTTCACATTTTCTGATAAGTTAAGTTTATGAAGTAATGTCATTGGTGGAGGTTCTTCGTCACGTTCAGGTGTTCTTGGCGGAACAAGTGCTTCCCATCCCCATTTTAACTGCACCACCAATAAATCCTCCTGCAATACCTGTCAACATGATTCTCCTACATGTGTTAGACATGATAACAACTCCTTTTTATTTGCATTGTTCGTTTTACCCGTTCAACAAATGACTCAAGCATATCTAACATTCCACAAAAAAAGTAGTACACATCTTTTTAAATGATAAAGATAATGGACTACTTATATTATTTATTGTGCTTGACGCTGGCTTTCTTTTGAATGAATAAGATTAGTGACAAATTCATTTACTGGTGTAGGGATTTTATTTTCCTTTCCTAATTGTGAAACTGCACCATTAATATAATCGATTTCAGTTTTACGATTATCATTAATTAAATCTTGATACATTGACTGATAGTGTGGCCCTACTTTTTCGTTTAAATCAATTAAATAGTCAAATACTTCGTCAACATTAAGATAGACATAATCTGAAGTGGCAACGTGAACAATTTCTTGAGTTATCTTGTATATTAAATTCTGAGCATAAGTGCTATCATTTAACATCGCTAGATTACATTATTTAATTCAGATTTTTGTAATATATCAACAATGACATTGACATTCTTCTTGCCTTCTGGTTTAAGATGACCAATTTCTACTGGACCTGGCCCATTAGATGAGTATGTCCTGGTTGCTCAATTCCAGCAGTCCAGGTTGTTACACCGCACACTATTCTGTCTACTGAAACATATTTTTGGATGATACATTCATGTTTCAAGCCATTCATGGTACATACAACAATCATTGTTTCATGAAGATGAGGATGAATATATTTGAGAATTTCTTCGAGTTGCATTGATTTTGGAAATAAAAATACGACATCATATAATGCATCTGAGGGAATTTCTGTTAGACGATGCATAGGTATATTAAAGTGATGTGACTCACCATTAATGTCAATGTGCAAACCTTCTTGTTGTATCTTTGTAATTTGTGGGTCCTATCCATCGATAAGCGTGACGTCATAACCATGTTGAAATAGCTTTGCACCGAAACCAGAACCTAACGCTCCTGAACCTGCAATTGCAATTTTCATTTATGTCATCCCCTTAGTTAATAATATTGTTTTAAAAATACTACTTCAGTAATGACTAGTCAATAACACACTATGATAATATTTCAATTTTCTGTTAATTGTCATTTAAAAATTAGGGCACACGACATGTGCCGTGATGCCTCTAAATGATTATATTTAAACATTCGATTGCTTTTTCGGAACTAAGAATAATATTGAAACTAACGCTAAAAATGCAACAAGTGCATTAAATATCACACCCGTGAACCCACCTAGCGTTAAATTAAGTTGAGACGCTAACACACTATATACTGTACTTGAAATGGCAACACCAAAGGCATTCCCTAAGGATGAGGCCATTTTGTACACACCTGAAGCAACACCAACCTTATCATCTGGTGCTTGTGCAACTGCAGTATCTGTGGATGGCGTTGCATAAATACCTAATCCTGCACCAAATAACAAATATCCTACAACACTAGCAACAATATACCATGTATTAGGTAAGAACGTTAAAGACAGTAAGATTAAGCCTAATAGTGTTAATCCACTTCCCAGTAATAATGGACGTTTAGGTCCTAGTGCTTGCAGAATCATTTCACCCACACGTATCATTATTAATACTGCAACTAAGTACGTAAGTGAAATATATCCTGTTTGTTGAGAGTTAAAATCTAATTGCTGTTGATAGTATGTATTTACAACGATTAATGTCCCCCCTGCAACACCATTAAGCATGAAATTAGAAACTGTTGCTCCTGTATATCCTTTGTTTTTAAAAATATCAAAATCAACAAGAGGATGCTTGATTTTATTTTCATAGATAACAAAGCCAATCAAAGAAACAACAAATAACACGATAAGTCCTAAAATGATTGGAGAAAACAAACCTAAGTTAGACGCTTGTGTAATGATAACATTAATACTTAACATGCAAACGACTAAAATAATTAAGCTAATCACATCAAACTTCTTCGTTTCTAACGGTTTATCTCCTATAGGTTCAGCTTTTGTTTCTGGCGTATGTTTGATTAAAAACATTGATAGAATCGTCAATATAATTGATACTATGAAGATTGAACGCCAACCTAAATTTGTTGCCATTAATCCTCCAAACAGTGTACAAACACCACTCCCCCCCCATGAACCTATTGACCAATAACTTAACGCTCGTTGTCTTGCAGTCCCAATATAATATTTATTGATGATTGCCAACGTAGCTGGCATAATGCATGCTGCAGATAGACCTTGAACAGCACGACCAATAATCAACAAACTTGGTAAAGGTGTGATAATGATTAAAACTGAACCAATAATATTGAGAATCAAGCCAACATATGTAAGTTTTACTCGTCCGAATTTATCTGCAATATCCCCTGCGCCTACTATAAATAACCCTGAAAATAACGCTGACAGACTGACGGCAATATTTATGGTACCTATATCACTGTTATATGATGATTGTAAAGGAACAACCAAATTAACAAGTGACTGTGCGAATAACCAAAATGTAATAACCCCTAAAATAATCCCCAATAATAGACGATTATCTCCCCTAAAATTTTTTGAAGTATCCATCAATCACTTACTCCTTCTACTTAAATTAGAAACCTTAAATAAAACGATACATCTGACCTCACAAATCTCTAAGTTGTTCTCTACCTTTTAAAGTTTTACATTAAGAAACTTTATCACACTTGTAATAACTTTTTAAATGATATAAACATAACGTAATGAATGTTCAAATATAAGATTATTATAAGTGTTATCTTGATTTTACAATCAATTTTTTGTAATTTTTAGAAAATTTGTAAATATAGAAACATATTCTACACTATCTACTTTTAATTTTCCATACTATAATTGATATTATCAATATATGACTCAAACAAAAAATGTATAGATGATGCTAATGTAAGTGCTTTATTTAAATGTAAAAATAAATTTTTTTGTAGTTCGTCGAAAGAAATTTAATGGGGATTGACGTTATGTTTAACTTATTTATTTTATTACTAGAACGAGTTGGATTAATTATTTTACTTGCCTATATTTTAATGAATATTAATCATTTTAAGACAATGATGAGTCAAAGAGACCAATGGCGTTCTAAGTGTCAACTTATCATTATATTTGGAATATTCGCCATGATATCAAATTTCACAGGAGTTGAAATAGAACAAGTTCACATCGTGTCTGGCAATATTTATTATCATTTAAATTCGGATGACTCAATGGCTAATACACGTGTCTTAACTATTGGAGTATCTGGACTTATAGGAGGACCTTGGGTAGCTATCATAATAGGTATCATTTCTGGTTTATGTCGTTTGTTCATTGGTGGTGCTGACGCTTATACTTATTTAATTTCCTCTAAGTCATTGCTATTATTTCTGGTTACTTCGGACACCAAGCCATCAAACAAAATACGTATCCTTCTATTACCAAAAGAGCAATGATAGGTGCTATTACCGAAATCATTCAAATGGGTTGTATCTTATTATTATCTAATGATATTCATCATGCTGTTATTCTAGTAAGTTTTATCGCTCTTCCGATGATAATCATTAATAGTTTGGAGACAGCTATCTTCTTAACGATTATCCTATCTACAATTAAACAAGAAGAACAAATGCGCGCAGTACAAACTCACGATGTATTACAACTTGCTAATGAAACGCTCCCCTACTTTCGCTCTGGGCTCAACGAGAAATCCGCGAAACAAACTGCTGAAATTATTTTAAGATTAATGCAAGTTTTAGCTGTAGCCATCACTAAAAAAAAAGATATTTTAACGCATATTGGTGCAGGAAGCGATCATTATGTAACAAGTAAAGAAATCATCACTGATTTATCTAAAGAAGTGATTCAATCTGGTCATCTTAAAGTTGCGCACTCAAGAGAGGAAATATGATGCCATCATCCAAATTGTCCCCTTGAGTCTGCCATCGTTGTACTTCTATATACTCATAATGAAGTAGCAGGTACACTTAAATTTTATTTTACAGAACAAAACAGAACAAAATCATATTTCCACTTTTGATCAACAACTGGCTCAAGGTCTGACAAAAATCTTTTCAAGTCAACTTGAACTAGGAGAAGCTGAAATTAAATCATTACAAGCCCAAGTTAATCCACATTTTTTCTTTAATGCTGTCAACACAATTTCAGCTCTAGTTAGGATAGATAGTGAAAAAGCACGTCGACTACTTATACAGCTGAGTCAATTTTTCCGTTCAAACCTTAATGATGCTCGTAATAATAACATTACACTTAAAAAAGAATTACAACAAGTCGAAGCTTACTTTTCATTAGAGTAAGCACGTTATCCAAACAGGTTTAATATTCATTAAGATATTGATGACAATTGCACAAATGCACTTATTCCACCTTTTATCATTCAAATTTTAGTAGAAAATTCAATCAAACATGCATTTAAAAATCGTAAATTCAATAACCACATTGATGTTATCGTGAGTTTAAATGAAGATTATTTAAGAATTTCGGTAAATGATAATGGACGTGGCATACCTCATGAGAAATTAAACCCATTAGGTTATAGTGCTGTGTCATCTAAGACTGGAACTGGAAACGCCTTAGTCAATCTCAACAAAAGACTCATAGGTTCATTTGGTGCAAAATCAAGCCTTGATATTCGGTCATCAAATGATGGTACGATTGTAAGTTGTGTTATTCCATATAAATATTTAGAGGAGGCAGACATAAATGAAAACGCTCATCGTTGATGACGAACCTTTAGCAAGAAATGAACTGCATTATCTTTTAGACTTAAATGAAGTGATTCATTTAATTGAAGAAGCTGAAAATATAGAAGAAACTTTAGAAAAACTATGTATGAGACATTTGATTTAATATTTTTAGATATAAACTTAATGGATGAAAGTGGAATAGACCTTGCCTAAAAAGTTAATAAATTGAAGCATGCCCCACACATTATTTTTGCTATAGCTCATGAAAATTTTGCGGTAAGAGCATTTGAATTAAACGCCACTTGATTATATTCTAAAGCCTTTTGACAAAGAACGAATCAATCAAGCTGTCAATAAAGTTTATTCTGCTAATAAACTGCAAAATGATGAACCCACTCAACCAATCAATCAACAGTTAGACAGTACAAAAACCGACGACCTTCATCAAACATAAGTACTACCGATAAACGTTGATGAACGTATATATATTAAACTTTGCTAATATTATCGCTCTGTCAGTTAATAATGGCATTACAACAATTAATACTGTCAAACAGCAATTCGAAACAACCGAAACGCTCAATTACCTATGAAAAGAAACTACCCTCAAATGTTTTTATAAAGATTCATCGCTCAACAATTGTTAATAAACAACATATCCAAACTATCGAACATTGGTTTAACTACACTTTTCAATTAACTCTAACTCAGGATTTAAAATATCAAATCAGTCAATCTTACATGAAAGCATTTAAACAACAATTGGGAATTCAATAATTGAAATCTTAAAAGTGTCTCTGATTCTCACCGCCCAATTGGTGCATTTCAACTATAAATATTTGTAAGTGAGATTACAAAACACCAAAAGTAACCGCCTTCATAATATAATGCAAACAAGCTTATTACAGAGGGGAATGGTAACTTTGGTACAATCACATACAGTCACAAAGCAAACGGCTGACAACAAGAAGTCAAAGAAATACAATGTATTTCAACAAGCGTTAACTTTAGCAATTATTTTACTTATTTCTAAAATTATAGAATCATTTATACCTATACCAATAGTTATCGGTTTAGTCTTACTTTTCATAGCATTATGTACTGGTATAGTAGTGAAATTGGGACAAGTTGAAACGGTAGGAACAGCATTAACAAATAACATTGGATTCTTATTCGTTCCAGCAGGTATATCTGTCATTAACTCCTTACCTATATTAAGTCAAAGCCCTATTTTAATCATCTTACTTATTATTACTTCTACAATTTTATTATTAGTATGCACAGACTTTGCTTCACAATTATTGGTGACGAAATCACTTTTCCCTTCTAAAGAAAAAATGAAGAAACAAGTCATATAGGAGGGTAATCAATGATTGAACACTTAGGAATAAACACACCATATTTCGGGATTTTAGTATCTTTAATTCCTTTCGTCATTGCGACATACTTTTATAAAAAGACAAATGGCTTTTTCTTGTTAGCACCGTTATTTGTCAGCATGGTAGTGGGAATTGCATTTTTAAAATTAACAGGAATTAGTTATCAAAACTATAAAATTGGTGGCGACATCATTAATTTCTTTTTAGAGCCAACCACAATTAGTTTCGCGATTCCTTTGTATAGAAAACGAGAAGTATTAAAAAAGTACTGGCTCCAAATTATTGGTGGCATCGCAATTGGTACAATTGTTGCGTTAATTTTAACTTATTTAGTTGCTAAAACATTCCAATTTGGTAATCAAATTACTGCATCAATGTTACCTCAAGCAGCCACTACAGCTATTGCATTACTTGTCTCTCAAGGTATCGGTGGTGTTAAAGAATTAACATCATTAGCTGTTATTCTTAATGCAGTTGTCGTATCAGCATTAGGTACAAAAATTGTTAAGCTCTTTAAAATTTCTAATCCCATAGCAAGAGGTTTAGCACTAGGTACAAGTGGACATACACTTGGTGTAGCTGCTGCTAAAGAACTAGGAGAAACAGAAGAGTCAATGGGAAGTATCGCTGTTGTTATTGTAGGAGTTATCGTCGTAGCTGTTGTTCTTATTCTAGCACCCATATTGTTATAAAATGTAAAATCATTTCTGTAATTAAACAAAACACATAGGCGTAAAATGACAGGGGTAATGAAGTCATTTTACGCCTATGTTTTGTTTTGCACTTAAACGTCATACATCAATGGTTGATTTTAACTTAATTTTTGAATTTGATGTTCCTGTGATTGATCTTTCTTATTTTTACGTGTAGGATCTAAACGTTTTTCTAAGAAACGTAAACCTATATCAATGATGATAGCGATTAACGCAATTGGAATTGCGCCTGCAAGTATAAACGCTGTACCATCTGTAGAATTAGTACCTCTAATAATAATGTCTCCTAGTGTTGGAGCTCCTATAAATGAGCCAATCGCAACAATACCTATTGCTACTACAAGCGCGATTCTTATACCGCCAATTATAACTGACAATGACAATGGTAACTCTATCATACGTAACACTTGGTTTCTTGTCATACCCATACCTTTACCGGCATCTTTGATATTATCATCTACTTCAACAATACCTGTATATGTATTCTTGATAATTGGTAATAAAGAATAAAGAAACACGGTGACTACGACAGTTGTAGGTCCCAGCCCCATCGCTAACATTAGAATAGCTAGCATCGCAATCGCTGGAACAGTTTGAATAATATTAGCAACTGTAATTACTGGCCATGATAAACGCTTATACTTTGCTATCAAAATTCCAATTGGAATACCAATGATACATGCGAATAGCACGCCATATATTGACATTAATAAGTGTTTAAAAAATAATTCTAAAAGAAAGGCCCAGTTGAGTGAGTAATACTCGATGATTGAATGCAATAAATTGTCCTTCATTATTCTTGACCACCTTTCTCATTATCGAAATAGTGATGTTCTTTTAAATATTCTTCTGCAATTACTGCTGGTTCCTTGCCTTTACCATCTGCTTCATAATTTAACTTTTGCATTTCTTTGGTAGAAATCTTCCCTTCTAATTTCTTCAATGCCTTATCTATTTTAGGATTATCTTTAATTAATTTTTCAGTCGCTAATGGGCTACCATCATATGGTGGGAAAAACTTGCAATCGTCTTTTAATATTTTTAAATCATATGCTGCGATACGTCCATCAGTAGAGTACCCAACAGCAACATCTAATTTTTTATTTTTTAAAGCATCATAAACAAGGCCAATTTGCATTGGGCGTGCACTGGCAAACTTAAAGCCATAATCTTTGACGAATGCAGGATAACCATCACCAGCACGATTCATCCATTGAGTATCCATGCCTAAACGAAGCTTATCTTTATATTTCTCTAAATCTGAAACTTTCTTTAAATGATATTTTACAGCAGTTTCTTTCGTCACCATAAATGCATAAGTATTCGCAAATCCTAACGAATTATAATATTTTTGATTATATTTCTTTTTAAACAGTCGTTGCGTTTCTGACATTGCTTTTTTAGGATCTTTAGTAGGTTTAGCTGCAAGAACACTCGTTAATTCAGTTCCAGTATAACGTACTGCTGACATATTGACATCACCACGTTGTAAGGCATTATGTTGAATAATGCTAGATCCTAAATTTCCAATTAAGGTTGGTTTAATCTTACCGTTTGTTTCATGTTCAATCATTAATTTTTCCATATTGCCGATAATCTTTGTTTCACTTGTTTCGGTTGTAGTAATTTTGACATCATCTTTTGCGTTGCCATCGCCTAAGCCGGGTAGACTACATCCAGATAATACGACGAGGGACAATACAATGAGAATGACTGTATATTTGAAATGTTTCTTCAATGACTATTCCTACCTTTTCTTTTATCTAGATACTTTTAGGCCTTTGGGGACAACCCACTTTTCAACTAAAGAAAGAATAAAATCAATCACCAAGGCTAAAAGAGTAACTAAAATTGCAGCGCTAATAATCATCGGTGGTTGATAGAGATTCAGACCATTGAATACAAGATCTCCTAATCCTCCTGCACCGACATAACTTGCAAGTGTAGTCCAACTAATAACATAAACACTTGATAAGCGAATACCACTAATTATAAGTGGCAAGGCCAAAGGTAATTCCACATCTTTCATTAATTGCATCTTTGTCATTCCCATACTTTGACCAGCTTGTATAACGTTTCGATCAATATTCTGTACGCCTAATACTGTATTATTTAAAATTGGCAATAATACATATATAAATAAGGCGACAATCGCTGGTGTCTTTCCTACTCCAAATATTGGAATCATAATTGCTAACGCTGCTAAGGTTGGTATTGTTTGTAATACACCAGCAATCGTTAATACCACATTAGCTGTACGTTTCATTTTCGATAATAGAATACCTAGAGGTACTGCAACTACAATAGCAATCAATAAAGCAATCATCGAAATATAAAAATGTTCTATTGTTTTCGAAACAAGTTGACCTCCGTATTCTTGAAGAAATGCTTTCATTAATGTTCAACTCCCCTTTGTTGAAAACCCTCAGCCTCATTCACTTCCTTTTGCACTTGTTGTTTTATGTTTTTCGCTTGTTCTTCTTGAACACGGTTAGGTTCATCACTTTGATCATGTTCATTATTATTGTTTTCTTCTTCACCCCATATAGAATCGTAAACAATATCAACTAAATTGGCGCGTGTAATTAAGCCAATGAGTCTATCTGAATCATCGACAACCGGTACATTTCTTACATTACGTTTTAAAATTGTACGTACTGAATCTTGTAACTTTGTATCAATATGAACTTTATAAATATCACGTTGCATTGTATCGATTAACTCTTTACCAGCTCTTAATCCTTGGTTAATATCTTCAATATCTAAGAATCCTAGTAATTTATTATGATTATTAACCACAAATATTGTATCTACACGTTTTTGTCTCATAATATTGACTGTGTCATTGAGTGAATCATCTGCTTTAACAGTTACAGGTTTAATCATTGCACCTTCTACAGTTTTCATATTCGGACGATCTTGGATAAGACGGTTCTGACCAATAAAATCAATAACAAAATCATTTGCAGGATGACGTAAAATATTATCGGGTGTGTCAAATTGTACAACTTGCCCTTTTGATATAATACAAATTTTATCTGCTAATTTGATTGCTTCATCCATATCATGTGTAACAAATATGAAAGTTTTACCTAATTTTTGTTGTAATTCTTTAACTAAATCTTGTAATGTATCACGTGTAATCGGATCCAATGCCCCAAACGGTTCATCCATTAAAATAATATCTTGTTCTGCTGCTAAAGCACGAACAACTCCAATACGTTGTTGCTGACCACCTGATAATTCAGCTGGATAACGATCAAGATATTCCTCCGGTAAATCTACCAGTTTAATAAGTTCCTTAGCCTTCGCATCTTTATTTTCTTTAGACCACTTTAAAAGTTTAGGTACTAAAACAATATTTTCTCGAATATTCATATGAGGCATTAAACCAATTTGTTGAATGACATACCCAATACTTCTACGTAATTCAACAGGGTTCATATTACGGACATCTTTCCCATTCATAGTGATTTGACCTTCAGTTGCCTCAATCATACGATTAATCATACGTAATGCAGTTGTTTTACCACTACCACTTGTCCCAATAAAAGCGATAAATTCCCCAGATTCAATATCCAAAGAAATATTATCTACCGCTTTTTTATTCCCTGAATAAATTTTGGTTAAGTTTTTGATACTTAACATAGTTACTTTCCCCTTCCTGAAATTAAAGTGTCAAACTCCATTGTTATAAAAAAAGACCTCTAGCGCGATTGTTAAACAAATAGGTGCATAAGTTAAACAAAAGTACAGAGGCCTTTGCTTTTAAAATTGTAAAAATTTAAGTCGTCTATTTAGAAACTTGCTATGTTAAAAATTTTATAAACAGCGACATGGAATTTTAGACAGTTAGTATTATATACCTATTATTTATTCTGTAAACCTTAATAAAAGTATTTTCTGTCTCTTATACACATCTCCGAGCCCACGAGACGCTACGCT